>Ga0315906_10001549_pt1 | contig 33963 bp, 33 predicted proteins | sample LakEriMetagenome_4_FD_203526 | JGI IMG/M metagenome (GOLD analysis project Ga0315906, IMG submission 203526) | Freshwater fungal communities from buoy surface, Lake Erie, Ohio, United States - Buoy 2 MA122 | ecosystem: Environmental > Aquatic > Freshwater > Lake > Lake biofilm | place: USA... | reverse complement strand
ACCGTGCGCGGCGGGAATCCTTTATGTCCGCAAAGAGGCTCGGCCACAAATCCGTCCTGTGGTCCACGGGTGGCACAATTTGCAGTGCCCAGATTTCCTCACGCAGGACGACTTGGTTTTTCACGAAGGAGCTCGTCGCTACGAGGCCGGTTCGCACAATTTTCTGGGGCTCCACGGTTTGAAGGCCGCCCTGGAACTGGTGCAGGAGGTGGGCGTTGATGCCATCGCCGCTGAATTGGCCCGAAAGCGTCTGTGGTTGGTGCCCGAACTGGTGGCCAAGGGCTACACGGTGCTCCACGGCGATGCCCACGCCGACAACGCCGGCGGCATCACCAGCTTCTACCGAGATGGGACCGACATGCGCGCCCTGTATCAGCGGTTGAAGGAGGTCGGGGTGAGCACCTCGCACCGGATCCTTCCCGGAGGCCAGGCGGTCGTTCGGTTGTCGCCTCACTTCTACAACACCGACGAGGAGTTGCGCCGCTGCCTCGAGTTGGTTTAGCCGGGCGGGGCGTGCCGCCTTGGGTAGCGCCCCAGCCTCACACCACGGCGACCGGATTCTCCAATCGTCCGATGCCGTCGATCTCGATGATTACCCGGTCGCCCGCGGCCAGGGTGAATTCGTTGGGCGGAACGATGCCGGTGCCCGTCAACAGCATGCTGCCGTTGGGGAAATCTTGGCAGCGGTGCAACCAGCCCGCGAGTTCGTCCAAGGAGCGCTTGAGTTGCGAGACCTGGGTGGAGCCCTGAAAGACTGGGGCTCCGTCGCGACGGATTTCCAGGTTGATGGACCAGGACCGGGCTTCGTCCTCAGTGGCACCAACCCGAATCCAGGGGCCCAGCGCACAGGAGGCCCGGTAGGTTTTGGCTTGTGGCAGGTAGAGCAGGTTTTCCCCCTCGATGTCCCGGGAGCTCATGTCGTTGCCGATGGTGAATCCGACCCGTTGACCGCGTCGGTTGAAGACCAACACTAACTCCGGTTCGGGGACGCTCCATCGGGCGTCGGAACGAATGCCCACGGGGGCGCCGGGCCCCACGGCTTTGGCTCCGGGTGACTTGAAGAAGAGTTCCGGACGATCCGCCGCATAGACCCGGTCATAGGCCGTCGCGCTGAAGTCCGATTCCTCCATCCGGGCGGACTTGCTCCGCAAGTAGGTCACGCCTGCTGCCCAAACTTCCTGATTCTCGATGGGTGCTCCCAGACACACTTCGGAGATTGGAATCCGTCGGAGGTTTCCAGAGGCCCAGCGTTTCAATGTGGATTCCAGGTCGGGGACCTCCAGAAGCTGGGTGAGCGATTGAACCCCGACTCCAGACAAATCGAGGACTTCGGCATCGTCCAGGGTGAGGCCCACGCAGGGGAATGGATGGGAGGCGGATTGGAATCTTCCGAGCTTCATGCCCGACAACCCAACACGTTTTTTCTGCCCGACTCAACCTTGAGCAACCCATCGACGGATCTTTGGCCGGCTCGGTGAGGTCTGGGGCTTAGATCCCCTCGGCGAAGTTGGCGGCTGAATGCACGGTGGCGACCTCGGGAGACAAGGTGTTGGCACCGGTGGAGAGCATCCGGTATTCGCGAATCTGGAAGCTCACCGAGGATCCTTGCTCCAGCCCCTGCCGCAGGAATTCGTCTTTCACGATGCAGGTGCGCAGGATCAAGCCGGACGGGGTCTCCAGCTCCAACCTCAGTTGCACTCCGAGGAAGTACACATGACGGATCACGGCCAAATACGGGTGCTCCTGAAGATTGCGAGAAATCTGGACGGCATACGGTCGGAAGCCGATTCGCAGGGTTTCTCCTTCGGCCATTCCGTGGGACGGAAAACTCAGTTCGTTGAGTCGGGCCGCGCCGTTCTGGACGGTCAGCTCCAGGACATTCAGGACGCCGATGAAGCGGGCCACGAATTCATTCTTCGGTTGTTCATACACTTCGCGCGGGGTTCCGATTTGCTCGAGCCGACCCCGACTGAAAATCACGATCCGGTTGCTGACCTCCATGGCCTCTTCTTGATCGTGAGTCACGAAGATCGTGGTGACGTGGAGCTCCCGGTGGAGGCGGACCAGCCATTCGCGCAGCTCTTGGCGGATCTTGGCATCCACGGCTCCGAAGGGTTCGTCGAGCAGGAGCACCGAAGGCCGCGGCGCAAGCGCTCGGGCGATGGCCACCCGCTGGCGCTGGCCACCGGACAATTGGTGCGGCAGACGGCGTCCAAGACCCTCGAGCCCGAAGAGCTTGAGCAGTTCGTCGACGCGGGCCTGAATTTCAGCCGGCGGTGTGTTCCGGATCTTGAGACCGAAGCCGACGTTGTCGAACACGCTCATCGTCTTGAAGAGGGCGTAGCTCTGGAAAACGAAGCCGATGTTGCGCTTCTGGACGGGCACGTCGTTGACGCGTTCACCGCGGACGAGCAGGTCTCCGGAGGTGGGAACCTCCAGCCCGGCGATCATCCGCAGCACGGTGGTCTTGCCGCCACCGCTCGGTCCGAGCAGTGCCACGAGTTCGCCATCGGCGACGGTCAATGACACGTCTTCGACCGCGCTCACGCCGCCGAAACGCTTGGACACTTGGCGAAGTTCAATGCTCATCGCTGGAAGGGGAATCGGATTGGCCCAAGGCTTGCTCGGCCGCTTGGCGGCGCTCGAGCCAGGTTTTTAGGCCGAGGGTGATTAGGGCCAGGATGGCTAGAAGGCTGGCGGCGCTGAAGGCTCCGACCGACTGGTATTCCTGGTGCAGTTTTTCAATGCGCAAGGGCAGGGTTTCGGTGAGTCCCGAAATGTGACCGCTCGCCACAGAGACGGCCCCGAATTCTCCCATGGCGCGCGCATTGCAAAGAATGACCCCGTACAGGAGGCCCCATTTCACCGAGGGCAAGGTGACATGCCGGAAGGTTTGCCATCCGGTGGCGCCCAGGGTGAGGGCCGCTTGCTCGGCATCGCTGCCCTGGGCCTCCATCAGAGGGATGAGTTCGCGTGCAACGAAGGGGAAGGTGACAAACAGAGTGGCCAGAACGATGCCCGGGACGGCGAAGATGATTTGGATGTCTTCGGAATCGAGCCAGGGCCCTAAAAATCCCTGGGCCCCGAACATCACCACATAGATCAGCCCAGAGACCACGGGTGACACCGAGAACGGGAGGTCGATCAGGGTGATCAGCAGCGCTTTGCCTCGGAATTGGAACTTGGCCACCGCCCAGGCGGCAATCACGCCAAAGACCAGATTGAGCGGCACACAAATGGCCGAGACGAGCAGGGTGAGCAGCACCGCCGACCGGGTATCGGGCTGTTGAAGCGACTCTGAATAAGCCGACCACCCCTTGGCGAACGCCTGCGCAAACACATTGGCCAAGGGCAGTAGGAGAAACACCCCGACGAATCCGATGGCAATCCCGATGAGGACTCGGCGAATCAGCGCCGGTTCTTCAATGCCCCGGCGGGATTTGCTGTTTGTGGCCGCCATGGGGCCTTTGGGAATGCCTCCGGCCATGGCTAGCGTTGGAACCGGCTCGCCCAGCGTTCGAGCAGGTTGATAGTGATGAGGATGGTGAAGGAAGCGCTGAGCATGACCACGGCCACGGCCATAGCGTTGGCGTACTCGAATTGGTCCAACCAACCCATGATGACCTGAGGGGTGATTTCCGAGACGTAAGGTTTGTTGGTGGAGATGAAGAGGACCGAGCCGTATTCACCCACCGCCCGAGCGAAGGCCAGGGCAAAGCCGGTCATCAAGGCTGGCAGCAGGGCCGGAAAAACCACGCGACGAAAGGTGCACCATCGGCCGGCTCCGAGCGTCGCGGCGGCTTCCTCCAGCTCGACCTCGAATTCTTCCAAGACCGGCTGCAACGTTCGAACGACGAAGGGCAGACTCACGAAGGTCAGGGCCAAGACGATGCCGCCGGTGGTGTAGGCCAGCCGAATGCCAAGCGGCACCAAGAATTGTCCCAGCCAGCCGGTTTGTGAAAACAGGTTGGCCAAGGTGAGTCCCGCCACGGCCGTCGGGAGGGCAAAGGGGAAATCCACCAGGGCATCCAAGAATTTCCGACCCGGAAACCGGTATCGAGTCAGCACCCAGGCCAGCAGCGTGCCGAGGACCGCGTTGATGGAGGCGGCGAGGAAAGAGGCCCCGAAGGTGAGTCGGTAGGCGGCCAAGGCCCGATCGCTGAAGGCCACTCGGACGAAATCCGCCCAACTCATCGCACTGACGCGGATCAACAGCCCCGCCAGCGGAATCAGGACGACCAAGCTCAGGTATACGATGGAGCAGCCCATCGTCAGCCCGAATCCTGGCAGCACGTTGTATCGTTGGTGGCCCATGTCCCCTGAGAATCAAACGCTATTCAGCCCGTGGGATCCTTGTAAACACATAAACACAACTGAGATTGTAGGGATTCTGGAGCCCCCCTGTTTGTGACTTGGCCATTGATGCGCGATCGGGCTTTGGACAGTTTCTCCGCGATGTCGATTCCGAGCGAATTCAACAACGTCACCGCCGTTGCCAAAGCCAATGTCTATTTCGAGGGCAAGGTGGTGTCTCATACGATCCGTTTTTCCGATGGCACCAAGAAGACCTTGGGCCTGATCTACCCGGGCAAGTTCCACTTCGGAACCGACCTGGCTGAGCGGATGGAAATCGTGGCCGGCCAGTGCGTCATCCGTCTGGATGGGACCCAGGAAACCCGATCGGTGGCAGCGGGTTCGCACTTCGATGTCCCGGCCAAATCCGGCTTCGACATCGAAGTCTCCAGCGGCATTTGCGAGTACATCTGCTCGTTCCTTCCGTGATTCGGACGGCGCCTCAGGTGTGCTCTTCCGAGGACTGTTGAGGCGTTGACTTTGGAGGGGAGCAGGGCGTTTGCTCTGCATCCTCTCCTATGAATCGCCGTCGCTTTGTGTTGGGGGCCTCCGCCCTGCCGATCCTTTCATCGTGGGCCTTGGCTCAAGGAACGAAGTCCTACCGCTTCGGCCTTATCGCTAAGTCGCAGGGCAATGCCGTGTTCCAAGTAGCGCGGGTCGGTGCCGAGGATGCCGCGCGCGAGTTAGGGGCCCGACACGGGGTGAAGATTCGCATCGATTGGCGGACCCCCAATGAGGAGGACGCCCAGAAGCAGGCCGAGGCCATCGAGCAGTTGGTCTTAGCGGGAGCCGATGGCATTGCCGTCAGTTGCAGCGATGCCAACAAGGTGACTGATGCCATCAACAAGGCGGTGGGCGATGGGGTGCCGGTGGTGACCTTTGACTCGGATGCGCCGGCCTCGAAGCGCTTGGTGTGCTATGGCGTGGACGATGGCCTGTGCGGTGAGCAGGTGATGAGCGAATTAGCCCGAGTCCTGGGAGGCAAGGGAACCATCGCTATTTTGGCAGGAAACCAGAACGCGCCCAATTTGCAGAAGCGCGTGGCCGGTGTTCGCAAGGAGGCCAAGAAACACCCCGGGGTGGTCATTCGAGACACCTACTATCATCGGGAGACCCCGCAGGATGCCGCTGCTCGGATCGAGCAAGTGCTTCAGGCCAATCCGGACATCACCGGTTGGGCCTTGATCGGAGGATGGCCCCTCTTCACCGAGAATGCGCTCAAGTGGCAGCCAGGCGCGGTTCAATGTGTCAGTGTCGATGCATTGCCGATCTGCCTGAATTATCTCCGCAGCGGACACGTTCAGGTGCTTTTGGCCCAGCAATGCCATGCCTGGGGCTACCGCTCCGTGGAGCACCTGTTCAATAAGGTGCATTTGCGCAAGAATCCGGACTCGCCCCGGGATGTCAGCCCCTTGGTTCGCGTAGACCGATCCAACGTCGAGGCCTACGCCAAGAATTGGGAAAAATGGCTTCCGAAATGATGCTCCGGTGAGCCTCGGTTTGGCGTTGTATTCCAGCAGATGGGAGACGCAGACGCCGTCCCCATTTTCAGACAGGCTCGAACGGGAGCCGGCTTCAGAGCACTTCCATGATCATGGAGACGGTCCGTCCGATGCTGCCCTGATTCTCGCGAACGACGGACTGGGCCCGTTGGCCGAGGGCCTCTCGTTCGGCGGGGTTTTCCAGCAACCGGGTCAATGCTGATTCCAGGCCGGTCTCATCGGGGACCTGCACGGCGGCTTGGGCCTTCACAAAACTCGGCGCGATGTCGGGGAAGTTTTCCATGTGCGGGCCGAAGACCACCGCCTTGCCGAGCGCGGCCGGCTCAATGGGGTTTTGCCCGCCCTGTGCGGTGAGACTCTTGCCCACAAACACAATATCGGCCCGGGTGTACAGGTGACGGAGTTCACCGGTGGTATTGACCAGCAAGCAGTCCAGATCGCCCGATGGGAGCCGAGTGTTCGGCCGCATGTCCTTGCGGAAAATGAACCGTACGCCCAGAGCCTGCAGCTCCGCGCCGACGGCGGCACCCCGCTCCTGATGCCTCGGCACCAGCACGAGGAAGAGCCTGGGAAACCGGGACTTCAAGCGGAGGTACATCGAAGCCAGAATGCGTTCCTCACCGTCATGGGTGCTGCCAGCCACCAGAACCAGGGTGTCGGGGGTGACTCCCAATTGCCCCAAGAGGCTGGTGACATCCAGGCTGCGCGTGTCCTCAAGCTTGGCGGCGTCGAACTTGAGGCTGCCCACCACGTGAATGGCTTCCTTGCGGCAACCGAGTTGAAGCAGGCGCTTCGCGTCGGTCTCGTTCTGAGCGCCCACGCCTTCGAATCCTGCGAACAGACCCCGGAAGAGGAACCCAAACCGGCGGTAGCCCCGGAAGGACCGCTCTGAGAGCCGGGCATTGACCAGGAAATACGGCACACCACGGCGCTGGAGACTCCACAGAAAATTAGGCCAGATTTCGGCCTCCACCAAGACGACCACCTCGGGGTTGATCAGGCCGATGGCCCGTTGGATGTGTTTCCGGCGATCAATGGGGTAGTAGACCTTGGTGATATGCGCCGGGAGACGGTCGCGCAGGAGGCCCATGCCCGTGGAGGTCGTCGTCGAGACGACGATTTTGTACAACGGCAGCAACGGTTCCATGGCCCGGATCAACTGCGTGCACAAGTTCACCTCGCCGACGCTGACCGCGTGGAACCAGATCACCTGACGGTTGGTGAGCGCCTGCTTGAGCTTCGCGTCATACAGGCCGAACCGCTCGCCGAATCCGGCCTGCCAGGAACCGCGGCGGTACATCTTGAGGAAATACCACGGAGCCGACAGGGCGAACCCGATGTTGAAAAGAATGTTGTAGAGAAATCGCATGAACGGCGTCGTCGCGGAAATCGGATCGGAGCGTAGGACATTTTTCCAACGTTCCAGCGGAGCCCCAGGTTACGGTTTTTTCTGACGGGGCCGCACCGTGCGGGGTGTCGGAGCGGGCGTCGTGGCGACGGCCTGACCCGGGCCAATCCGTTGGACAAAGGCGCCGATCCAATCGCAGGCCCGTTGTTCTTGGGTCTTGGCCACTTCGAGAACCTCTTGGGCCGAGACGACCTGAGTCTTTCCGCCCAAGCCTGCGGCCGCATTGGTGATGCAACTGCATCCGGCCACCCGCAACCCACACTGTCGGGCCACGATGACCTCCGGCACGGTGCTCATGCCCACGGCATCGGCACCCCAGCTGCGGAATGCGCGGATCTCAGCCGGCGTCTCGAAACTGGGACCGGAAACCGCCAGGTAGACCCCCTCACGCACCGGCAAACGGATGGACCGCGCAGCGGCCTTCAGGTGCTCTTGCAGTTCCGGATCGTAGGTCCGAGTCATGTCGACAAAACGCGGTTCGCCCTCACCGACCGGTCCCCGGAGCGGATTCATCCCGAGGAAATTGATGTGGTCGTTCAGGATCATGAAATCGCCCACGCGGAACTTGGGATGAATGCCGCCCGCGGCATTGGTCACCAGCAGCGTCTCGACACCCATGGCCGCAAGGACTCGCGTGGCAAAGACCACTTCATTGGGCTCAAACCCTTCGTAGTAGTGGGCCCGGCCGCTGAGCACGGCCACGGGCACCGAATGCCAGGTGCCGATCCGCAGTCGTCCTTCATGCCCCGGTGCACCTCCGACCGGAAAGCCGGGAAGGTCGCGATAGGAGAATTCCCGCTCCACCGACACCGACTGCGCGACTGGGCCGAATCCGCTGCCGAGAATGATCGCCAGCCGGGGTCTCAAAGAGGTTCGGCGCAGGATCAACGAGGCGGTGGCCGAAGGACGGGGCAAGGATTGAGAGCGACGAGGCATGGTGCTGGAGTTGATGGGGTTCGGAGTCGGAGTCGGACATCAGCCCGGTACCACGGCGGTGCGTTGAGCGTGGGAGGCGAGGGCCGCCTCGAAGACTTCATGACTGCGCACCGCTTCGTCCGGGGTGACGCACCCGAAGCGACCTCCAAGGGCCCCAACCCGTTCAGCCGCGAAGGCGGCCCACATTTGCAGGAAACAATCCGGGAAGCCCGGCTCGAAGATCCCTCCGGTGATGGTCGGGAACGGTGTCTGGAATCCCAGGTCCGTGCGGCTCCACCACTGTTCCTTCGAGCGGTCAAACTTCCAGAGCGTCTTCGGTTCGGCCGTCGAATAGCGCATGCCGCCGTCGGTGCCGAGGATCTCGATCGACCAAGTGTTGGTGGCTCCCGGTGCCAGTCGCTTCATCTCCAAGCGCATGGGAGTCTCGATGCCTTGGATCGTGGCTTCGGTGTGGAGCATGGCGTTGTCCCAAGTGTCGCAGGGGGCCATGCCACCTTTGCCGTCGGGACGTTCGTGATAAACCTTCTGCAACTGGGCGTACACTCGGCTGGGGAACCATCCGAGGCGAAAGGGCACATGAACGACGTGCATCCCCAGGTCGCCCATCACACCGATGGCCCCGCAGGTGCGCACCTGACGTTTCCAGTTCACCGCTTTGGTCGGGTCGAGGTCGCTCGCATGCCAGAAGCAGGATCGGACCTCCAAGGGTTTGCCCATGGCACCGGATTGAGCCCACTCGACAACCCGCTGGACACCCGGCAAGAAGGGGAACTCGGAGCTGCAGCGCACGAACCGCCCCGACTTGGCGGCCGCATCGCGGATGCGTCGGGCGGCCGCGAGATCGATGCCGAAGGGTTTCTCGGCGAGCAGGTCCTTTCCGGCGGCCAATACATCGAGGTAGATGGCCTCGTGGAGGTTGTGGGGGACGGCGACATACACCACGTCCACTTCGGGCGAGGCGAGGAGCTGGCGGTGATCCGGGGTGAGCAGTTTAACCGTCGGGATTTGACGGAACCAGTCCAAGAGGCTGGGTTGCAAGTCACAGACGGCGACCAACTCCACCTGGACGGGGAAGTTGTTGAGGACAAACCAGCGGGCAAACGCGCTGGCTGCCTCGCGGCCCATGAGGCCGCCGCCGATGATGCCGACACGGAGGGTAGGTTTCATGAAAGGGATCAGGAGGGACGATTCAGGGGAATGCTCTGGGCCTTGTCTCGGGTGGGTGGAGAGGCTGTGTTCGGAGCCTGCTGCACGAGGAGTTGATCTCGGAGGGCCAAGAAACCGTCGAACGCCTGAAGGTTCTGAGTCAGTAAGCGTACCAATTGATCTTGGGTGAGTCCTTCGGCTGCAAGCATTTCAGGGATGGGTTTCCCAGACGAAACCTCTTGATGAATTCTGCGCAAGGTTCGGAGGGTCAGAGCCGACTCGTTGCGCCCCAGAGCGGAGGACCGGGATGCTGCGGACAGGTGGGAAGCGCCCTCGGCGAAACCGATGGAGGGATGATCCGGGTTGGGCGGTCGGTCTACCGTGGCCTTCACCTGGTTCCAGGTCTCGACCACCGCTTCCGAGCGGCCTCGCATCCCGATCGATCGCCGGAAGCTCTTCTCCACGAACCGCAGATGCACCAAGTCTTGGGCGGCCGCATTGACCTCCCGCCCGGTGCGGGCCGGAGCGGCGTTCCGAATCACTTCAAGTTCGCTGGCGAAGATCTCAGGGCTCACCCAGAAGCTGAGGGCCGCCAAGGGGCGGAACGGCCATGGGACGATGCGCAACAACAGGTGACGCTCAAAGCCCGATGCGCTGCAACCATGATGGTGGCAGTAGGCTTCCTTGAAATTGGCGTGGACCAGTTTGGCAATGGCCATGGGTTCGTCGGGTTCGCTTCAGACTTCGCAAGAATCCGGTTTGTCGTCGGAATGTGTCAACCGTGTGGCGAATTCTTTCAGAGAAGGGTGAGTAGGGAATTAGCCACGGACTCGGTAGAGGGTTTCTCCGGCTTTGGGGACATGCAGGATGCCCTCGGACTCCCGCCCTTGGAATTGAGCGGGATCAATGGTCCGCCAATCGCGGTAGCCGAGGTTGATCTCGCGGCACACCGACTCCGGAATTCCGGTCGCTAACGTGACCCGGGCCCGACGGGTCTCAACGCCATTTTCATAGGTGCCCTGTCCGAAGACATGAGTGCTGTGAGCGAGAGTGCCCCACGGGAAATCTTTGAAACGGTCCCATTGTTTCAAGAAGTAGTCCCGGCAGTGGTAGCCCACCTGTCGAATCAACGCTCCATGGACCACACTGACCTCATGGAGGTGGGGCGCATAGATGATGAGTTCACCGCCCGGAGCCAGCACCGGCTCCAGCTTGTACATGCACTTGGCCCCCACCCACAGCTCGTCGTACATCGCCGGCGCGCAGCTGAGAATGGTATGGAATTGGCGGTCTTTCCACTCGATGTGCGTTTGGGCGGACAAGTCGGCCGCCTGATCCCAGGCGGCCTCGGGGGTTCCGCTGAAGATTCCTGCCAACTCCCCATGGCCTCCCGGTTTCACCACCAGGGCCAGACACAGTTTGGGAATGGGCACCATGGCGCCGGCGCGATCCACCACTCGGCGCACCGGGGTCCACTTCTGACCAATGACTCCTACCGTGGTGATCACCGCGCCGAGCCAGTGGAAGAAGTTGAGAATCTCCGGACCGCTGACTCCGGGGAACAGGTACTTGTTGCCGCCGCTGAACCCGACGACCTCGTGCGGGAAGACCGGACCGATGATGACAATTTGATCGTAGCCCAGAACACGTCGATTGATGGACACAGGCACATCCATCGCGAAGAGCCCGTCGGACAGGGTTCGTATTTCGTCCGCGGGAATGACTCCGAGGGTTTCCAGGGCGGCCGGGTTGTCCCACTCATGGTTGTAGAATCCGACGGATTGATATCGGGAGGCGCGTTCCTCGCGGGTGATCTCCAGTCGTTCGCAAATGGCCTCCTCGGACATTGCCGGGTGCGTGCCCAATGCGATGAGAATATCCAAGGCGGCCACCGACTCGGACCATTGGGCGTGGACGGCCTTGAAGACGGCTCCGATCGGGGCGGTGCGCGTGCCATCGGGGATGATGAGCAGCACACGTTTTCCCTGGAAACGGTAGGCCGGGTGATGAGTGGCCACCCAGGAGGCTATTTCGGATTGGTTCATCGCAAGATCACCGCCCGCCCAATTGCAGGCTCGGCAGAGATGCCCGAGAGGATGGGTGATTCGCTCTCGGGAAGACAAATGCGATATCGGCATTATCGCAGGCCGGGTGGATGAGCGAGGGGCGCGTCAGACCGCCCTCTCGCCGTGGACTCGCCCGACCTGGAAACACCGGGGCTCCTAGAGAGCCTTCAGCGCCTCGAGGACTTCCGCGGCATGGGTCTCCGGTTTCACCGAATCCCAAACCCGCGCGATCCGACCATCTCGGCCGATCAGGAATGTGACGCGATGCATGCCCTGATACTTCCGCCCCATGAAGACCTTCTCGCCCCAAGCTCCGAAGGCATTGGCTACCACCGCCTCCGGGTCCGAGATCAGTGGGAAGGGGAGTTGATGCTTGTCGGTGAACTTGACGTGGGATTTCAGTGTATCGGCGCTGACTCCCAGGACCACGGCTCCGGACTTCTGGATGGCCGCATACTGGTCGCGGAATCCACAGGCTTCTTTGGTGCAGCCCGGGGTGTCATCACGCGGGTAGAAGTAAATCACCACTGGCTTGCCCAAGAGGTCTTGGGAAGAGATTTGCGAGCCGTCGGTCACCACCGCGCTGAACGACGGGACCGGATCACTGGGGCGAAGACTCAATGCGACAGGTTTGGCCATGTTGGGCAATCTATGCAGGAAGCGGCTTCGCGCAATGGGCCAGAGCAGTGAGTCGCAATCCTTCGAGCGTCAACCCAGGGACCACCGCCTCGATCTCCGGTAGCCCGCGGGCAATCAGGCGGGCGTAGCCACCGGTGGCCACGACCGGCAGGCGGCGCACCCGGAGTTCTCGGCGCAGCTCGATGATGAGGCCACGCACCAAGCCACGATAACCGAAAACAGCCCCGGAGAGCATCGCCTCCTCGGTGTTGCGACCGACCACTCGCCGGGGATTCCGGATGCGGATCCGCGGCAGGAGCGCCGTCTTTTCGTGCAGATAATCCGTCATCGCCGAAAGCCCCGGGGCGATGATGCCGCCCACATACCGTCCCGACCGGTCCACCACGTCGAAGGTCACCGCGGTGCCGAAATCGACGACCAGTGCCGGGGCTCCGTAGTGATGATGGGCGGCGACAGCATTGGCCAAGCGGTCCTGTCCGATGGTGTCGGGATGGGGATAATCGATGCCCACGCCGCGCAGGGTCTGCGGGGTAAGTTGCAGAGGTGCCCGGTTCAACCGGGCGTGGGACCATTCCGTGAGGAGGGGGGTGGCTTTCGGAACCACACTGCAGAAACACAGCAAGTCGGGCAGGTGCTTGGGAAGCAGCACCTCCAGTAGTCCGGGTGCGGTTCCGTCGGACCATGCCGAAGTGGGAATGTCGCCCAGTGTTCGAAGGCTGCGTGGGCCGCCCAGACCCACGTGTGTGTGGGTGTTGCCAACGTCTAGGAGCAGCATCATGGCGTGGGCCCCTTGGCCAAGGAAACGTCTCCCCCGATGATGTGCTCCAATCGACCGTGATCAGTCCGGACCAGCAGGGCCCCGTCTTCATTGAGGGATTCGGCCCGGCCGACGACAACTCGGTCGGCCATCCGGATGGTCACCCGCTGACCGAGGGTGCTGCAACGGCGCATCCACTCGTCACTGATCTCATGGAAATCACCCCGACGGAGCCGGCCATAGGCCGCGTCCAACTCCGCGAGGACGGTGGCGGCGAGATCGGAGCGATCGAAGGTTCGTCCCCTTTCGATGCGCAGCGATGTGGCGATGGCGCGCAATTCCTCCGGCATCTCATCGGCGTCCAGATTGACGTCGATGCCGATGCCCAGCACCACGTGCCGGATGTGGTCCAGTTCGGCCCCTAGTTCCAGCAGGATGCCGGCAACCTTTCGAGTTCCGAAGACGATGTCATTGGGCCACTTGATTTCGGGCTTCAGTCCGGTGTGGCGTTCTATCCCGCGGGCCACGGCAACCGCGCTGACCACAGTCAATTGGGTGGCGGCTGCTGGAGGGAGTTGGGGACGCAGCAGGACGGAGAACCAGAGCCCCTTGCCCGAGGGCGAGATCCACTGCCGACCCAGGCGCCCCCGGCCCCGGGTCTGCGATTCGGCAAAGACGACGATGCCTTCGCGGACCGAGTCCCGGGCCATTTTCTCCACCACGTCGTTAGTGGAGGCCGTCTCCTGGAAGACTTGGACATCTCGCCCGATGATCTTGCCAGGTCCCAAGCGGGCCAGGAGATCGTCGGCGTGCAGGCGATCCGGGGACGAGCGGAGTTGATAACCGTGGTGAGGGCTGGCTTCGATATCGTAGCCTGCCTTGCGAAGCTCCTCGATCCGGGACCAGACGGCCGCTCGGGAAACTCCCAGATCCTTGGCCAATGCGGCTCCGGAAATACCGGCCTCTCCGGCGGCCCTCAGTGAGGCCAAAATGCGGGTGTCAGGATTCACTGGATGAAATCCAAACCGATATCCACCGCACGGGCCGAATGGGTCAGCGCACCGACCGAGATGAAATCAACCCCGGTCTCGGCGACGGCTCGCACTGTGGTCTCATGGATCCCCCCGCTGGCTTCGGTCTGACAGCGGCCTGCAATGCGTCTCAACGACTCTCGCAATACCTCAAGGGGCATGTTGTCCAGCAGGATCCCGTCTGCACCGGCCTCGGCCGCTCGCTGGGCTTGCTCCGGAGAGTCGGCTTCGACTTGTACGAACAACGATGGGAATTGGGCGCGCGCGCGATGGACCGCTGCGGTCACCGGGTCGGGAGCCGCGTGTGCCAGCGCTGCCAAATGGTTGTCCTTGATGAGGATCCGGTCATGGAGGCCCATCCGATGGTTGACCCCACCTCCGCACCGCACTGCGTACTTCTCGAAGAGCCGCCATCCCGGGGTGGTCTTCCGGGTGTCCAAAATTCGGGTCTGTGTCCCCTCGAGCAAGCGGACATAGCGGGCGGTGGCGGTGGCGACTCCCGAGAGGCGTTGCACGAAATTGAGGGCCACCCGTTCTGCCGAGAGCAAGGCCCGAGAGAGTCCAGAGATCTCCAGCAGCGTCACCCCCGCTTCGCAGGACTGCCCGTCTTCCGCACACCGGCGGATCACGGCATTCGGTGCTAGTTCTCGGAAGGCGCCTTCAGCAAATGCCAAACCGGCGACCGTGAGGTGTTCACGGGCATTCATCCGAGCCGTCGAGATGGCTTCGGGCGGAATGCAGGCCAAGCTGGTGGCGTCGCCACCACCGAGGTCTTCCTCCAGGGCCTGAATCAGGGCCGTTCGAATCAGTTGAGGATCCAAGTGCTCCACGACGGGAGGCTGCAAGAGTCTGCGTGCGCGGCGCAATCGACAAAGCGGTTCCAATGCGGAGGCACTGCGTTGGGGGTAGGAGGAACCCTTGCCAATCGAACCTTTACCTCCCAAACAGAACCCTTCCCCGTTTTCCGACACGCTCCAAAGAACGGGGCACCGAAGGGTTGAAACTTCGGTGCCCCGCGACAGTGTCGTCAGGTGTGGGTCGCCTGGATTTCGGCTCTTATTGGAGAGCCTCGAACACCTTGCCCACCATGTCCTTGCTGGGGGTGAGGGTCTTGGAACCGGGCTTCCACTTGGCCGGGCAGGCCTGATCGGGATGGCGGACGAGGTAAGCGTTGGCCTCCATCTTTCGCAGCAATTCTGAGGCATCGCGTCCCACGTTGTAGAAGTTCACTTCGCTGGACACCAAAGTGCCTTCCGGATTGATGATGAACGTCCCGCGGAGAGCCAGGCCGCTGCCGCTGTCATAGACGCCGAAGATTTTGGAAACCGCACCCGTCGGATCCGCGGCCAAGGGGTACCGAACGTCGGCCAAAAGCTTCTCCGAATTGCGCCATGCCAGGTGCGCGAACTTGGTGTCGGTGGACACGCCATACACATCGCAACCGAGGTCCTTCAGTTTGGAGTGGACCACTGCCAGGTCGGCCAGTTCGGTCGGGCAGACGAACGTGAAGTCGGCGGGGTAGAACACCAACACGGTCCAGCGGCCGCTGCGCTTGGCTTCCTCGATTGAGAACTTGCCGAACTCGCCCGCGGCGGGATCGTAGGTTTCCATCTCGAAGTGGGGGACGGTTTGACCGACTCGAAGTGTGATCTGTTCGCTCATATCAACAGGGTTGGATAACAAATTGGCAGGATTCAGTGTTTCCCGGCGTCTGGCCGGGCGCGGAAAAGCGATAGCATGTTCCGCGGGAGGTGCAATCGGATGAGGTGCTTTTTTTGACGAACCGGGATCGTGCGATACACTGGACGATGATTGTCCCGACCTTGTTGCCGCGATGGTTGCTGCTGTTGCCGATGCTGTGCTCGTCACTGATGGTTGCCGAATCGTGGGACCAGTGGCGTGGCCCAAATCGGGATGGCCGGATTTCCGGCGCGAAATGGCCCTCTGGGCTGGAAGAGTCCCGCCTCAAGCGCCGTTGGCGGTTGCCCCTCGGCCCCAGCTATTCCGGGCCCGTCATGAATGCCGAGCGGGTTTTCACCACCGAGACCGTGGACAAGAAGCGTGAGCAGGTGACTGCCTTGCGTCGCTCCGATGGCTCTGTGATTTGGAAGCGGGACTGGGAAGGGGCAATGTCCGTTCCATTCTTCGCACGATCCAATGGGGATTGGATCCGCGCTACGCCGGCCCTCGAGGGTGACACGCTTTATGTGGCCGGCATGCGGGATGTGTTGGTGGCGCTGAACACGGCCGACGGTTCCGAACGTTGGCGGTTGGACTTCGTGAAACGGTTCGGCTCAGACCTGCCTACCTTCGGCTTCGTCTCCTCACCCTTGGTTGATGGCGACAGTGTTTATGTCCAGGCCGGTGGGGGTGTTGCCCGTCTGCGCAAAACCGATGGTCAGGTAGTGTGGCATGGGGTTCGGGATGGCGGCGGCATGATGGGCAATGCGTTTGGATCTCCGGTCATCCTGACTCTGGCCGGAAAACGCCAATTGGTAGTTCAGGCTCGGACACGCCTCATCGGGGTGGGATTGGAGGATGGCGCCGAATTGTGGTCCCTCCCGGTTGAATCCTTCCGTGGCATGAACATCCTCACGCCGACCTTTGCCGGGAAGGATCGACTCTTCACCGCGACCTACGGTGGCAAAACGCTGGGCATCGACATTCGCTCGGAGAACGGTGTCTTCCGGGCGGTGCCCGCGTGGGAGTTCAAAGCGCAGGGCTACATGACATCCCCGATCATCCACGAGGGGCACGCCTACCTCCAGTTGCGCAGCCAACGGGCTCTGTGCATCGATCTGGCGACCGGGGTTGAAAAGTGGACCACTGGTGAAAGCTTCGGCAAGTACTGGAGCATGGTCGCTCAGGCAGATCGTGTCCTGGCCTTGGACGAACGCGGGGAGTTGATCTTGTTCAGAGCTACCCCGGAGAAATTTGATGTCGTCTCCCGTCGCAAGGTTGCTGAGTCCGATGCTTGGGCCCACCTGGCGGTGGATGGTTCAGAGCTGTACATCCGGGAGTTGAATGCCCTCAGCGTCTGGGATTGGTCCGGCGGCGTGTCTCAGTAATCACGTGGAGCACTGACTGAGCAAAGGTCAGAAAATGCTGCCGGCCGCCGTGCCGATGACCTGAAGGGGACCGGCGTCTTCCAGTGTCTCGGTGGCTTTTTCGACCTTCTGTAACGTCAGCTTCAGGTTCCGCAGGAAGGCATCGTCATTGATGAGTTGTCCCACCGTGCCATTGCCCCGATTCATCTTCTCAGCCACTTCCCGAAGGTTAGTAAGCATGTTGGTGGTTTCACGGAACAGGGAATCGTCCACCAACAGGCGGCCGATGGTTCCTTTGCCGGAGTTCATGTCGGAGACTATCTGACGAGTGGAAGACAAGGTCACCTTCAGGTCTTCGGTGGACGCGATGAGGTTGGTGACTGCCTGGAGGGTCTGAACGTACAAGGTGTCTTGCTTCAGCAGGCGACCCAGCGTGCCTTCGCCTTGGTTCATTCCGGTCGTCAAGCTGTCGACATTGCTCAGGATCGAGGCGATGCGCGGTTGGTTGTCCTTGATCATGTCGGTCATCGGTCCGAGCAGCTTGGTGAACTCCTCACCGCTGAAGCTCTTGGTCATGTTCTGCATGCCGTCGGCGGCGCTTTCCAGCTTGCTCATGATGGCCGCCAGGTCGGGTTGCTCACGGCTTTCCAGCAGGGCACCGGTGGACACCACCGGAGCGGTCTGGCTCCCGAAGTCGATGGCCATGAAGTTCTGACCCATCAAGCCGGTGAATTTGATGGAAGCCTTGCTGTCGGTGCGGACCCCAGCGGCCGGTTCTACCGTCATGGAGATCTCCACCTTGCCATCAGCGATCCGGATCGCTTGGACTCGGCCAATATCCACGCCTGCCAACTTGACGGGGTCTCCCACCTTGAGATCGCCCGCGGTGTTGAATCGGGCCTTGATCGGGATGCCGCTACCAAAGAAGCGCCCGCCCCCCACCATCTCGAACAGCACGAACGCAGCCACGAACACCAGGGCGAAGAAGAGGCCCAGTCGAGTTTCCAGAGAGTTTTTCATTCAGACCAATCGAGTGACGTTCTTACCAAAAGATGCCTTCCGCCGAACGCTAGAAAGGCCACCCTGTTCGAGTCAATGTCGACCAGTTGTCGCCAAGAAACCCCGAGCGCCCTATTCCGCCGGCTGAGAAAGTGTCCGTCAAAAAACCCCGGGCCACAAGTGTAGCACCGGGGTCGGAGAAGAAACCCAATCTCGCGATGGATCAGGCGAAGGTGTTCTTGCGATAAGCGCCCATGGTCGGGGCATCCGGGTTCACTTCGGGTCCGAAGTACCGCAGGCAGACCAAGGGCTCGGTTTCACTGGTGTTCTCGAAGGTGACGCCGGACTTGGCACCGTCTTCGGTGCAGAAGTATTCGTCTTCAGTGAGTTCGTGGAAACGGATGAGCTTCGGGCTGTTGAGCGGCTGACCATTGATTTTGCCGCTGCCCTGCACGCAAATCAGGCCGTAGGCGCCGTTGTCCTTGATGGTGGCCTTCATGCCGGGGTCGACGGTGAGCTCTTTGGCGGTGAAGAGCTGCTCGCCGTCCACCTTGCCGTACACGATCCAGCGATCCACAAAGCCTTCCTTGCGGGTGTCGGCTACCGGCACCGGCTCCAGGTAGTGGTTGTCTTTGAAATTCGGATCGACGTTCTTGTCCCAATCCAACTGCTCGACGATGAAGTCGAGGTCTTGATGGTACTTCTTGGGCATGTCCTTCACGAGCAGGCTCCAGGGTACGTAGCGACCCTCGACCATGCTCTGGTACATGCCAAACACGTCGCTGCCCCACTGCGGCTCATAGGTGCAGAGGCTGCCCGGGGCGTGGAGGATGCAGGGGTCGATCAGCCAACCAGTACCCGGCTTGAGGCGATAGGCTTTGGACAGGTCGAGGATGCCGTTGTCGCCCTTGTTCCAGTCTTCCAGGCACTTCCGGACTTGGGCCTTGGTCGTGCCCGGTTCGAAGCCCATGAACGTGTAAGGGAAGTTGTTGCCCACATTGTTGTGCTGGGGCGGAAAGTAGTAGCTCTCGGGCTTGCCTTCCTGACCCACCAGCTTGGCCTGCTTGGCCGACTGGTGCATGTGGTGAGGGATAGGGCCCATGTTGTCGAAGAACTTGGAGTACACCGGCCAGCGGCCGTATTTCTTCCAGATCGACTTGCCGACCAGAGTGGCCCCGGTGTCTTCGACCGCTTGGCGCAGGGTGAAGCGTTCTTTGCCCACCACCACATAGCTCAGACCCTCATCCGCCACGCGCCCCTCATTGGCCGCTTCGGTCGTGGACGCGAACCAGCGTTCATCGATGCCGCCGCGGTTGGCCCCGTAGGCGTAGGTGTCGTCCGGGTGGAGTTTGAGGCGGAGGCCGGGCTGCAGGAAGGAGCGGGGCACCCAGGCCGGGGCCAGCCGCAGCAAACCTCCGGTGCGTGAGAGCTCTGCCTCGACCTTGGACTTGGTGTTCTTCCGGACGGTCTTCAGTTGCGTGACGGTGTTCATCTAAAGCGTTTCAGAGGTTTCGTACCCTTCGATGGACGGGTTGGCCTGTTGAGGCCCCACGGACCCTGACTCAAGGGTCAGCGAAGGATGGGCCTACGGTAATCGGGAGGAGGCCTGCGCGGCCAAGGGAAAACCGAGGTCTCGCTCGAAAAACTCCGCGTCTGAGCCGGGTCGAAACCTGGATTGGGGTGCGTGTCGCGGTCGGCTGAAAGCCTTGTTCGGCAGCCGGGATTTGCCGGACATAATCTGTTGGGAGATCCGGGATGGCGTGGTGGACTCTTTTGCGCGACGCGGCGAGGGCGAAGATAGGGTCGATTGGAGGCCCCTGACGAACCAACAACGACGCCCTTGCAAAAAAAGACGCGGCCAGAAAGACCCAGCGAGTTGAAGGATTCCCGATTAGCTGGGCAACAATCGAAGGACGGACTGAGGCAACTGATTGGCCTGAGCCAACATCGCCGTCGTGGATTGATTGAGGATGTTCTGTTTGGAGAACTCCGTGCTCTCGGTGGCCACATCCACATCTTTGATTGCCGAGGTGGCGGCCGTGAAGGTCTCGATGGTGGCGGCCAGGTAATCCGAGGCCATGTTGAGTCGGGACTGATTAGCGCCGACTTTGGCTCGGTCTGCCGCCAGTTCGGTGATGGCGGTTCGCACACTGCTCAGTGCCGTGGTGGCCGCTCCGGTGGTGGAAATGCTGGTCGAGCCCTGGGTCACCGCATTGTAGGTTGTCGACGTAGCACCCAGATCGATGCCACTCATCTGGAAGGTGGTGCCTTCTGAGTCGATGACCGATTCGACGCTGGAAGCAGAAAAGAGCGATACCCCGTTGAACTCCTTGCCGGCGATATCGGTGATGTAGCTCTTCAACTGAACGAACTCATTGTTGTAGAGAGTGCGGTCGGCATCGCTCTTGGTACCGTCGAGCGAGAGCATGGCCAGTTCGCTCATCCGGTTCAGGGTTTTGGCAACCCGCTTGAGGTAGCCATCCTGAGTGTTGGAGAAGGATTGGGCGTTGGACACGTTGTCCTTGGCGGCATTGGCGCGCTCGAGCTTGGCATCGAATCGCATGCTGATGGCCAGGCCGCCCGCGTCATCGAAGGCGTTCACGATGCGGGATCCGGAGCTGAGTTTGGCCAGCGACTTGGTGAGCGCGGCCGAGGTCCGGGTGAGGTCGTTGGAGGCCGACTGGGCGGCCAGGTTGGATCCAATAGTCATGGAGGTGATCTCTGGGGCAGTGGTTTCAGTTCAGTGAAAATCCGTGAGCGGCGGTGGGTGGTTACTGAGGCAACAGTCGCAGCACGGATTGCGGAAGCTGATTGGCCTGGGCCAGCATGGCAGTGGTGGATTGGTTGAGGATGTTCTGCCGGGAGAACTCGGTGCTCTCTCGGGCGACATCGACGTCTTTGATCACCGAGCTGGCGGCCGTGAAGTTCTCGATGGTGGCCGAGAGCTGGTCGTTGGCCATGTTGAGGCGAGACTGGAAGGCACCAATGGTGGCTCGGTCGGAAGCCAACTGAGTGATGGCCGTGCGGATGCCGCTGAGTGCGGATGTCGCGCCTACGGTCGTCGCGATCGTGCTGCTGGTGACGTTGGTGTAGGTGGCAGAGGTCAGGTCCACACCGGTCATGTTGAAGGCGGTACCCTCGGAATCGATGACGGACGACACGTTTGCCGACGAGAACAGAGTGACCCCGTTGAACTCCTTGCCGCCCACGTTCGTGATGTAGCTGCTGAGCTGAGTGAACTCATTCTCGTAGAGGGCCCGGTCGGAGTCGCTCTTGGTACCGTCGAGCGAAAGCATGGCCAACTCGCTCATGCGGTTGAGCGTCTTGGAGATGCGCTTGAGGTAACCGTCCTGAGTATTGGTGAACGACATGGCGTTGGCCACGTTGTCCCGGGCGGCATTGGCACGCTCGATCTTGGCGTCGAATCGCAGGCTGATGGCCACACCAGCCGCGTCATCGTACGCGTTAACGATGCGTGAACCCGAGCTCAGCTTGGCCAGGGACTTGGTCAGCGCTGCGGACGTCTTGGTGAGGTCGTTGGCGGCTGATTGCGCCGCCAAGTTGGAACTGATGATCATACGGTTTTACTGTTTTGTTGGTTGGTGGCAGGACTAAAAGAGATAGAGGCCGCAGTGCTCTTGGGTTTTCCCAATGCCGGTAAGATGGGAAGGGGCACTCGAGTGGCAGCCTCGCGGTTCGATTTCTGGATTTCGTCGTAGACTTCCTGTCGGTGGACTGGGATGTCTGCGGGGGCCTCGATGCCCACTTTGACGGTATCACCATCGGTGCGGATGATCTTGACGATGATCCGTCCGTCTATGACCAGGCTCTCTCCGGTTTTTCGCGAAAGTATCAGCATTGGACCCTCCTTGGTATGCGCGCTTTAGGCTGGTTGGATCGGGTGTTTGATCGCGTATTCCGTCTGACTCAACACGACCTGCTTTCCGATCATCGTGTGTCGATTGATCACGATGGGTCCCTTGAGGTTTACGGTGGCTGACCCATCCGATTTCAGGGTCACGATATTCAAGACCAGCGCGTCGTTGGGATGGCGGATCTCCAGAAAGTCCACATCTTCGTCACTCAGGTCGGGAGCGTAATCGGAAAGAACCAGACTGGGAGGCACCACCAAGAAGGCCAGATCATCCCCGTGGGGCACTGAGAGCCAGTGAAAGGGTTCCTGGTCGGCTTTAGTGATGAGCGAGTAGGTTTTAATCCGCTCAAAGCCCAAGAGGCCCAGAGGCAACTGGACTGTCAGGGTCTTGGTGATGTCGAGTTCAGCGACGCTACTCATGGCGAGTGGCTTGAAGCACTGGCTGTGCCAGCCCTCAAAACAGGCCTAAATCCGCTATTTTTGTGGAGAGACACGCCGAAACGAGCCCTTTGTGCCCGGCTTTTGAGGTAAGGCGGCAAAAATGGCCGGCACCGTCGCTGCCCCTTCGAGATTCCAACGCCGGCAACGGGGTCCTCGCTGGAGCGCTGGAGCGCTTCAGCGGTGTTTCAACCCGGTGTGGGCTCGATCCTTGGGACGTAGGACCCGCGATGGTGACCCGCTACGGAGCAATTCAAGCCTATCGGGTCGGCGAGTTGGGAGAGCCGATGGAGGACTCGGGTGGCGGTTCCAGTGAAAAGCCTGTCGCAGACCCAGGCGGCCAAATCTGTTGGGCACTCCACGGGGTCCTCCAGTGTCGCGCAGTCGAAGATTCAGGGAATTCCCCTTGTTCGGCAGGGATGCCTACCCCTAATTTCATCTCGCCAGGGCCCATGGAACGTGGACTTGTGAACCCCGCCAGGGCCGGAAGGCAGCAACGGTGCTTGTTCCGCGTCTGCCGTGGGTACCCTGGCATTTTTTGTCCCCGATTCGGATTCCGCTCCTGGCAAGAGCCTCCTGGGATCCGAGTTTTCGGATCACCGCTTGAGTCTTCTTTCGGACCATCCAATGAGCTTAGGAGCCGTGGCCGGACGGACTTCAGATTGAACAATGTTCGTGGAGTGGTCAGCGTATCGGCTTGAAAACGGTCCTCCATTGGTTTCGTCGCGATCTTCGGGTCTCCGACAATACGTCGTTGTGGCAGGCCTACAGCGAATCGGATCGTCTGGTTGCGGTCTTCTGTTGGGATGACGCGATTCTGCAGTCCCCGGATGTGGGGCCGGCTCGGGTAAATTTTCTGCTGCGATCCTTGGAGGCCTTGTCGCGAAATCTTGAGAGCCTCGGCCATCAATTGGTGGTGCGACGCGGGCCTCCAGAAGAGGTCATCCCGGCGTTGGCCCGCGAGGTGGGAGCCGTGTCGGTGTTCACCAATCGGGACTACGAGCCGTATGCGATTGCTCGCGACGAGCGGGTGCGAACTGCCTTGAAGGAACGTTCCATCGGGTTTCGGTCCCACAAAGACGCGGTGATTCATGAAGAGCGGGAGGTCCTGACGCGCACGGGTACGGTGTTCAGTGTCTTCACGCCCTATTCCCGAGCCTGGAAAACCTTGCCGGTTCCAGGGCCATTACCGCGGATCGGTGCCCCCAAATCCCCGGTGCCAGCGTCCCCTTCGTTGCCTCTCCCCAGTGGCGGGGAGGCGCTCGGCTATCCACTGGCACAAAGTCTTTTCCCGGCCGGTGAGCGGGCTGGCCTGGAGGCTCTGGATGCATTTCTGGAGGCACGGGTCTTCGGGTATGACCACGGACGCAACGTCCTCGAGAAGATTCCAGGCACTTCGCAACTGTCACCCCACCTGCGGTTTGGGACGTTGGGCATCCGGACGGTTCTGGATCGCTTGCAAACGGCCCGCTCCCGTGCGACGACGGCGGTGAGTCTGAAATCCTGTGATACCTGGCTCAGTGAGCTGATATGGCGCGAGTTCTACATCCAAATTCTGACCAATCACCCGCGTGTCGCAGCAGGAGCTTTTCGCCCGGAGTACAATCAGATTCAGTGGCAGGGAACCGATGCTCAGTTCGAGGCTTGGTGCGCCGGTCAGACCGGTTATCCGATCGTTGATGCCGCCATGCGGTGCCTCAATGCCACCGGTTGGATGCACAACCGACTGCGCATGATTGTGGCCATGTTCCTCACCAAGGACCTGATGATTTCCTGGCAGCGAGGTGAGCGTTACTTCATGCGGACTCTGGTCGATGGCGATTTGGCTGCCAACAACGGTGGCTGGCAGTGGAGTGCGGGCTGTGGCACTGACGCCGCCCCGTATTTTCGGATCTTCAATCCCGTGACCCAGGGCGAGAAATGCGATCCGGACGGAGCATTCGTCCGACGCTGGGTGCCGGAGTTGGCGGATGCGCCGTCGGATTCCATCCAGGAGCCTTGGAGCCGACCGCTCTTGCTGGCCCGAAGCCGCTACGTCCCTCCCATCGTTCAGCACGACGTGCAGCGCGCTCGGTGTCTGGCCATGTTCAAGGCCGTCAAGGGCGCGGCGGCCCAATCGACACCCACCGAGGAAACCCACGAATGAACCCGCAAACGCCGTCCCCAGTAACCGCCGGTGAACTCCCCTCCGCTGATCGGATCCGCTTGGAATACGATGCCTTGACCCGGCAGTTGGAGCGGATGCGGGCCATGCAATATGCCTACAACCGCAAGTTCTTTGCGTTGCTATTGGTGTCCACGTTGGTGGCCGGCGGATTGATCTTGTGGGACCATTGGAAGGGTTGGCTTGTGGTTTGTTTCGGATTGGTGAGCACCGGAGTCACCGCGTCGTTCTTTCTGCACTTCTGCGATTTTGCCCGAGTCCATGCCCGAGCCATTGAGGCCCGGATCAATGGGCTGTTGGGTTCGCAGACACTGATCGCCTCGGAATTGGAGGCCGATTATTTCTATCCCCATGCCTCGCCCAAGTTGAGCGGTTTCAGCTATGCGCGTCCGTGGTCGTTTTTCTCGGTGTACACCCTGCATTTTTGCGCGGTCTGGGGGCTGATGATCCTCTCGAGCGCCTGGAGACTGTGGAACCAGTTGGATACGGGTGTTTGGTTCTTGTGGGCGCTTCTTTGGTGCGGTTGGAGTGCCGTCAATGGGTTGTACCTGCTGTGGTGGTTCGGTAACTCCGGAGCCGAGGCGTGCATGGCTCGTCGCTTGGCCGAGGCCTACGGTTTGCCCCAGGATCCCCAGTCGCGGAACTGGGTTCCGCCCGTTTCGGTGCCAACCGGTGTCCCTCCGGATGCCTAACTCAGACGGTTTTCCGCTCTGGCCAAACGGACGTCTCCCGGCAAAAGTTTTCTCCACACCATGAACCGCCGAAACTTCCTCACCGCCGCCACTGTGGCTGGCGCCTCTGCTCTTGTGGCCCCCATCGCTTCGGCCGCTGTTCCGGCCCGTCGAGATGCCTCGGGCAATCGCATCAAGCTGGGTATCGACAACTTCGCCGTCCGGGCTTGGGGATGGAAGGGTCGTGAGTTGGTGGACTACGCGGCCGGGTTGAAGCTCGACACGCTCTTCATCACGGACCTGGCCGGGTTGGGTTCTTCGGAAGCTTCGGCCGCGGCAGAACTGCGCAAGTACGCCGCCGACAAGGGGGTAGAAATCCTGCTGGGTTCCTGGAGCATTTGTCCGACTTCCAAATCGTTCAAAAAAGATTGGGGCACTGCCGAAGAACACCTGTCCTTGGGGCTGCGCTTGTCCAAGGCGGTGGGATCTCCGGCCTTCCGGGTGGTGCTCGGTTCACGCGATGATCGTCGGACTCCGGGTGGCATCGAGGCGAGGATCGCCGACACGGTCAAGGTCTTGAAAGCCTGCCGGAATCAGGCCCTGGATTTAGGCGTGAAAGTGTCGGTGGAAAACCACGCAGGCGACATGACGGCCGATGAATTGATCACCTTGATCGAAGTAGCCGGTCGCGAGTTTGTTGGAGCCAACATGGACTCCGGCAATGCGGCGTGGACTCTCGAAGATCCCCTGGACAGCCTGGAGAAACTCGGGCCCTACGCGATCACGACCAGCTTGCGGGATTCGCGTATTTGGCAAACCGACAAGGGGTGCAAGGTGCAGTGGACGGCCATGGGCGATGGCGGCTGTGTGGACTTGAATCGGTACTTTGATCGGTACGCGCAACTGTGCCCCGGTGTGGCGGTGAACATCGAGACCATCGGCGGATTCGCCGTTGAGTTTCCTTATTATCAGGATTCTTTCTGGGAGGCCTTCCCCAAGAAATCCGCCGTCGAATTCGCCCGATTCTTGGCCGTCGCTCGTCGCGGGCAGGCGATGGATCAGTACGATGGCGGCGACAAGCAGCGTCAGCGCGATGAGTTGGAGAAGAGCCTCCGCTTCTGCCGCGAGAGCCTGGGTTTGGGGCTCAAGGCCTGAGTCTTGGCCAAGGGCTCGGGATTCTGGCCACAGCCCCAGGGGGAGGACGCTCCAGCCGAGTGGAGCGTCCCGCACATTGGCCAACGATTCAGTGGGCTCGGTCGTTACGGCTTAGAGCTTCTTCCAGGCGGCGATGAACATGCCGTTGCCGGCGGTGTCTTGCGGCCAAAGGTGTAGCTGGGTGACCGGAGGTTCATCCGGCTGAAACGGATTGACCACGGCCAGGGTGTCGAAATCACTGCGTTCTTGCGTGAACCAATCGGCGACTCCGGAGGTTTCGGCGTGGCTCAGGGTGCACACGGCGTAAATCAGGCGTCCGCCCGGCTTGAGGGAGTCGGCCACATTATGCAGCAACTGCCGCTGGATGGCCGCGAGTTCTTCAACGTCCTGCACCGTGGTGGTCCATCGGGAGTGCGGGTTGCGACCCCAGGTGCCCAAGCCGGAGCAGGGGGCGTCCAAGAGAATGCCATCAAAGCGAGTCTTGGTGGGCGGGTGTTCTGATCCATCCCAGTGAACGGCCCGGTAGTTGAAGCACTTGGCCCGTCCGGCCCGTTGACGCAGGCGATCCAGACGCCACCCCGCGCGGTCGCTGGCCCAGATGAGGCTCTTGCCACCCATGAGCGCGGAGAGGTGCAGCGTCTTGCCACCTTCGCCGGCACAGGCATCCCACCAGACCTCGCCGTTGCGTGGGGCACAAATACGGCCCACCGCTTGGGAAGCCACGTCCTGGATTTCAAACTGACCTGCTTGAAAGCCACGATCGAGGAAGAGGTCTTCCCGGCCGGAGTACTGGTAGGCATCCGGGAAGGGGCCGGCTTGGACATCGCGGAGTCGGTTGGCCAGTTCTTCGGAAAACTCAGGTCGGCTGCGGAGCCAGAGTTGAGGCTCCCGCTGGAAGGCGCGCGCCAGCTCCGGTGTGATGGGCATATGAGCCGCCGCCCATTCCGGCAGGGTATTGCGCACCAGCTCATCGTTGGAAAAGGCTTTCGGGTCCGCAGCGAATCGTGCCGCCAGGCGCATTCCATCCTCGATGCGGGATTCCAGAGGACGGTCGCTTGCCAGCCAACGTTCCCATCGGAAATAGCTGAAGACAGCCCGGCTGACCCAGGTGGTGTCAGATGGCGAAAGCCCTCGACGGCGGAACAAGGTCTGACGCAAGACCATGTCGGCGGGATTGTCGACCGACGAGCGACTCACGATGCGCGCGGCCAATTGCAACGGCGTCATCTGGGAGGGCGGAATCCCTCCCGGTTCCTCAGCCAACTCTTCGCGCTGAGGTTGGGGGCGTCGCACCTCGGGTCGTTGCGACGGATTCCGCTGATCCGGTTGAGTGCCCGGAAGTGGACCGGGACGTGGACCGGGGCGTGGACCAGGACGTGTATCAGGACGTGTATCAGGACGTGGACCTCGGGGAGGAGGGCCATCCTGACGTGGGCCGAAGGGACGACGTTTTTGAAAGAATCGGGCTCCCCCCGGCGGGCGGTCGGGTCCACGGCGTGGACCATTGCTGAAGTCAGACGAGGGATTCGGAGGAGGGTTCATTCTTTCAGTCGGCGGGCGTGAACACGGGCAACATCGCCCATGTAGTCGTCGCGCGGAGCCATGTTGGCCGCCGTGCGGATGTGTTCGGCAGCGCGGGTCTTGTCCCCGGTCGCTTCAAAATAAAGTCCCAGATAAAGCCGGGCGTAGAAGAGGTGCTTTTGCTTAGTCCGGGGTTCGGCCGGAGTTTCTTCGGCGGCCTTCATCACGTCGGCCGGCGTCGCATTGCCGGCAAAAAGTCGATGAACCTCCTTCATTGGGACGCGGGTATCGCCTTGGATGGGGATCAACTGGGCGCGCGCGGTTTCGACGTTCTTTTCACGCGCAAGGCAGAGGAAATGCCACACCGCGTTCTCCACGTCGGCGGTGTTCACCGTCTGGTGCAGTTCGAACTGACGGCGCCCGTCGCCAAAGCGCCCGGCGTAGTAGAGCGCGATGCCACGCTGCCAATTCTGTGGCGCCATGCGGGAGTCCAGTTCGTTGGCGCGATCGAAATCAATGAGGGCCTTTTCGATCTCGTTGCGTCGGAAAAGCAGCATTCCGCGCTCCTCGACCAAGTAGGGCGACTTGGGATTGCGCTGAATCGCTTCGCCGAAGTCGGAGATGGCCCCTTCGGCATCACCGGTCAGACCGCGCATTTGAGCCCGCAAGTGCCAGGCCCGCACATCCTCGGGCTTCTCCTTCAAGAAGGCGCTCAGGGTGGCAATGGCGTTGGTCGAGTCCCCTTTGCGCATGAAGGCCATGGCCCCCTCGATGGATGGAGCCTCAGCACCCCAGACCACCGATGCGGCCAGAGTCGAAAGAGTGAGCCAACGAACGAAGTTCATGCTTGGAGACAAATAGGAACCGGACCCGGCACTCAGGGCCAGAGCATTCTGGTCGGTTGTGGAAATTGGAACGGGTTAGGCGCCGGTCTGGATCCGGTTTTCGATCGGCGAAAGTTCGGTGACAGGCTGGACTTCAAGGCCGGTTCATTGATTGTTTGCAGCCAATAGATGCCGACATGAGTTCCACCCCTGATTCTACATCCCTCGCGCCGTACCGTGCTGCCAGCGAACACTTGGGTCGGGTCCGGACGGAGATCGGTCGGGTGATTGTCGGTCAGCAGGAATTGATCCACCGGCTTCTGGTCGGACTCGTCGCGCGCGGACACATTTTGCTCGAGGGTTTGCCGGGTCTGGCCAAGACCGCGAGCGTCAGTGCTCTGGCCCGGGCCACGGACTGCCAGTTTTCCCGCATCCAGTTCACGCCGGATTTGCTGCCGGGCGATATCACCGGAACGCTGATCTATGATCCGGTGCAGGGAACGTATTCCACGCGTCAGGGACCGATTTTCGCCAACTTGGTGCTGGCCGATGAAATCAATCGCGCCCCGAGCAAGGTGCAGTCGGCCTTGTTGGAGGCCATGCAAGAGCGGCAGGTGACCATTGGCGATAAGACGTGGCCCTTGCCGGAGCCGTTCCTCGTGCTGGCCACTCAAAATCCCATCGAGCAGGAAGGGACGTATCCGCTGCCCGAGGCTCAGATGGACCGGTTCATGTTGAAGGTGGTGGTGGGCTATCCGTCGGCCGAAGAGGAATTGATCATCCTCGACCGCATGGCCAGCACCCGTCCGCAGCTTTCCATCGATTCGGTGGTGAAGCCCGAGGAGATCTCCGCGTACCAGACGCTGGTGAACACCATTCATGTGGATCCGCTGGTGCGCGATTACATCGTTCGGTTGGTGGTGGCGACCCGCGAGGCGGCTGCGGGTTCGGGAGTGGCACCAGAGCTCAAGCGCCTGGTCCGAATCGGCGCCAGCCCGCGGGCCACGATCAATTTGACCTTGGCCGCCCGGGCTTGTGCGCTCATCGAGGGTCGCAATCATGTGACGCCCGACGATGTCAAACGCATCGCCCCCGACGTGCTGCGTCACCGCATTCTCCTCACCTACGAGGCCGAGGCCGAAGAGGTGACGGCGGAGAGCATCGTCCGCACGCTGCTCGCCAAGGTGAAGGTGCCCTGACTCTTCGGCCAGTTGGGCCGACGGTGACTCATGGAAAGCCCTCCCTGGGCCCAACTCGATGGTTGTCTGTTGAGCCCGAAAACGCCGATCGAGAGATTTCGACGCCGAGGTGTTTTGACGCTGATATTCTGGAGGGACCTTCGATGAGCGGTTCGAGGGCGAGCCGAATTCCGCGGGTCATTTTGGGGCCAAGTCTTTGCGCGGGAACAAGGGGATGGGTGCGCCGACTTGATGGCCTTGGGTCAATCCGCCCCACACCGATTGCTTCCAGTCGGAAGCCTCACCACAGACCTTGAGTTGGGCGAAGATCTTGTCGGCCGTCGCGGGCATCACCGGTTGGACCAACACGGCCAGGATGCGGCATGACTCGATGAGGTTGTAGAGAACGGAGTCCAAGAGCTCAGCTTGGGCGGGGTCCTTGGCCAGGTGGAAGGGCTTGGTCTCTTCGACAAACAAGTTGGCGCGGTTGACCAGTTCCCAGGCAGCGATGAGGGCTCCTTGAGGGTCGTTGGCCAGGTAGCACGCCCGGGTCTTCTCGACGGCCGCCGTGGCTTCGGTGGCCAAGGTGTTCGATGGATCTGGTACCACGCCGGCCCGATACTTGTTGAGCATGTTGACCGCTCGGTTGAGCAAGTTGCCCAGACCGTTGGCCAGCTCGGAGTTGTAGCGCACCCGAAAGCCTTCGTCGGTCCAGTTGCCGTCGGGCCCGATGCCCAACTCGCGCACCACGTAGTAGCGGAAGGCATCCAGGCCCCATTCGGCGATGATGGCCAGCGGGTCCACCACGTTGCCCGTGGTCTTGCTCAGTTTGGCACCGTCTTTCTGCCACCAACCGTGGGTGAGGATGGTCTTGGGCAGCGGGGCGCCGAGAGCATGCAGCATGATCGGCCAGTACACGGCGTGGAACTTGAGGATGTCCTTGCCAATGAGGTGGATGTCCGCGGGCCAGAGCGACAGTGCCGAGTTGGCCGGTGAGTCGGTGCCCAGGGCGGCGAGCGCCGTCGGATCTCCGAGGGATGCCGGGATGGAGAAGTAATTCACCAGCGCATCGAACCACACGTAGGTGACGTAGCCGGGATCGAAGGGCAGGGGGATGCCCCAGGAAAGACGCGACAAGGGCCGCGAAATGCACAGGTCCTCGAGCTTCTGGGAGCGCAGGAAACCGAGCACCTCGTTGCGTCGGTTGGCCGGTTGGACGAACTCGGGGTTTTTCTCGAGATAGTCCACCAACCAGGCCTGATGTTCTCCCAGCTTGAAGTACCAGTTCTCTTCGACCAGTTCCTGCACGACGCCCCATTGCGGATCCCAGGAACCATCGGGATTGCGGTCCTTTTCGGTGAGGAAGGTTTCCTCCTTCACCGAATAGAAACCGGTATAGGCCGACTTGTAGAAATGTCCCGTCGCATGGAGGCGGTAGAGCAAGGCTTCCACGATCTTCCGGTGACGGCCATCGGTGGTGCGGACGAAGTCGTCGTGACTCAAGCCGAGGGACTGGACGAAGGCGCTCCACTGGATGGCCAGACCGTCGCAATAGGCCTGCGGCGTTTGGCCCAAATCGTGGGCCGCCTGCTGAACTTTTTGGCCGTGCTCATCCGAGCCCGTCAGGAAGAACACAGATTGCCCCATGCTTCGCCGAGCCCGAGCGATAACGTCGGCCACCACCTTTTCGTAGGCGTGCCCCAGGTGGGGAGCCCCGTTCACATAATCAATTGCTGTGGTGATGTAGAACCGCTTGTCCATGTCCGGGCCATTCAACCCGAGAATGACTCAAAATCGAAGGGTTTACTGGAGAGCGGCCTCAGTCGCTGGCAAGCCGGCCGCGCGTTCCACCTCGGACTGCCCCTCAGTGCGCGCGCCCTTGACGCCATTTGTCCAAGCCCACGGCCATGACGATCACGGCGCCGATGATGATTTCTTGGATGTAGGAGTCCCAGCCGAGTTGGTTGGTCCCATTGCGCAGCACCGCCATCAGGAGGGCGCCCATCAGTGAACCCCCAATGCCGCCAATGCCGCCATTGAGGCTGGCACCGCCGATCACGACGGCCGCGATGATGTCCAATTCAAGTCCGACGGCCACCGTGGGATCCCCTTGGGTGAGTCGCGACTGCTGCATCAATCCGGCCAAACCGAAGAAGGTTCCTGCCAGCGTGTAGAGCAACAGTTTGACCCGTTGCACGCGGACGCCGCACAAGCGAGCGGCGGGTTCGCTGGACCCGATGGCGTAGACATGGCGGCCAAAAACGCTGCGGCGCATGATGAAGCTGGCAACCAGCGCCAGGCCGAGGGTGATCCAAACGCCGGGCGGAAGTGGCAGGAAGCCTTGCGGGTTGGTCCGCTCCATCAGGGAGTTGAGGCCGCTTCCTTCGGGGTTGTACACCGCCTGCTTGCCGCTGATCCACTTGGCGCCACCGCGCACGACTCCCATCATTCCCAGTGTGATGATGAAGGGGGAAAGACGCAGGCCGGCGATCAACCCGCCATTGACAGCACCAATCAGAGCCCCGGTGCCCAGGACCGCCGCCGCTGCCCACCAGGAGTTTTGGCCGGCGGACAACATTTTGGCGCCGACTACGGAACTGAAGGCCACCGCCGCTCCGACGCTGAGGTCGATACCGCCACTGACGATGATCATGGTCATCCCGATGGCACCCAAGGCGACGATGACCGTTTGAGTCAAAACGATGGCCGCGTTGCGCCCCGTGAAAAGAGTGGGACGCGCTTCTTCACTGAGAGCCAGCAGTCCCAAGACGAAAACCAAACCCAGCAGCGGCCCTGCGGTTTGCAGGAGTCGGCGCCAGGACGGGGTGTGAGGTGCAACAGGGGAGGCCATCGGATGACTTGGAAAACGATCGCAATGTTGCCTGTTCCTGCCCGAGTCGCCAACCCTGGAAACCGAGGAGCGGTGGGAACCGAGCAATGAAGGTCTGCGGTCCAGAGGGCGAATCCGACTTGCCGGCGGTCGCGTTGTCGGACAACCGTCCAAGGCAATGAACACCCCGTCACGCCGTCAATTTCTCAAGGATTCCATCGCGCTTGCCGGAGGTGCCTATTTGGCCGGATGCCAAGCTCCGTATGTCAGTCGCCGTCGGGTGCTGGGAGCCAATGAGAGGCTCCGAATCGCGGCCGTTGGCGTGGGCGGAAAAGGTTGGACCGACGTTTCTCAAGCGGGAGCCACCGAGAATGTCGTGGGCCTTTGCGATGTGGATTCCGGGCGTTTGGCCCAGGCGGGCAAGACCTTCACCTCGGCCCGTCGATTTGCCGATTGGCGGGAAATGTTCGATCAATTGGGCAACCAGATCGATGCGGTCACCGTGTCCACGCCCGATCACACGCATTTCCCGCCGTCGATGCGGGCCGTGCAACAGGGGTGGCATGTCTATTGCCAGAAGCCACTGACCCACACGATTTGGGAAGCTCGCGAGTTGACCCGGGCGGCCCGGGCGGCGGGGGTGGCCACGCAGATGGGCAACCAAGGCATGTCGACTGCGGCCGTCCGCCGGGACGCCGAGTGGGTTCAGGCGGGTGTGTTGGGCTCAGTGAAGGAGATCCATTGTTGGACCGATCGTCCGGGTCCGTGGTGGGCCCAAGGCCTCCAGCGCCCGACCGATCGCCCGGCTGTTCCCAAAGAATTGTCCTGGGACTTGTGGCTCGGGACCGCCCCAGAGCGTCCGTACCATCCGGCGTGGGGGCACTTCAAGTGGCGCGGGTGGTGGGACTTTGGGACCGGCGCTGTGGGCGACATGGGCTGCCATCTGCTCAACGTGCCCTCGTTGTCGATGGACCTTTCCCATCCCAGTGCCGTTGAAGCGACTGCCGAAGGAGCCAATGAGGAGACCGGTCCATTGCGTTCGCACGTGATCTGGGACCTCTCCGCCCGTCGCGGTCAGGCGGCTCTGCGGTTTCACTGGTACGACGGTGGTGCACTGCCTCCGGCCCATTTGTTCCCGGGCCAGACCTACGGGGGCAATGGCGTCCTCATGGTAGGTTCGGAGGACACGCTCCTGACCAGTTACGAAAGCTTGCCGGGCGGCGGAAAGCTTCGGTCTGGTCGGACTGCCGCCGATCTCAAGGCCATCCCGGAGAAGTTTGAGAAATACGCCGACTCGGAAGGAGCCCACTACCAAGAATGGATCCGGGCCTGCAAAGGTGGGCCCAAGGCGCAGTCGAACTTCGATGTCGCCGGCCCCGTCACCGAGACGCTCTTGCTGGGCAATCTGGCCATTCGCGCAGGCA
>Ga0315906_10001546_pt1 | contig 34008 bp, 11 predicted proteins | sample LakEriMetagenome_4_FD_203526 | JGI IMG/M metagenome (GOLD analysis project Ga0315906, IMG submission 203526) | Freshwater fungal communities from buoy surface, Lake Erie, Ohio, United States - Buoy 2 MA122 | ecosystem: Environmental > Aquatic > Freshwater > Lake > Lake biofilm | place: USA... | reverse complement strand
CGGTGGAGCATATGCTAGTGCTGTTGGATTAGCTTATATCGATAGTGCTGACGGATATAACGGCTGATATTAGTATCTAGGATAATGTTAGAGGACTTAATTGAATAATAATTTATCATTATATTTATCACGCATATTATCTGGATTTTACTACTTTATACTCGATAATAAAAAGTATAAGCTAGTATATCCAGATATTTGCGTTAGATACGAAGCCGAAATATATGCTGATATTGAAAGAGAAAATAATAGATTCAATGAATGGATAAATGAAGAGGATATTCTCTATTATCTAATAGATTATGATTTATGGACACGTGGCGGAGATAATGCTTTAAAAGATTTAGAACAACAAATAGAGGATCAAAAAGTTCAACTATATAAAAGTATTCTTAATCCCACACAAACCAAACAGATAAGAAGACATTTAGAAGGTTCTAAAAAATCTTATTCCAGACTATATAATATTAGGCATTCACTGGATCATTTAACACTTAATGGGTATTGTGAGAATATTAAAAATCAATACATATTAATACATAGTTTATATGATAACGATAATAATAAAATATTTGATAGTTTAGACTCTACAGATTACACAACTCTGAATAAATTCTCTGATGCAATATCTACTCAAATAATAGATATATCATTATTTAAAGAAATTGCCAGAAGTACCATATGGAGAAATTATTGGTCAGCAAATAAAGATAATTTATTTGATAAATCCGTAGTTAACTGGACTGATGAACAAAAAACATTAGTAGTATTAACAAAGATGTATGATGGAGCTTATGAGCATCCTGAATGTCCACAAGATAGTGTTTTTGAAGATGATGATATGTTTGATGGATGGATGATATCTCAAAAAAGAGCAAATGAGGAATCTAAGAATAAAAATAGAGCTAATAAAATTCTAGAAGGTAAAAAATTAGATAAAGCACAAGAAGTATTTTTAATGGCTCAAACACAAGAAGAATCTCAAAATATTTATAACTTGAATGATAGTCAATCGCGTAATATTATTAAAGAACGAGAAAAAGCTATCGATTCTTTTGGATCTATTAATCACGATAGTTTACCAGATATACAACGAGACTTACTAGTACAAACTAATAAACAATTTGTACAGAATGTGAAAAGGAAGTAACTTATGGATTTAAAAGCAATAATTACAAAAAGATTCCAGACTACAATGATAGGCTCACTACATCAGTTTGAAAAATATTTTGGATATATGTGGGGCATAGGATTAGAAGAGGATGAACTAACAGATCAACAATTGGATGCTAGAGATACATGGGAATTGACTAGAAATCAAATATTAAATAATGGCAATAATCAATTAAGACAAATGCTATTAGATATTGAAAATAATCAAAATATTTGTAAAAAACAATATAATTATAAATTTTATACCAATAGAAGAGAGGAACAATAATGAAGACTAGAACTTTTAAGACTACTATAGATGGAAAAGAAGTAACATTAGCCGTACGCTCACCAGCACTACAGGATCAAAGAGAAGCTACAAAATACTATAATATAGCTTTTAGCGATGCTTTAAAAGCTAAAGCTGTTGTTAGGGCTAAATTAGATGATCTATTAATTGAACAAGGACTATGGGATAATAGTAAACAAAATAAATTTTCTGATTTGCAAGCTAAAATTTTAGAAGGTGAAAAGAAATTGGCCAAAGGAGGTATTTCTCTTAATGAAGCTAAAAAAACAGCAATAGATATGAAAAAATTAAGAGAAGATTTGAGAGATTTAATTAGTATCAAAACTAGTCTTGATACTCATACAGCAGAAGGCCAAGCCGATAATGCTAGATTTAATTATTTAGTTTCAGCTTGTACGGTGTATAGTGATACTAACAAGGCTTATTTTGGTAGTTATGACGAGTATATGAACAAGTCAAATGATGTTGTAGCTATATTAGCTGCTCAAAATTTGGCTGGTATGTTATACGGTTTGGATAATGATTATGAAGAAAAATTGCCAGAAAATAAATTTTTGAAACAATATAAGTTTGTTGATGATAAATTACGTTTTATTAATAAAGAAGGTAAGTTAGTAGATGAAGAAGGCCGATTAATAAATGAAAATGGGCGTTTTATTAATGAGCAAGGTCAGTTTGTTGATAAAAATGGTAATCTAGTAGATAGTGATGGAGAATATATTGTTGAATTTAAACCATTCCTTGATGATAATGGAAACCCCGTAATACTAGAGGATAAGGACAAAAAAGATAATGTCAATACTATTCAACCATCACCAGAAGAAAATAAGCCTCAAGAACCAGCTCCTGAAGTTAAGACAGAGAACACAACAGAAGCTAATTGATTATAACTATAACTTATTTTTATTAAATAGAAATCCTCTACCATATTTATTTGTGGTAGGGGTTTCTTTTTATATTAACACTAATTGATGAAAGATAAAAATGGCTAACGCATTCAATCTTACTGCACAAATTAACTTAAGAGGTCCCAATAATATCAAGCCAATTATTGCTGATATTAAAAAACAACTAGGAACTGTTACAGCAAATGTACAGCTCAAAGTTGACCCAAAAGCCTCAAAGTCTATAAGCACAATAACAAAAAGATTAACAGATATGAATTCTGTTTTATCTCAGGCCAGAGCAAATGCCGACGCATTATCGACCACACTACAAAATTTATCAAATACATTATCTAGTGTAAATCAAAATTCTAATAATTTAAGTAATGGCGTTTCTGGGATAACAGAATCAACAAGATCATCAGCAAAAGCTATTAAACAAAGCGCAAATGCAATGCAAGAGTTTGGTAAACAATCAGCATTAGCAGTTAAAAGATTCGCGGCATTCAGCATAGTAACATCAGGAATATATGGTCTAGTAAATGCTGTAACATCTGGCTTTGGAGCATTTATAAAGTTTGATAAAGAATTAGTTAAATTACAACAAGTTACTGGTAAAAGTGCTGTTGGTTTGCAATCTTTAGAAAATGAAATTACTAGATTATCTACTACTTTAGGTGTTAGTAGCGAGAGCTTACTTGAAGTTGCTAGTACATTAGCTCAAGCTGGTTTAAGCGCAGAAGAAACTAGAACTGCACTAGAAGCATTAGCAAAAACAGACTTGGCTCCATCATTTGATAATTTAGCAGATACTACAGAAGGCGCTATTGCAGCATTTAGACAATTCGGACTACAAGCTAGTGATTTAGAGGCTGCTCTAGGTTCTATTAATGCGGTTTCGGCAGCATTCGCTGTAGAATCTGCTGACATTATTGCTGCTATTCAAAGAACCGGTGGTGTTTTTGCTACTGCTAGTAAGGGTGTTAGCGAAGGTAAAGATGCATTAAATGAATTTATTGCAGTATTTACTAGCGTACGTGCTACTACTCGTGAAAGCGCTGAAACTATTGCTACAGGTTTAAGAACTATTTTTACACGTCTTCAAAGAGCTAGTACTATTAATCAATTAAAAGAATTCGGAGTTATATTAACAGATCTTGAAGGAAAATTCGTTGGTCCTTATGAAGCAGTCAGACGTTTAAGTCAAGCGTTAAATCAACTAGATCCAAGAGACATAAGATTCTCCAAAATCGTAGAAGAACTTGGTGGATTTAGACAAATTGGTAAAGTTATTCCTCTTATTCAACAATTTAGCGAAGCACAGAAGGCACTCGCTGTTGCTCAAAGAGGACAAGGAAGTTTAGCTCAAGATGCTGCAATAGCTCAACTTTCTTTAGCAAATCAGATTGCAAAAGTTAGAGAACAGTTTTTAGCATTAATTAGAGATATTGGTAAAAATACTGCTTTTCAAAGTTTAGCAACAATAGTTTTAACTTTAACAAGTGGATTAATTAATTTAGCCGGAGCTTTTAAACCATTATTGCCAATGTTAGCTATAATGGGAGCTATCAAAGGCTTTCAAGCAGCCACACAATTTGCTAGTGGTTTTGCTGGAACTATGGGAAGAGGTAGCGCGAGAGAAACAGGAGCCAATGTTGCTTCAACTATCACGGGAACAAAAGATAGAGAAAGAAACGAAGCAGTATCAAGAGCTGCAGAAGCCACAAAATTAAATACTACAGCATTAAATAATTTAACAACAGCAGTAAATAATCTATCTTCAAGAATAGCAGCTTCTGGAGGGCCTACTTTTGCTTCTGGAGGAAAAGTTAAAGCCTTTGCTCGCGGTGGCGTGGTTCCTGGCAGCGGTAATAGAGATACTGTTCCAGCAATGCTTATGCCAGGAGAGTTTGTGATAAGAAAGAAAGCTGTTGATACTATCGGAGCAGATAATCTTCATAGTATGAATAAGTATGGTGGAGGAGGTAGTATCAGAGCTGGAAGATCGAACAAAAGACAAAAATTTGCTAAAGGAGGAGCGGCAAAAATAGCTAGTATAGACGGTAAGCAAAAGGCTATTGACGGAGACACTTTTGAAGCACAGGTTACTCCAACAGACGATCCTTTTACTGCTAGATTTAGAATTTCAGATTTTGATACATATGAAACTGGCAATAAAGATAGCAGAGTATCAGAGGCTAAAGCTGTTAAACTTATGGATTTATCTAAAAATAAAAATAAAAAACCGCCAATAGAATCTGGTAGTGGATTCAAAATTCCTTCAAATTATTATGTAACAGAAAATCTTACCGCCTCTAAAGCTGGAGAAGAAGCTAAAAATAAACTACAAGATGAAGTTAAAAGTTTTCAAGATACAAAAAAAATAAAAGCAGGCGGAGGATTCGGTCGTTATTTGGCTCAAGGATTTTCAATGGATTCTGATCTAACTACCGGAAGAAAATGGAATGAAAAGGGAGTTGTTGAATTTGCTATTGGTGGAAAAGCAGAGTCAACTCCATTCGGCACAGGAGAAACTAAATTTCCTAAACGTATAACAAACGCCTATGTTAAAGAAATAGAAAAAAAGTTAAATGATGAAAAAGTAAATAATACTTTTAATCCTTATCCAAGTAATGAAAGAATAACTATTGATCCAGAAGCAGTATCTCAAAAATTTCAGAGCGAACCATTTGATAGAAAAAGATTTTTAAGTTTATTTAATACCAAAATTAGCCGTAATGAATTATTGGGTAATCTATCTGATTTTGCTAAGTTTATAGGATTACCAGGAGACGATTTAAGTAAAGTTTTACCTCAGACGATAGATTTTGGTGGAGAATTACAACGTTCTGGTAATCGTGGAACTTTTAGTAGAGATCCTTTTAGTACCCAAGGATATGATAATAAGGGATTGGAAGCCTTTGGATTCACACAAGCTGATGAGCAAGATTTATTTGGATATCAAAAATTACTAGATGAAAAAACTAAAGAAATCAAAAAAATATTAAAAACTCCTATAGAAACATTTGAGGATGGATCATTTAGTTATGATAGTTTGGCTTTTAATAAAGCTATGGACGAAAAGAGCGCTCTTGGTAAAAAAATATCTGATGTAATGGATAAAAGAGCAGTTGCTCGTAAAGGTCTTATGGAACAAAAAAAGGGCGTACTAGCGTCAACAGGACGCGGGTTTGTTTCAATGGCTAGTAATGCTTTTGAGCGCAATCAACCAAAAAATGTTTTATATCATGAATTAACACACCAATTATTTAATTCTTTACGAGCCAAATCAGAAGATAGTTTTACTAAATATAAAGAAAGAGTATCTCAATTATTCGGTGGAGACAATGATGATTTAGCAGATGCTTTTGATGCTCTTGGCGGAAGTTATAATAGTGCGGATGTTGTTTATGGACGCTCTTATAAGAATGGTTTACTTGATAATGTTTTACAAGATCTAAGACGAGGAACTATTAGTTCGGGAGGAAGAAGTCCTGATCCAGAGCTAGCTAAAGAAGGATACTCTATGTGGGTAGAGTCTGGAGCTAAGAAAAATGCCCGTGAATATCGTCCAATTAATCCAAAAATTAACGAGATATTATTAAAAGGTGGACAAAAACAAGAAACAATAGATAAAGTAGAAGATTATGGTAAAGAAGAATTTTTAACTACTCTTATTCAGAATGCTCCTAAATTAGATTCTAATATGCAAGGAATTTTAGACTCAACTCTAAATGAGCTATTAGGAAATGCTGGTATTCAACGACAAACTTATGCTCGTGGTGGTAAAGTTACTAGAAATATTGGTGTCATAGATACCGATATATTACGAGATCCTACTAATACTGAAAAAGTTAAAAAAGCTATGGAAGCACTAGGTATTACTGATACTAGTGATTATAGTATTAAACTTGGAGAGTTAGCAGCAAAAGCGCGTAAAAAAGAAGAATTAAGCAAATTTATTGCTATTGCAGGAGCAGCGGGTAGTGGTAAAAGTAGTTTAGCAATGGGCGCTGGGGCTAATGACGATGCTACACTCAGACAAACAACAAGATTTCCAATTCTTACTCCAGAAGATATTAAGAAAGCCGATCAAGTAATAGCCCTTACTGCAACAGCCAGTCAATCTAAATTAGATGCATATTTAAAAGACGTAGATAGAGCATATATTTTAAGTTCTAACACCAAAGAAGAACAAGAGATGGTCCAGAAAGGTCGAGAAGTTAGAGATTTAACGGGCGCCGGATTGTATGGACGTAAACCCGGTAGTACCAGAGGTGCAAGTAGAGATTTTGGAGTAGAAGAAGTTACATTAAGAGAAGAATTAGGTAAAAAAGCAACAGTTTTAGGAAGAAAAGCCGGAAGTTATCAGCTAAGACGTAAAAAACAAAGTGAACTATCAGATATAGTACAAGCTGGTGGATACTATACAGGCGGCTTTGCTCCTGCAACAAGAGGTCATGCTGGTGCTGTTGAAACACTACTTGCTAGCATGATAGAACAAAATCCCAATGCTTCTATGAAAGATATTTTAGTAAATGCTGCTGGTAATTTACCAATGAAAAGCAGTGAAGGACCAGAACATGCTGCTAGATATGGAATTTTTGATGCTGATCTTAGACAACTTATGGCTCGTATTAATTTTCCTGGAGCCATGTTAGCTCAAGGAGATAGTCCAACAGGAGAAATACCAAAATATGTTGAAGTTCTAGGAAGTGGGGACAAAAGAAAATTTGCTAGAACTAGTGGCGCTATGGCAATAACATCTGGTAAAGATGAAAGAACGCTAGGAAAATATACCAGAGCAGGAATGAAAGTTACTGATATACCACGTATAGAAGATATTAGTGCTACTAAAGTAAGAGAAGCATTATTCGCTGGTGATGATGCTACATTATCTAAATATTTACATCCAGAAATTGCTTCTATACTTATGGGTAATAGGCCACAGTTACAAAATCGTAGTACTATGGTTCCTATGCTATTAGATAGTATAAATAAAGTTGTTGATATTGAAGAAGCTAAATATGATAGTCAAATACAAGAAATTTTAGCTAATGCTCCTGGTGGACCATACAAAGTATTAAGTAAAAAACTAAAAGAAAATTATCCAGATATAGCAGAACAAGTTGAAAGTTTAAGAAAACAAAAAGCAAGACTATCTGAAGGAGCACTAAGTTACAGAGCGTATAATATTATATCAGAATTATCATCACGTTATCCGGATATGTATTCTGTTGACCCTAATAGAAGAGCACAAGTTTCTGCTGCTTCTTCTGATATTTCTTCAGAAATTATGGCACAACAAGTTCAATCTGCTGTTCAAGGAGCATTTGGCACATCAGTTCCACAAGAAGCTCAATCGGGCTTACAACAGGCAATATTGCAAAAAGTTGCTAAAGAAACAGCTGTTAAAAAATCTTCTGGCATATTACCAGCAGAAGGAAGAGAAATTTTAAAACGATTTGGAACCGAAAGATTACCAACAGATGCTAGTTTTGGTCCATTTGCAGGAAAAACAGTAAGAGATACTGCCGAAGGAGGTAAGCTAAAATATTGGAATTCTGCATTTAGACCAGAAACTAAACCAGATAAATTAGCTTATTATACTGCAACAAGAGATTATTTAATAGATAAATTTAATGAATCACAAGGCAATAAAAGAACAAAAACCTTAGAAGAAACAGCTAATGCGGTATTATCATCACAACAACTAGGTTTAGTTGGACTTAATCCACTAGGATATACAGGATTATTAGGACCAGAAATATGGAATCTTGGTACAGATCAATCTGGTCAAGAAAGATCAATTAATGCTTCTATAATTCAGAGAGGATTACCAACTCAATATAAGAGTGTTATTGATTATCTTAGTGGAGAAACAGAAAAATTAGTAGGAGGAGCAGCAAAACTTCTTGGAATCTCACCAAAGAAATTAAGTCAAAAAGAAAGAGAAACTCTTGGACAAGGGAATATTGAGGGTGCTTTACTAGAACAAATTTTTGGATCAGCAGATGCTAAAATCTTAGACGATGCTCAAAGAACAAGACCAATAGATTTTCCAAGTGGAATAGGAGCAAAAGCCGCAAAAATATTCGGTATCGATCCTGATATTCCTACAGAAGTAAAAAGAACAATAGATTCTGGTAGTAGAGGTAAAGCTGTTGAAGAATTCCAAAGATATTTTAGACAGCAATATGGTATTCCTGATCCAGAAAAAATAGCAGCTTTTGCTGAAGGAGGAGCTGTCAAACTATATCATGGAAGTAATACTGGAATCGATGATAATGTTTTAAAGAGCTTCAAAGAAAAAGGAGCATTAAGTAATATAGCCACAGGATATGGTCAAGGAGCAGGATTTTATCTATATACAGAAAAAAGTAAAGCTGAACAACAAGCTAAGATGAGAGTTAATGGAGGTAGCGGATTCACGCTTGCTAGTGGTGACCGATCAGGCAAGCCGATGGTTTTAAGTTTTGATGAAGTATTAGATCCCAAAACTTTTGATCTTGATTATGAATTACAAAAAGGATTAGTTGTACAATGGATACATGATAATTATGAAGTTCTTAAGGACAAATATGCTGCTACAGAAAATCAAACTGGTCTAAAGGGTAAATTCGATAAAAATCCAAGTGCTGGAATGATGTCTGTTGGCATAAGAGTTCAAGAAGGATCTCAAACTTTGAAATCTGAGGATGGAACAGAGTTTGAGGTACAAGGAGGAGCTAGAAAATCTATTTATGCCGGAAGTGAGGGTGATGTTAGAGAAGGAGCTTTACTTGGACAACTTATGTCCAGAATACAATCTGGAGATCCTGATTTAGTACAACAATTTGAAAGTAGTTTATTTAAACATCCATTGGGACTAGCATTAAAATATGTTGGATCATCACCACTTAAACCCACTAATATTGAGACATTTGCCACAGGAGGAAGAGCAGGAATATCGTCAAAAGATACTGTTCCAGCACTATTAACTCCTGGTGAATTTGTAATTAATAAAAATGCTGCACAAAAAATAGGATATAGTAAATTACATAAATTAAATAAAGCTGATAAATTACAAGGATATAACAAGGGTGGTATTGTTGGAGGAGTTCAGAGATTTGCTACCGGTGGCGATGTTGATGAATATATGGCATTTAACGCCGAAAAAGCAGGACAAGCATTAGAAGAATTTAGAAGATCAATAGTATATGCTGCACAGGATATTGCTAGAAGTATTCCACGAGAGTTAAGAAATTCTCAAACACAATTAAGAGCACAATTAACAGAAGCCGCCGTAGGTGCTAAAAAACTAAAAACATCAGATGATAGAAAAAATTATGTTAATGATTTAGCTAATAAACTTAAATCGGTTAGTGTTGATAAAACTTTAGATTTTGATTTAATGGCTAAACAATTAATGTCCAGATTTGAAAGAGCGGGATCTGGAGATAGAGTAGAAGATACTATAGCAGCTGTTAATGGATTAGGAGATATATTAAATAGAACTTTAACAGAATCAGAAGCTCAAACAGAAGCTTTAAAAAGAGTTGCTGAAGAAAGAGGAATAAATCCTGATTTAGCTTCACAAGATTTAGCTCAAAGACTTAGTGATAATCTAGATAGTAGTTTTCAAAGATTTGTAGATAATCTTGGAGGTCCATTAAAAGCAACTACTAGAGCATTGATTACATTAGCAACAGTTTCTGCTACTTTAAGAGAGACATTAAAAACATATGGTGTTCAACTTAGTGATCAAACCACAGCTTTAATGGCCGGATTCGAAGGATTTGGTAAAGGAGCTGGTGTTGCTGGTGAACTAGATATTCGTAAAAATATTAATAATTTTGCTGATACTTTAGATGGATTCTTTAATAATCGTTTATCCGGAATATCTAATACTTTAAGAAATTTTTCTACTAGTATTCAAGCTGGCGTTATAGCTTTTGCAGCAGTGTCAACAGCAATTAGTGAATACTATAAGTCTATTAATGAATCTTCTTTACGTAAACAATTAGATAATCTATCAGAAGCATCTGGTAAAACAGCAGAAGCATTTAAAAAACTAGAACAGAATGCTTCGGACGCCAACATAGCTTCTGCTCAAAGAATATTGTCTCAACAAGAATCTGGTATGCAAGATCTTAGATCTCGCAGCATGATAGATTTACCAGAAGCTAATAAATCATGGATGAGAGCACTAGCGCCATATTCTGATATGGTGTCTAATGCTATGGGCATGCCTCAAGAGGCAGAAGCCAGAAAAGCATATCTAGCAGAAGAGGCGATCAATACTGGAAGGTATAGACAATTAGGTTCACAAAGACTAAATAGAGTAAAAGAATCAGAAATACAATCAGATATTGATATTGCTAATCAGTATAACACAAGATTAAATCAATTAGATCTTGAAAGACAAGCAGCTAAAAATAGAGGAGATACTACTACTGTAACAGCAAGAGATCAAGAAATTCAAAGAGTAAGTGAGGATAAAGCCAATCAATTATATAAAAAATCACAAACTTTTGCCACGATGAGAGAAAGTGGTAAGAGCGAACAAGATATTTTTAGAAGAATTTATCTTGAAAATGCTTCTACGGATGATCAAAGAGAAAGAAGAAGACTAGCTATTAGTGGTCAATTAGGAAGTACAGATGAAGAAAAGTCAAAAAATCAACAAGAAGCAATAGCAGCAGCTAAACAATTATTAGCAGTAGAAGCTGAAAATGAGCGTAGACAAATACTTTTATCAAGAGCTTATCAAAAAGTTGCTTTAGAAACAGAAAGTTTAATTAGAACTTATGATAGAGCATCAGCAATGCTAAAAGCTTTCGCTCAAAATATTGATAAAATGAAAACAAAAGCTACGGCTACAGCAGCAGCATATTCTGGCCAAGCAACAATTGGTAAAGTAGATAGAACTAATGAAGAAGTATTAGGAAATATTCAGGCCTATTCTTTAGATCAAGTTAAAGAAGTTGCTTCTCAAACTGCTGCTCTTGCTGGAGGCGGTGTTGGTGGAGAAGATCTAAAAAATCAAATAATAGCAGCTAAAATTATTAATGATCAATTACCTAATATTTTAGCTCAAACAGGATCATTAAATGTTGATTCTGCTATGGAGCAACTTGATGAAGCCTTTAGATTAGCTGGTGCTACCCTTAGTGATTCTGTTAGAGAAGAATTAAAAGGATCATTAACTGCTGAAACACAAGGAAAAGAAGGTGTTTCTTTTGAAAAATTTAAGTCAGAGACCAATATTGTTGCAGAATTAGAGAAAAAATCAGCAGCCGCTTTAAAAATAGGTCAAGAATTTCAAAAACAATATAATGATGCTTTAGATGTTAGCATAGATTTGATGAACGATTACGCTAAAGCTATGCAAGAATCAATGGACTGGACATTAAAAGCATCTGACATTAGATTAAATGCAGAAATTGCATTAGCTGAAGCTTTAGGTAGAAATTTAACAATAGCAGAAAAAACAGCCGCAGGAGACGCTAGAATAAGAGGATTATCTAGTGGTGTCGTAGCAGGCGGATCTACAGACCCAGAAACTATCTTTAATGGAATGCAAAGTGCTATAGAGGAAAGATCTGCCGCAGAGAAAGAGCTAGCTAAACGCCAAGATGCTCTTAAGGCTGCTGATGGAGAATCTCCAGAAAGAAGACAAGAACTAGCAGCTGCTGTTCAGGAACAGTTAAAGGTTGTTGCTGATCAAAATAATGCTATTAATAATAGTCGTAAAGCTCTTGAAGAATTAGCAAATGATGGGACGGCCGCTGCTGCTGCGCTAAAAGGATTACAAGAGCAACAACAGGCCGCTAAAGGCTCTGTTAATTTTATGGAAAAAATACTCACTAGTGATGCTGATGAATTACAAAAAATAAATAAAGGACTATCCGCATATACCAAAGTAATTAGTGGAAAAGCTACTCCTCAAGAAATGAATAGTTTAGAATTCCGTAAAAATGCTTTTGCTGGATTAAATGATATTAGCAGTATGATGCCAGAATCTCTAAAGAATCAAATGCAGGCTCAAGTAACAAGACGTATGTTAGAATCGACGCCAGGAGGCAAACAATTACTAAATACTCAAACCGGGGCATTGTATCGTAATCCAAAAACTAATAAAATGGAAAAAATGACATTTGGACAAGCATTAAATTTGGCAGAAACAGGGGTTGATCCTGTTCAGGATGCTATGTTACAAATGTATAAAGAAGCGACAGATAAACAAGCCAAGGCTGCTGAAATGTTATCCAAAGCTGCTGTTGCTGCTGCAAAAGCATACGAAAGCGGCGAGGGAGGTTCGGCTGAAATCTTAAGTAGTTTAGCCAGGGACTTACCAGGAATTTTAGAAAATGCTATATTAGCTGGTTTTTCTAATCTACCAAAACAAAATAATGTTGGCTTACCGCCACAAGCCGAACCACAAAAAACAGCATTTAGTGATTTAGATGCGGCAGTTAGAGAGAAACAAGCTTTAGATAAACAAGAAGCAGAAAAATTAGGCATGACTGAGGCGCAATTTCAGTCAGCTGATATTGCTTATTCTAATGAAGAAAAAGCCAAAGCAGAAACTTTAAAATTAGAAGAAAATGCTGCTAAAAATACCGTAAGTTCGGCTACTACCAGAGTATTCAAAAATGTTGATGAATTTAGAGCTAGTCCAGAATATCAAGATTTTAAGAAAAGTAAAGCATATAAAGATGCCAAGGCTAAAGAAGAAAGAGCAAAAGAAACTTTTGATAATACAGCAATCAAAACTGGAAAAACTCCCGAAGAATTAAGGTCAGAAATAGAAGAATATAGGGGCTCTCAAGAATATAGGCAGGCTGAACAAAAAGTAGATAAAGAAAGAGAAAATTTTAGACAGTCAATGTTTGGAGATAAAGAAAACCAAGATGGTGTTGAGCAGAGTAAACCGTCTGAAGCTCAGATGACAGGTGTTGTAGAAGATAAGTCTCAAGAAGTTTTAGCACAAGAAGCCAAGGTTGCTGAGGCTAAAAATGCTAGTGACGCTATGTGGGCAACTATTATAGCAGGATTAACATCTCTTGGCGCTGCTGTTGGCAATGAATTATTAGATAGAGGAGTATCCGCTCTTACTGATAGTTTATTAAGTATTGTTGGAAGAGGACTCGGTATCGGTGCTGCTGGAACTGCTGTTGCTGGTGGCGCTGCTGCTGGTGGCGCTGCTGCTGCTGGTGGCGCTGCTGCTGCTGGTGGCGCTGCTGCTGCTGGCGGAACTGCTGCTGCTGGTGGCGCTGCTGCTGCTGGTGGCGCTGCTGCTGCTGGTGGCGCTGCTGCTGCTGGCGGAACTGCTGCTGGCGGAACCGTTGCTGCCGGTGTAACAGCCGCAGGAGCAGCCACAGCAGCTGCTGCTGTATATGGAGCATACGCTGCTGCGGATACTCTAAAGGCTTTCTTCGAACTATATAATAATTGGGAAGGTAAGATGTCTGAGGTAGAATCAATGTTAAGCGAAAATCAGACTCAATCTTATTTAGCTCAAGTTGGTAATAATTTACTAAATATTGGAAATTCTATTATTGGTATTGGTGTCGAAGTAGGTAAACTATGGGAAGCTAGCAATCAAGCAGCACAATCAGCACAGCAAAATGCAGCTACTGAATCTAGATTAACAGAAGAAGCTAAAAAAGAAAATATTGGAACTAATTATGAAGGATTAAATTCAATAGATAGAAAAAATGCAAAAGAACTTGCTGATAAACAATTACAGTTAGAAACAGCAAAAAGAATCAAAAGCGAAGGAGGTACTTCAGAAGATCTAGATAGAGAACTTGGATTTAGTACTGGTGGAGATATTGATGCTTTTATAAAAAATAGAGAAGAACAAGTTCAAAGTATAGAAAGATCAGATAAGGTACCTGTAACAACTGGAACCCCAGGATGGCAAGGTATTGCAGAAGAAGAAGCAAGAAAAGATAAAGCGTTTAATGATGCTGTCAAAGAAGCTAGAGCTAGGGCAGAAGAGAATCAGGCTAGAAGAAAAGAAGAATATGCTAATCAAAAACCTAAAGAAGTCTTACCAGAACAACAAGATGCTACTTCTCAAGCTGAAAATGCTGCTATTGAAGCTCAAATGGTTGCGTCAACTGAGAATCCGGTTGAATCACAAAATATTGATGCTGAAAATTCTGAATTAACAATAATTAATGACCTCAATAATGCTTTTATACTATTAACACAATCTGTGACTAATTTAGCTACAATTATTGCTAATATAGTAGCAAGTGGATTCTCTAAGCCTGAAACCACTATCGAAAATGGAAATGTATTACCAGCTGAAAATTATCCACAAGACCCATCATTACAGACACAAGAAAATAATGCATTGGTTGAAGCTCAAACAAATAGAGAAATTGATGAAAGCGCCAAAGAATTAACAGGAAATACCTCAGTAATACCAAATACCACAACCCCTACCTATGGCGGAGTACAACAGAGTAGCATATATCCAAATTCTGTCCAGCCTTCACAAAGTCTTCCCGTTCCTGCTCCTAGACCAACTGTTCCTGTGTCTTTACCATCTGCTGGAGCTAATTATGGCGCAGAATCTGTAGGAATTAATACCGCAAATAGCTATGGTTCAACTGATCAAAGACTAGGAGAGTATACAAATACTAATAGTCTAATAACACCGCCTATGGCATTAACTCCGCTAGGAACACCGTCTCCAACACAACCGGGAAGCAAAAAAACTAATACTAATAATGATCCACAAAATTCTTCTAAAGGAATAATAGATAATGGAACATTAGTTGCATTAGATAATTTTGGTAAAACTATCGAATTATTTGGTCAATATGTTGCTGTTTTATCAACAGTAAATATTCCATCTACTATAGAAATACGAGGAGGTCAACATGTTGTAGACGTTAGAGTTAGTGGAGCAGCAGCTTTCCAAGCTATAGAAGGAAATATGCAAAGATTGATCACTGAGCAAATAGATGCTGCTATGGATAAATTATATAATCAAACAGGCGGAAATGTAGGATATTCTTCAGGATCAAAAGGAAAACCCGCTAGTAAAAAGACCTCTCCACAAGCAGAAGAGTAATTAATTATGTCTAATGAATTACAGTCAACTAATACTAAAGTATTTTATTTATCTTCAGATAATTCAGCAATAGGAAATTCTTCTCGTTTAGCTCCTGCTCCAAAGATAACAATATCTTCTGATATATACTATTCTAATGATTCTGTTATAGGTTATTCATATACAGTAATTTTAAACGGTTATGCAAATGCTTTACGATTTAATGAAAAACCAGACAGCGCATTAGGTTATGGTATAGAAAATGTTATTAGCCATATTGATCATATAAGGAATATTTTTAGTTGTAATGGAGGAGATCTTCATGTTACAGATCGTAGCAATAGCGCTATCCTGATCGCTAAAGGATGCACAATAAAATCTATTAGTTTTGAAAATTCTAATAATTATTGGGTAAATTATGCCCCATATACTATTACAATAGAGTGTAATGAGATAGATTTGATTGGATGTTTAGATAATACTGATATTTCTTGTGCTGATTCTTTTTTTCATACTAAAATAACAGGTATAAACGAAAGTAATAAAAACTATCCATCTGATAATTTAGTAGATATTAAAAAATATAAAATCAAAGAATTTAATGATAATTGGACTTTTTCTATTGGAGATGAAATATATAAAGAATTATCAACTATTAGTAATAATCATTTTAATGTTAATTATGAGATATCTGCTATTGGTAGAAATTTTTATGTTAATAGTAAATTGATACCAGCTTGGGAAATGGCAAAAATGTTTTGTCAAGATAGATTATATAATCAAATTAAAGGCTTATTAGACGAGACTAATGCTAAAAGAGCTTTACCTATTAGTTCTGATAATTTTAATGGTAATACTGGTAGACAAAATCCAAATGATCTTTTTAAATTAGACGATGTCGCATCAAAAGGATTATTAAATGATGCTATGTCAACTAATTATAAAATATATAATGAAATTATTAATTGTGATACATCAGAAGCCGATGGATCTTTTAGTTTAAAGTATTCTGCTATTGTCAAAAAATTTGATAGTTCTAAAAGTTTAGCAGAAAATGCCGCATTACATAATTTTACTGTTGATAATTCATATTCTGATGGAGATTCAATGAATGTTAGTTTGTCAGTTAATGGTAGTGTTACAGGATTAGTGGAAGGTGGTTTTATAGATAAAATAGATGATAATTTTGAATTGCCAGCTAGTGGAGCTTTTATTACAAAAAAAAATAATAATATTACAAAATATGATAATGCATACGATTCATTTTTAGCATATATTAAACATAGTGCTAACGACGATCTTTCAGATAGTATAAAAACAACATTAAATATTACTAATGCTAATTTATTATTAACTGCTCATCAAAATTTACCAACGTCTCCACTACCAACTTCTTTTGTAATAACTCATGATTATAATAATGGAATTATTAACTATAATGCAAATTATGATAGTTTAAATTCTATTAGTAATGAATTTGGATATACAAATATTTCTATAGTTAAAAATTATCCTGCAGATGTTGTTCAAGAATTTGTTGTTCCAGGACGATCTGCTGGACCAATTATACAAAAATTAAATACCAAAAAAAATGGCACTATTTCCATATCAATAGACGGAGCATCTCAAGCTAATAAAATTTGTGGTACTGATACTATACAAATTTGTAACTCTATCCCATCATTAACAGGAATAGTCGGATTAACAACTTTAACTGCTATAAATAAAGAAGATGGATATATAAAAACTAAAGAACAATATAATGTTAATAGGATAGACGGATCATTTCATGTAGAACTGGAGTTTATATGCCTACAATAAAATATGCACCAGATATTAAAGTTTTTTATGGACAAAAAGATCTGGCAGAGTGTAGAGTTATTCCATCTCCAACTATCGCTATTGATTTACAATTTAATTATTCTAATGATACAATTATTGGATATACATATATAATAACATTAAATGGCACTATAACAGCAATGGATCTAAGAAACTGGGATGCTAATACTCAAACTACAACCGATACTAATAATGGTATAGGTGCCGTTATAGATCATATGTATAAATTAAGAGCTATTCTGAGTAAAAATGGTAGCGTTTTACATGTGGTTAAAGATGTTAGCGGAGGTACTACCAAAAGTATATTAAAAGCTAAAGGGGGAATATTAAGATCTTTTAATATTAATGATAGTGAAAATAATTGGCATCATAATGCCAGATATACTGCAGAATTAGAATTTAATAGTGTTGATTTTATTGGCGCAAAGTTTGATGGAAACTTTGGCGCATGGCAATCTAATCCAAATTTAGAAGAATCTTTTAGTGAAACTATATTTTTATCTGATAGTACCTTCCCAAAAGGCGATTATTCTAATATATTAGATATTAATAAATTTAAAATTAAAAATTTTAATGATAATTGGTCAATTAATTTTAATTCAGAATCATCATTTAATAAAGTGCAAAATACTGAAGAAAATCAATTGCTAAATATAGATAATACAACTTTTGAAATACAATATGAAATTAGTGCTACTGGTAAAAACTTTTATACATATAGTTCAGCATCAGATGAGGAAAATAGTATTAGTAAATTAATTCCTGCCTGGGAACAGGCCAAAAATTTTGTTCAGTATAGATTATATTATCAGGTTAAAAACTTATTAAATCAAGTATTAGAAAATCAAACGGCCACGTCCGGGTGCGATCCTAGTATGTTAAAAGATTTGACAACAGCTCATGCTATAGGAGGATCAGAAGGACTATTAAAAGAGATAGGAGATGATGATTTTATGGTTTTTAATGAAACTATAACTTGTTCAGCTTCAGAATCAAAAGGCTCTTTTTCTGCAACATATTCTGCTTTAATAAAAAATAAAACATCTAATAATTTTAGTTTACCAGAAACAAAACATACTGTTTCAAAAAAACACAATATAGAATATAAAAGTGGAATAAAATATCATACTATATCTATTGATGGAAATATAGAAGGTTTAATTGAAGGTGGATTAATTAGAAGTAGTAAACCATTGGAACTTCCTAAAACAGGATCATTTTTCTTATATAATGCTGCTGGTGATGCATTAACTAATAAGTATGAAAATGCTAAAAAATTATTAGATATAATATATACTCCAGCAACATATGAATATGGTTCAGCAGACGCCCGTAAAAAAGATTTTAATACTAATTTCAAAAATTTATTAGGGGTTACTTTAGCGTCATTAGAAATAACAGCTCCATCTGATGATCCTAGAAGTAATCCACCTCATCCATCATCATTTAATATTACTCATAATTATGATGGTTCAATAAGTTATTCAGCTGAATATACTAATAAAAATAATCCATGCGGAAGAAAATATAGTGAAATTTCTATATCTACAAATAATCCTACTCCAATAATAGCTACTTTTACAATACCAAATAATGGCCAATGCGCAGTAATACAGGATATCAATACCACAACATCAAAAACAGTATCAATAACAATAAGAGGTGTGGACTTATCGTCTACTGGTAAATATTATATTACTGATGGTGCTGAATGGTTAAATCAATTAGAATGTATGTCTTGTCAGGATCTTGGTTCTTTTCCCATATCACTACCAAATAGCGCTAATACTGTTATAACACAAAAACAATATACTAAAAATCCATTAGATGGAAGCTTTACTATCAGTCTAGAATATATATGTAATGCAGGATGTTCTATTTAGGAGATTAATTAATGACTTTACCAACACCAATTTTGAATGAACCTATTGTTTTTTTAGGAGCAACAGTTTTATCTTTTAATAGTTCTTTAGGATTTGGTAGTCAGCAAGAAAGTACTTTAAGTTTGGATCTTATTGAGGATTGTGAAGCAAATCAGAATTTCGGACCAAGAGTGGGAGCAAATACAATCGGCCAACCTGTTTATTTTACAACGCGAATAGCTTCTGAGTCTACTTTTTTTGATTTTGGTGGAATATTAAATAATTGGACAGTTACTCAAAATAGTTCTGGTAAAGTATATAATGTTAAGATTTCTGATCCAAGATCATTACTTGAAAATTGTGTTGTTATTGTAGATTCTTATTTAGGTCCACCTATTCAAACAAAAAATTATTTTAATATATATTCTTATTATGAAGGAAATGTTTTAAATCAGGACTGTACAGTTTTCGGTACGTCTTTTACCAGTGAAAGAGGTATGCCATACCAAAAAATTATAGATGGATTAAAGTTAATGAATCCAACTATTTATTCTCCAACAAATTATGAATTTACTATTAATTTTACTAGTTTTCCAACAGGACTTCCAGAATACTATAGAGTCCCAGGCCCTAGTATTAGTATACTACAACTTATCAGCGATGTTTGCGATGTTCTTGGACTAGATTTTTTTATAACAATGAATAATGAAAATGTCATCAGTATAAATACTGTAACGCTTAATCAACAACCAACAAGTTTTAATTATATAATTAATGCTTTTAATGGATCAGCTACTGATTTAAGTTATGGTCAAGAAATAAGAAATGATAAAACACGAAGTTTAATTTTTGGAGAACAACAACACTATCTAACTTATGTTGATAAATTTGATTTCTTTTTTGGAGAAGATGAATTAAATGGTAATCCAATAGTGCCTTATGCCAGAGATAACTGCGTCGGTTTTTGGATAGCAAAAAGAGTACATACATTAAACTGTTCTTTAAATATGCCTTTTGCAAGTAATGGGCCATACACAATTTCTGAAATGGACATAAGAGCGGCCATGTCATCTTACGAACTCTGGAAAGATCGCGCTTTTAATTCATCAACTCCTGGCACATTAAACGCAGCAATAAGAGAGATGCATCCTCAGGGTGTTGCTAACTTAGACAATTCATTAAATACTTTAGCAAATGCAGCTACCGCTCTTGATGCTTCATTATCTGCTGCTGATTCTGTTAATAATCCAAAAAGCAGAGATATTTATGTTAATAAGTATAATATAACAGAAGATCTAAAGAAGATACATGCCTTTGTGCAAAATTTAGGAGATACTTACTATGGTAAACAATATATTGCTAATATTAATCAAACAATATGTTATAATCGATCAACAGATGGACAAAATTATTCACAATTAATATTTAGCGATATTCCAACAAACGCTGGAGGCTGGGTAGATGAAGGCACTAGGGTGCTAGGACTCACAGATCCTGCACTAACATTTTTTAGACAAGAAGATAATAGAATAGGCGCATTTGCAGAATTTAATATAGATGGTATTGGAACTAGTCCAGATGAAGGTTCAAATATAGGTATACAAAATCCTACAATTAGTGATTTAGTAGAATAATAAGGAGATAATATGGCTGGAACATCCTGTAGTGCTAAGTTAGATTTTAGTAAAATTTCTGAGTCAGAAATATTGGCTGATGATGTTAGTAGCAATGGTAGAGCATGGTTAAAAGCTGATGTTGAGGAAAAAATCTATTTTTTAGCAGATAGTAATACTACCAGTAGTAGTTTAATACCGGGTGTTGTTATAAAATTTAGCGATGGGTGTTTTGCTTCATTATGTCCTGCTAACCAAAATGTTTTTAATCCAACCTTACTAATGACAGCTCAAGCTCTTAATGCTACTGCATTCGTAGCAAATGGTGGAGATGGGGAATCGTCTGGATCATCTCCTCCTAGTCAATCGTCTACATCAAGCCTACAAGATACATCTTCAGTTAAAGCCCAAAGTGTATGTTCTGCTGATAATATAATGTCAAACGCTTCATCGTCTGTGGATGCCGCATCAATTAATGATAAAGGTGGTCAACCAGCAGCTGTTTTACCAGCAGCAGCTGTTATACCAATGAAAAGTAATATCAGGACATATGGTCCATTTGCATCTACTAATTTCCATACAAGTTCTGGTGGTATAGGAGTTGAAGTTAATCAAGATTTAGCTCCATGGGTTTTTGGATCAACTGCATACATGATAGAAGCAGGAAATGCTATAGCCCAATCCGCCAATATTGGCTTGTTATATGGTGAAACCGGAGGAGTAACAGTTCCTGGTTTGCCGCAATATGGTTTTGGTCAGATATTTGGTGCAACCGGTCCAAATTTAACTGGCGTATCAGTTTCTTTTGGTTCAAATGGAATAACAACATCATATGACTTTAGAACATTTACTCCAAAATTTGGAGGACTAACAAGACAGTATATTGAGCGATTTAAGATGATTGCAAAATATAGAACAGAACAACTAAGATTTTTAAGAAATAATCAAATTACTCAAGGTAAAATTAATCGTCAAATCAAAAAATTTAATAATAGTAATAGACGAGTATCAGGAGAAGAAAATAAACCTAATTCTGCAAAAGCTTCATTGCAAAGAATATTAGTTGGTGGGTATGATTTAAATGCTACTGCAAATGTTGAAAGAGTTATTGTTGGAACTAGTACTTTAGCCAAAACAGCAGTAGAAATGATGGAAAATTATGGCAATAAAGCATACATGGGTCTTGATGCTTTTTTCACACCTATTTCATTAAATGGAGACGGAGGATTACCTTCTTTTACCAAATTTACTAAAAAAGATTTATTGAGTTCTTCAAATCATCCTAATCCACCATGTTCAGTAAGTGGAGAAATGTTATATAATCTAGATATAACTCAATTTTATCTTAATCCATTAACAAATCCTTTTGGTAGCGGAGAACATCATCATTCTGGATCGGGAGATGGTCATTCATTAGACTTGGTCGGAAGAGAAGAAACTGTTCCAGAAAGTGGTCTTATTACTAATTTTTATGGAAAAGAAGATCCTAATAGATATTCAGACGATTATAGATTTTTGGGGTTGAGAGGCCCATTAGTATTACAATCTTGGGGATATGATACAAATGGAAAACCTATTCCAAATGAAGGAGACAATACTGATAGATTTCCACACAATTGGTTATCTTCTCCATCAACATGGCCTGTTGGTCCTGTAGACTTAAGATTTGATAACGATAGAGGTGTTTGGGTAAGTCCTCAGCCATATAAAGTAGTTGTCGCAAAAATAGAAAATACATTAGTACCATTCTCTTCATCATCCGGATTTATAGTTACAGAACATAGTGAAAGTATAACTCAATATTCTGATGATATTTATGATAAAAATGGTCAAACTGCTCAAACCACAGAAACTTCTGGTAATGCAAAAATTGAAATTATTGATAAAATTGGAGGATTAATACCTAAAGATTCTTTAGTTTATGCATATTATGATACATTTACAAATAAATATATAGCTTTAAACTCAGCTGGATCATCATCAATGATGAAAGGCTTATATAGTGGCTCTTGGGATAAAAATTCTAGCAAAGAAGTTACATTAGTTCAATTTAATACTACAGTTAGCGTTATAAATAAGTTAAAAGATATTCAACCAGATACTATTTCTGGTGAGCAGAATGTATGTTATATATCTAATTTTGGTGGAAATATTTATGAATTAATTTCAGCGGAGTGTTTATAATGAGTTTTTGGCAATATTGTTGTAATAACAATAATTATACTAATCTATCACAAGGATGTGATCCTACTTATAGTCCAAGATATTATCATTTAGATGGATCATTAAATCCAGTAAAGTGTGAAATTCAAGAATGGCAAAGTATTGGTAATTATTTTGCAATTAGCACGAGCGGTACTCTGTGGTCTATAAATGGAAAAGTTGGTGCGGGTAATTTTAATTTAAATTTACCAATATATAATAATTATTGTCAAATAGATAGAAATACTGATTGGTTAAAAGTAATTATTGCACCAACAGGAGATAATAATATAGAATTATTGATGAAAAGTGATGGCTCAATATGGACTATGAATAATACTTTTGGTGTTGATTTATATAATGGTGCAATTGCAATTAATAACCAAAATACTTTTCCAATAATAGAAAATAGATATGGTGCATGTTTATCTAGTAATAGATCGCCAATAATTGTAAGAATTGGAACTATACCACCTAGTGGAATAACTGGTAGTTATTACAATAGAAATGGTGAATATAAAATATATAACGAAATTATATATGAATCATTAGAAGAAGTAGAATATATTCCTAGAATTGGAGATGATATAATTTTTAATGGATTAGGATTTAAAATTTTAGATATACCAGATAGTAATATTCTTATAGTTAATGACGGAACTACAGATGGCACACCAAGACCAAGTGGTACTAAATTTATAGATTCTCATACATATGATCTATATTGTGTTCCAAATAAAATACATTTACAAATGGACTGTTTGGCAGATTCTGGATTTTATTCTTATCCAGAAAACTATAGATATAATCCTGACACAGAAGCGGTTAGGGCAAGATTAAATACTAGTATAAAATCATTTTCTTTAGTTGATCTACCAAATCCAAAAGAAGAACCATGGGAAAATATACCGGGTAATACTTATACATGGTTTGACACATATGATACTTTTTTTAAAAAAAATGGTAGACCGCCAACATTTCTAGATATTTTGGAATTTAGTAGAGAACCGAATATTTATCTAAAATATTATAAACCAAGTCTTTTTAATGTAAATAATACTTCTAAAGATTCTGATGGATTTTATCATTATAATCATAATTTTATTAGAGAAAACAATACAAAATACTATCATGATGAAGAAGGTGTTGATGCAGAATTTGACGTTGCATGGAGTGGATCAATTGATTGGATAAGAGTTATACTCCCTGGAACAGGATATATTTCTGCTCCAGTAGTCGCACTACAACCGGCTGGTGGAGAAATAATTAATTTTGAAGAAATACCAATACCTATTGCCGTATTAAATCCTGAATCTTCTGGTGTTTTAGAGATTTATATGGAGAATAATCCTGTATTATGGAAAAAACCACCTAATATAATAATTTCTCCAGAACCATTAGAAACAGTAGAAATAAATGGTGAAACTTTTATTGTAGAACCTGGTCCTGGTAGTGGAGCATATGCGGTATGTGAAATTAGAGGTAAGGTTTCAAGTATAAAAATAGCAGAATCTGGAACAGGATATACTCATGCAGGAACAGCGTCTTCTAAATTACAACTACTTTTACAAGCAGCTGATGACGATTTATTAGTACATGGTATACCTATGTTCGTTACACCAACTCCAAGTGTGACATCGTCTATTCCTCCATTTACAACACCAAGTATTACTCCTACTCGTACGCAAACCCCTACTATTACACCAACATGTACTCCAACTAAAAGTTTAACTCCATCGTCAACAGCAACTCCATCGTTTACACCAACAATTACTGTAACTAAAACTAAGACTCCAACACCAACAACAACACAGTCTTTTACGCCAACGGCAACGGCGAGCCTAACTGCTTCTCCAACCTTAACTCCTACAACAACAAATACAGCTTCGCCTACTCCTAGCAAATCTCCTGCCCCCAATGTAACAAGATATCTTCCAAATAACTATAATACAGCAACTCCTACACCTACTACTACTCCAGAACCTTCGTCTTCTCCTGCCAGTATAGCGAATACTCCAACACCAACATCAACATTTACTCCCACTTGTACATTAACACAATCTACTACGCCTACGCATACCAAAACACCAACATTAAGCCCAACCCCCGCAACACCAACTCCAACTAACACTCAAACTCCAACAAATAGCCGTACTAGCACAAATACTCCAACAATTACAGTTACAAAAACACAAACTCCCACATCATCTATTACTGCAACTCCAACATTAAGTCAAACTCCTACTTCAACAATAACTCCTAGCGCAACTAGTATTATAGACAAATCAAGATTTAAACAATGGAAAATAGCAGATATTAATTTAAATGCTTCAGATATTGATTATATAGAATTTGATAAACCATTATATGCATTAGATTTTGCATATTCAAATCCTGGTTTTTCTGGAGCAACTACATATAGCGGAATACCTATACCTATTAATCATATTACCAATATTTCTGGTATACGCCAAAAATATCTTTTAGATAATTATACAATGGTGGTTCCAGAAAGAAGCGGATGTGTTAAATTTAAAGAATCTTTTTTATCTACTCTCTCTGGCGTAAAAAACAGTCCAGATTTTATTGAGATGCAAATTCATGGTCCAGGAACTGATACTTTATCGTCCGATCCTTTAACCAATGAAGAATTTAGTGATAAAACAATTTTTACATTAGATAATATTTGTAAAAGTATTAATTATCATCAATTATATCGTAGTATAGAAAATATCTATGGATCGAATTTTAATATTATAGTTTCACAATCTTTTCCAGAAAATATATACGGTATAACAAAATTCAATAATGCTCTTCCTCCACCAGAAGAGAATATTTTATCTCAAATCGCAGGATCAGAAATCTATTTTAGACATGCTCCATTAAATATAAGAGACGTTATTACTTTTGGAATATCTTGGGAAATAGATCCTCCTCCAGAAGATGGAGAAACTTATTATTATTATTTTCGTATTGGAGATTTTCCATCAGCGGGTGGTGGCTTTATGGATTTTGATTGTAATGCTATTCTAGGAGAATATCTTACCGCATGGGGAGTCTATGATGATTATATTAATGCTGGAAGAGTAAAAGTATATGCAGAGGGCCAGGGATACATTGAAAGAGATGGTATAGTAGATGAAGATTCTGTTGTAACTTTACCCAGAACACTCGTTGGCAATAATCCATTAAGTTTTACTGTAACTAAAAGTATAAGTATCTCTTCAAGTGGAGTTAGTGCCAGTAAACAAGTAACCTATAGTAGTAGCAGATCATTAGCCGGGAATTGTATAACAGGAACAAAATCTGTTACTACAGATAATTATACCAGAGAAGGGTTTACATCAAATTATTCTACTGATAATGATCTATCTAGTTATTTTAGTACAGTACCTTATCCTATTCACGGGGCTAAATATATTTCTAGATTAGATAATTATGAAGAGGGCATATATAATCCTTCTTTACCCTTTTATGATTTAACAGTAAAAGGGGATAATGAATCATCTACTAGATATTATCGAGGATCTATTATAAATCAAACTTTAGTCGATGCACCATGGATAGAGGTCTCTACGGTCAATACTACTGGTATGTTCGATGATGGTGAAAGTGGAGCTGGTAATTTTAAAACAGAAGGAGCTAGTTTCATTAATAATGACATAACGCTTGTTGGTCAAACAATTAAAAGAGGTAATATAACAACTAAATCTTATTTTGAAAATAGGCCTGGTCCTGGTGGCATTACAGAATCTACAACAACAACTATAGATGGAAATTCTTCTCCTCCATTTCCTACCGCTGCCGAAATTGAGGTTTCGGGCTATTTAAATTCTATATATTATAGCAAAATTGATTCTGATACTATGTTTAAAGAAGATTTTACAAATTATAGTTATATTTTTCCAATGTCTAAAAAAGAGATAGCTAAAATTTATTTTCCTGGTAATGGTTATGGAGATGGAGCGATTGCTGAATTGGTCCCAACAGATGGTCCATTTGGTTTTATTATAGTCAATTCTGGTAATATTATTTCCAATAATAAGTATAGCATTGAGCCTACAGGAGTTATTCTAAGTCAGGGTTTTGATTATCCTATTAGAGTAGGATGCTCAGAAAACAATATTTTTGTTTCTGGAGATATAATTTTTGATAATGAAGAATCAAAAATCGCTGCTGATAATGGTAATATCATAAATTATTTAGGAGTTGATACAAATAATCATGTTTATATAATTGATCAATTAACAACATATCCATTAGGTAAATCTTATAGTATTACTAGTGATTTTGTATTGACTAATAGTTCTCCTTCTAGTGACTATATAAATTATGATACAAATACTAATTATGATCGTATTATAAATAGATATATTAGTCCTCCAGATTTACCAATAAAAAATACTTCTCACTCATTAATAATACCTGTTCAATCATTAAGTTTATTATTTGCTGATGATAATGCAGATCCTAATAATACTATAATTTCTGGAATAGACTATAATACTAGTATCACTTATGTAAATTATACTACATCACTAGGATATACTAGCGATCCCAATATTAATGACTATATTTTTGGTAATTCATATGTATGGCCTCCGCCAACAGGAGGAATAAGATCAGTTATAGAAGAACCACTATATACTACATATAATGAAATTGCTCTAGATCTTGGCATTGTATCATCAGCTATAGAAGATAGCGTTCCCGATAAAGTATTTCCTGGTAGAATAATAAAAATAGATAATAAAGATAAATTATTTATTAATAATCAAGGATATATGCAGGATCAAATATATTTATTAGAAGAAACAAAATATAATCTAGCAGAAATAACTTATACCAGTCCCACAGGATCTTTTACTGCTATTATAAATAAATCTATCAATATATTTCCAATCGATAATATTAATTATGCTTTATATTATGGTAATGCTAGTATAAATAATATATATACTATCAAAAATATTCCAACGATTAATCTAGAGGATATACAATGTGTTAAACAAAAGATAATACCACAAATAATATATCAAGATACAACATGTTGTTTACAAGGAGAGATAATAGCATCTGGTGATTTAACATTAGAAATAACTGGACATAATCCATTTCCAGTATTAGTTACTAGTGGTATGAACTACACCATTAGTATCCCTACTGGTGCAGATGGAGCGGTAGGATCTAGGACAGCATCTCCGTGCGGTAACTCATTATATTTAAATAGTATCGGTATGATTAATGGGCATTCATATGAAAGTTATTCTATGACTAGTATTTCAGGTAGTGATATAGATTATAGCTTCGAGCTTAATACATCTGCCTATACAGCTCCAGAAGAAATAAGTTTTGATTCTTTTAAATTTAACCATTATCTTAATACTGATATTTTGATGGCTAGTGGACTATCAATTAAAAATTCTAATTTTGATAGTATTATAATAACAAATTTTGGCGAATTAAATGTACTCCGTGGTCATCTTATAGGTGAACCAGCTTATGTGTATTATATAACTAAATTATGTAATAATCATATGACTAGTTTTTCTAGCAGCTTTGATAATATTATTGGAAATATTTTAATAGATAATTTAGGAAATGCTTATAAAATAGGTTAATAAAAGAAAGACTATAATGGATATATTACCAATAGCTGATTATGGATTATTAGTAGAAAACAGAGGATCAAATTTACAAATACCAGTTAGTGTTTATTTGGATCGAAGACCAAAAGAAGCCGAAGGCAACGTTTCTGAGTTTAATGGTAAAGTTGTAGCTATTGGTATTGATCATACTGGTAATGGATATATTTCACCACCTACAATAACTATCGAAGGAGGTGGAGGTAATGGCGCAATCGCAGATATTATTTCTATTGGTAGTATAGAAAATATTAATAATTTTATTGGTGGTAATGATTATATAGATAAACCAAATATTATTTTTAGTGGTAGTGGATTAAGTGCCGAAGCAATATGTGAAATAAGTGGATTTATAAAATCTGTAGAAATAGTAGACTGTGGATCGTATAACGAAGCGCCAGATCTAATAGTAGAAGGAGATGGAGAAAATGCAAAATTAGAAGCAATTATATCTGGATATATCTATAAAACTAAAATAATAAACCCAGGATTATTTAATAGAGATATTATTCCAACAATTACAATAGAAAATAATATTGGAGGAGCTTCAATTATTCCTATAATGAGTATTTTAAATGAGGATTATTGGAATATAAAAGAATTAGATATTATAAATGAAGGATTTGGTTTTTCTAAGGCGCCAAATCTTTTAATAGAAGGACATATACCGGGATTTGCGGCTTCTGGTTGTTGTTTTATTAATGGGGGTATATCAGGAGTGAATATTATTAATCCTGGTAAAAATTATACTCAAATTCCAAAGATACTTATTAAAAGAAAACCATTACCAACTTTACCTAAGCCTAGTGGAGCTAGTATATTTTTATATCCTATCGTTGAGTCTCAAACACCAACACCAACCACCACATCAACTCCGACTGTTACTCCTAGTAATACTGCTACTCCAAGTGCTACTGTGACTTTTACTCCGACTCTTACCAAATCAAAAACTCCATCTTGGACACATACTCCGACGCCGACTAATACGATAAGTATAACGCCAACACATAAGGCTCTTCATGGCCCAATTGCTACATTTAATTTACCAACAGTAACTCCTACTCCATCAGTAACTGTTACTAAAACATTAACGCCAAGCCCAACCGTTACTAAATCTTTTAGTCCAACTCCTACAGTAACAAAGACTAAAACTCAAACTCCAACGATTACTAAAACATCTACATCAACACCGACTATAACAAAAACCTCGTCCCCAACATGTACAGTATCTGCTACTCATACTGTGACCCCAAGTCATACAACTAATATTTTCACTGTATCTAGTGACGCTATTATAATTCCAAGAATGAGTTATGGAGTATCAAAGATTAATATTCTAGATGGAGGTCGTTATGCTAGTCAGCCAACGGTAGAAATTATTCCGCCGACAGTTGCTTCTTATGAAGGATATATAGTTGATTCTGGTAATTTTCAATCTTTTGCTTCACAACCCACATTAAAAATTATAGGCAGTACAATATCCTCTCCGTTTAAAGAAACAAGAGAGCCAAAAGCTATAGCTTCTATAAATTATTCTATTGGTAAAATAGATATATTAAATACTGGATATAATTATACTATTGCGCCGACAATTAATTTAATAGGAGGTTATAATCCTATAAAAGGAGTCAGGGCAAATCTTACAGCATTAATATCAGATGGCAGTGTTACACAGATAAATATAGATAATCCTGGACAATTTTACCAAACAGCTCCGTATATTAGTATTAACTCCAATGATGAAGGATATGGTTTAGAAATTAGATTGACATTATCTGGAACTTTAGATAAAGTATACATATCTGACCCTGGATTAAATTTAACTTCTGGTACTCCAAATGTTAGAATTTTATTCGAAGGTGGAGATGGACCGATTAATTCCCAAGCCGAAGTTATATTACAGTCTACTCATAGTGGAACCCCTTGTTCTTTTACTCCAGAAGTAAATTATAAAGTTTTGGGAGCAACCATAACGAATAATGGAGAAAATTATTCTTATCCACCTCAAGTAATTATAAATGGAGAGCAAAAAGATTTTTCTCAGTTTTCAATATCTAAACCAGCAAAAGCTCAGGCTAAAATAGAAGGAATATGTTCAAATATTAAAATTACAGATGGAGGAGATGATTACAATACTTGTAATTCCAATAAATCTATTGGCATATATTTATATGGTCAAACTATTCATGGTATTCAAAAAATTCTAATAAATGATCTTATGAAAGATTCTAGTGGAGAAATATTACCATATAATGCATATGTAGCTGATAATAAATTTATTACTAATAGTTACAATATTAACTATAGCGGTAGTGAGTACTATTGCTCTACCCTATCTGGTTATTTATTTAATGAAAAACCAATTATAGCTTTTGATGATACTACATTAGTTTTTACAAAAACATTTTTAGAATCTTCATCTATAGCAATATCAACAACAGGTATACCAGGATATTGTGAAAATAGTACAGAGGATCAGTATATTACAACAAATAAATATTCATCAATATATGATCAATTATACTATATAGATAAAATTATAGATGCTTATGGAAATATTAATAAAATAAATTCATTAATAAATATCGAAAATAATTATGCTAGTTGCACCACAAACTATATTACAGAATATTTTTATGATGAATCTGTGAGTTCTGGAACATTTATTACTTATCCTATAGATCCATTTTTTTCTGTTTCTGGAGAGATAATAGGACTATCATTTCCAATATATGATTCTTATTATTCAAGCTATTGGCCCTCAGGAACTCGCTGTGGGTTTATTTGTCCATCTGGATATTCTTATAATAATGACGATCACCATATTAATATGTTAGCATTTTTTGATGTAAATCCAGTTTTAGCTATTGAAGACGAATTAGGAGATACGGAATCTGCAACTCTATCTTTAAATGGAGCTAGTAAATTTATTAGATTATTTGATAATTATTCTTATAGTTATCCTGATGTTGGAGAATATTATTCATTAGAAAACAATCAAGCTATAGCTGATGGATATAGTAGATATATATATAGTGATCTTACTATATCAGACGCTACAGGTTTTTCGAGTTATAGTACATTAATTTGCAAAACTCCCGGAGTACCTACTAGTTGGAATCATAAACCAGAATTTTTAGTACAAATTAATCAGTATGGACAGATATCTAATGTAGATGTTATAGATGGAGGAGAAGGATTTTTCCCACAAACAAATAGTGGCGATTATAATTTAAGAAAATTTGAGATTTATTTTTCTGGAGGAGGAGGTATAGGAGGAAAGGCGACTTACTCTATAGATATTAGCGAAGATATATTAGGTTCAATATATACCGGTAAGGGTATTATTGAAACTGTAACAATTACGGATCCTGGAAGAGGATACGTTTCTGCGCCAGAAGCAATTGTTATAGATTATAATACAACATGGAAAGAGTATTATCTTAATAATAAAATATATAATAAAAATATTAAGGACTATAGTTTTCCTATTGGTCCCTTACAGTTAATAGATTTTTATTTCAAAAATGCTTCGCCATATATTTCCAGGTTTGCTGTTCCAAATCAGAGTGTATATAATTCTGATAAATTATATGCTATTAAATATGCTGAAGGTTATCAAACTAATTTTACTAGACTAGATAATATAGGATCTAGACATCAAATATCTACCAATACTATTAGAAGAAAAGATATTAAGAGAAATGATATATACACCGGCTGGCTACAACAACAAGCTCCATGGTTAACGTATAATTCTAATGACGGATATGTTTTTTATAATTTCTATAATAATGGATATGTTGACGATATTTTATATTATGAGGATAGTCTTAATTTAGCTAATAATATACAAACAACAAAATTAACATATGTTAATTATCCATATACTAGTAATCCAAATATTAATATCCACAATTCACAATATATATCTGATATTTCAGGAGCAACATTACCAACACTTAGTAGTTTTAAGCCTACTTGGGATAGTGCAATATTTAGTGAAAATATTTTATTAAGAAAAGATAATATTATAGAATAATTAATAATCCCAGTTGTTCATAAATTTTAATTAAAGTATATGAATTATCATTATAATTTTTCATATAATCTATTATAGCTGCTTTTACTCCTGGAAGATCATTTCTTTCATAATCATGAAACATTAAGCATCCTCCAACAGATAATAGAGGATAGGCTTTAGATAAACTATCATAAATACTATCATAAAAATCACCATCCAAAAATCCAAAACAAATTTTATTTGGTAATTTATTTTCAGGAATATCTTTGAACCAATTCTTAGTAATTATTGGTGGTTTTAATCCATTGTTATAAAAATTTTCTACTAATACGGACTCTGATGTTTTTAATGTTCCTGGTTGCCACCCAGTATTTTCTTCATATTTACTTAATGGAGGTAATCCATCAAAAGAATCATAAACATATAATTTTTTTGTAGATAAATGATGATCTAGCATCATTCTTAAATATTTTGATGACTCGCCAACATAACATCCAAATTCAACAACGTCTCCTTGAATATTTTGACTTAATACACTATCTAGCACTGCTAAAATATATCTTATCTGTTCTTTTGAAATTATACTAGCATCTATCGTATGATTTGGTCTATTTAATAGTAAATTAGCATTAGTAAAATTAAACATAAATTAATCACTATCTTTTAAAGGATTTTGGTTTATATAGTTCTCGCCATTGATCTCTGGCATAGACTTGCTTCCTCCCTGATACCTTCTTGTAGCGTCTGTGTGGCCCATACAAGGGCTATCATTTAAATTACCGTATACATATGTACCCCAAGTGTCTTTAACTGCTTCCCAACCATAATCTTCAATTTCTTTACGGTAAATTGGTATTATTTTCTCTTCTATATTATGAGATCTTTGATTAGTTAAATCTACATATTCATTATTAATATACTTATCAAATAATTCTCTCATTCTTGATGTTCTATGTATAGCAGGATTATTTGACCATCTGCATGTGGTTACAATATCGCATTCGTCTATTCTATTGTCTAGTTCATATGGAGTTATTTTATTATTATATTCGCAAATATCAAAACCCCTAGGATTATTATCGTCTTTATTTAACCATATTGAATTAATAAAATTATTATTATCCATTGCTTTAATAATATTGAAAAAGTCTATATTTTGTTTTAAAAATACCCAATCATGCTCTAACCATAGAAAATACTCTGTATTAATACATGATAAAACTTTTTTAAGAGAACTAATCAATCCACCATTAACATATTCTATAGTTGGATGTATTTCAGATTTAACATCTCTAAAAAATTTTGATAAATTAAACTTATCATCATAACTAAAATTATCATAACATACTATAAAATGACAATCAAATAATATTTTTGGCATACTCTGTAATAAATATCTTAGGTGGAATAGCCAATTTTC
>Ga0315906_10001540_pt1 | contig 34038 bp, 28 predicted proteins | sample LakEriMetagenome_4_FD_203526 | JGI IMG/M metagenome (GOLD analysis project Ga0315906, IMG submission 203526) | Freshwater fungal communities from buoy surface, Lake Erie, Ohio, United States - Buoy 2 MA122 | ecosystem: Environmental > Aquatic > Freshwater > Lake > Lake biofilm | place: USA... | reverse complement strand
AGGAGGTAAAGTATTCGTGGTGGAGCTACCGTGCGGGAGCCCGGCAGAAGAACGTAGGCTGGAGGATCGATTATTTTCTTTTATCAGAAAGTTTACTTCCGAGGGTGAAAGATGCATTCATTTTGAATGAGGTAATGGGTTCTGATCACTGTCCGGTTGGGATAGAGTTAAAGGATTAAATTACAATCGAATTTATTGAAATGAACAAAATTGCCAGCGTCGTTTTTTTAATTCTGTTTGCCTTTGGTAGCTTAGCCCAAACCATCTATTTCCCTCCATTGACAGGAAATACTTGGGATACAATAGCACCGCAATCTTTGGGCTATTGCCAACCGAAGATTGATAGTTTGTATAATTTCCTCGAGCAAAACAATTCGAAAGCGTTCATTCTGTTGAAGGATGGCAAGATTGTTCTGGAAAAGTACTTTGGTACCCATACCTCCACAACTCCTTGGCAATGGGCATCTGCAGGGAAAACAATCACCTCATTTATGACCGGAATTGCACAGCAAGAGGGATATTTATCCATTATGGATACTACTTCTACGTATCTTGGTCCGGGTTGGACAAATTGTACGCCACAACAAGAGGAAAAAATTACGATTTGGAACCAACTCACCATGACATCGGGTTTGGACGATGGTGTTCCGGATCATTTTTGCACACTTGATACCTGTTTGAATTATTTGGCACATCCCGGAACACGTTGGGCTTATCACAATGGACCCTATACACTTTTGGATGGTGTTATTGAAAATGCAACAGGGCAAACGCTAAACACATATACCACCCAAAAACTAAAAACACCAACAGGAATGACGGGTGCATTCTTCTCAGTGGGTTACAACAATGTGTTTTTTAGCACTGCGCGAAGCATGGCGCGCTTTGGTACGTTGATCTTGAACAAAGGAAACTGGAACGGAAATCAGATCATGACGGATACAGCTTATTTCAATGACATGGTCAACACATCCCAGAGCTTGAATAAATCTTACGGTTATTTGTGGTGGCTAAATGGTAAGCAATCCTTTATGGTGCCTACGCTGCAAACTGTTTTTCCGGGTTACTTATGTCCGAATGCTCCTGCAGACATGATCTCGGCAATTGGTTCAGGTGGACAATTTCTGAATGTCGTTCCAAGTCAGAATTTGGTTTGGTTAAGGATGGGTGATGATCCAACTACGTCGAATGTTCCTTTTCAGTTGAATGATGCCATCTGGGAATATGTGAATGAATTAACATGTTCTTCAGGAATCGAAGAGGAAGAATGGAACGAAGAAATTCAACTGTACCCAAATCCCGTGAATGAGCAGCTCACACTTACCTCGAAAGGAGTTTCTATTGGAAAAATAGAGGTATATGATCGACTAGGAGCTAAGTTATTGGAGAGCAATTCAGACCAGGATTCAGTGAATATTGACGTTTCTTCATTTAAAGAGGGCATTTACTTTCTGTCACTTGCAGAGAAAGGACGAACAATGATGTTTGTTCGGATTAATCACTAGCTTCCTTAAAAACTATTGTAAACTTTAGTTTTAAAGAGTCCCAATTAAAACTTTAAGCAAAAAAAATGGCCGGATGACTATCCGACCATTTTCAAAGTATTATAAGAATTACTGTTTCTTAGTGCAGCATCCTCCTTTTGCTTCTCCTGGCTTAGAGCAAGAAGAACCTGAAGTAGCTTTGTCTGCAGAGCAGCAAGATTTTTTCTTCTTTTTCTTTTTGTCGTCTTTTTTAATTTCAACGGAGTTTCCGTTAACTGCTGCGTAAGACGTAGTTGCAACTGAACCAACAAACGCTGTAAGGGCTAAGGCAAGGAATATTTTTTTCATACGATTAAGATTTATGGCCTAAAGATAAATAGTTTAACTTAATTCTCCAAGTTTTGTCAATTTAGCTTTTACAACATCTCCAATCTTGATTTCTAGTTTAGTGTCCAATGGTAGGAATAAGTCAATGCGAGATCCAAACTTAATGAACCCAAACTCTTCTCCTGTAGTTACTTTTTGTCCTTCGTGCAAGTAATAACAGATTCTTCTTGCCACTGCTCCGGCAATTTGTCGGAATAACACCTCTTTTCCAGAGCTATGTTCGATGACCATGGTGCTTCGTTCATTCTCCGTGCTGCTCTTTGGATGCCATGCTACCAGAAACAGTCCGGGATGGTATTTCACGTATTTTACCAATCCGCTGATCGGGTTATAGTTTGCATGAACATTCAGCGGAGACATGAAGATGGATACTTGAATTCTTTTATCTTTGAAGTACTCTGATTCTTCAACTTCTTCAATAACCACAACTTTTCCATCTGCCGGACAAAAGATCTCATTCTCTTTAAAAACACAAGTCCTATTCGGAACACGGAAAAACTGTATGATGAGATAGGCCATGACTAAAACGCCGGTAGTTAAAAGTGCAAAAAGCCATAGCCATCCAATACTTTTATACAGGACAAAATTTAGGAACTGTATTCCTGCAAGCAACATCAAGCCTGCTGTCATAATTAGGTATCCTTCGCGGTGTAGTTTCATAGCTTAATAACTGAAATAATCGTAAACCATTGCCCAGCAATAAAAGAAGGGAATAGCGAATAATGCTGCATCAAAGCGATCGAGGATCCCACCATGACCGGGAAGAATCGTTCCAGAATCTTTGATGTTTAGACTTCTTTTAAAAAGGGATTCAAGCAAATCTCCGAAGATTGCACATGGTGCAATGATAGCCGCTGAAACAATCCAAAACCATTCTTGTCCCTTGTTGATAAAAGCACCAAATATATAACCGATCAACAACGTAACGAGTATGCCACCTGCCGTTCCTTCCCAAGTTTTTTTTGGTGAGATTCGCTCGAAGAGCTTCGTTTTCCCGAATTTTCTTCCTGTGAGATACGCGAAGGTATCATTCGTCCAGATCAATAAGTACATACCAACAACCAGTGGCATGAAATTATTTTGTTCATCCTCCCTTAAATTTAGGTCTATGGTTAACCAGAAAGGGAGCACGATGTAAATAATCCCAAATACCAGTATCGAAATGTTGATCAGAGGATGTTCACTCTTCCTCCATAACTCTTCCAGAATGAGCGTAAAAAACAAAGGAAAAATGAAAACGATACTAATGATGGGAAGCCACTCTAGACTAAATCCCACTAATAAAACGAAGATAAAAATCCCGATGAAAACTCCAATCTCAGAGCTTACACGCACTACACCGTGCTTATTGAAAAGATTGTAGAACTCCAGTAGTCCGAGCACCATAAATACAGAGAACACAAGTGCTTGAGCGTAGGCATCCCAAAGGATCGAACCTAAAACCACAATGGCAAAGAGAGCTCCGGTAATCGAACGCTGAAGCAGATTGTTCATCGCGCGAATTTACGTTTTTATGTGGGAAACACCAAAAGGGCTTTACGCCTCTTCGGTTTTGTCGGAAGTATCTGTTGAGGAACTTTCATCCGAGCTATCTTCTTCATTCGACGCATCGGAAGGAGCTTCTGGATTCTCTAATTCAGTCAATTCACTCGTTTCATCCTCAGAAGACTCAACAACTGCAACTACGGCATCTTCCTCCTTCTCCCACGGCCTTTTACCAAAAATATCAACCAAATCCTCTTTGAAAATCACTTCATTCGTCAGAAGTTTCTCTGCCAGCATGGCCAATTTATCTTTATTCTCATCGAGTATCTTAATCGCTCTCTGATACTGATTCTCGATAAGTTTGCTGACCTCTTCATCAATAACTCTGGCTGTATCGTCAGAATAAGGTTTGGTGAACATGTCCCGACCTTGAGAGTCGTAATAAGAAATGTTTCCGATGCGGTCATTTAAACCGTAAATTGTGACCATGGCATACGCCTGCTTGGTTACTTTTTCGAGGTCGCTCAAGGCGCCCGTACTAATTTTTCCGAATGTAAGTTGCTCCGCAGCACGCCCACCCAGTGCGGAACACATCTGATCCAAAATCTGATCGGTAGTGGTTATGCTTCTCTCTTCAGGTAAATACCAGGCTGCACCGAGAGATTGTCCTCTCGGAACGATGGTAACTTTGACAAGTGGATGAGCATGCTCGAGTAACCAAGAAATTGTTGCGTGTCCTGCCTCGTGGTATGCGATTGCCTTTTTCTCCTCCTTGGTAATGATCTTGTTCTTTTTCTCAAGACCTCCGACAATTCGATCGACCGCGTCAAGAAAATCCTGTTTTTGAACAAACTTCTTATCCTTACGTGCGGCGATCAGTGCAGCTTCATTACACAAATTGGCGATGTCAGCACCAGAAAATCCTGGAGTCTGCTTCGCAAGAAAATCAATGTCAATTCCGGGTTCCAACTTAATAGGTTTTAAATGAACCTGGAAAATTTCTTTACGCTCATTTACGTCCGGCATGTCAACGTAGATTTGACGGTCAAAGCGTCCAGCTCGAAGTAACGCACTGTCCAAAACATCCGCACGGTTTGTTGCCGCAAGTATTATCACACCAGAATTGGTTCCAAATCCGTCCATCTCCGTCAAGAGCTGATTAAGTGTGTTTTCACGCTCGTCGTTCGAACCAAAACTATTGTTTTTGCCTCGTGCACGACCGATGGCGTCAATTTCATCAATGAAAATGATCGAAGGGGCTTTCTCTTTCGCTTGTTTGAACAAGTCGCGCACACGGGATGCACCCACACCTACAAACATTTCAACGAAATCCGAACCGGAAAGTGAAAAGAATGGAACCTTTGCTTCTCCTGCAACAGCTTTAGCGAGCAACGTTTTTCCTGTTCCGGGAGGTCCCACGAGAAGAGCTCCTTTCGGAATTTTTGCACCCAGCTCGGTATATTTCTTAGGATTTTTAAGGAATTCAACGATCTCAACAATCTCTTCTTTTGCACCCTCAAGTCCAGCGACATCCTTGAAGGTTACGTTAGTAGATTTCCCTTTCTCATAGACTTGCGCCTTGGATTTACCAATATTGAAAATCTGGCCACCGCCGCCACCTCCACCGCCTGTCATTCTGCGCATGACGAACATCCAGATAACTACAAGAATGATGATTGGAAACAAGAAACTAAGGATACTTTCCAGGTAGTTTACTTCTTCGGTGTCAATAAGGTCAATGGTTGGCAGTGCAGGCTTCCTTTGTTCAGCCAATTCTTTGTTGTTCAGCTTGATCTCTTTGTTAATGTCGCTGACATGTGTCTCAAAATTAGCCGCATCGATAATTTTTAATTCGAAAACAGGATCATTGCTTTTATAATTTGTTCCTTTTTTAAGACTTTCTTTGATCGTCTTGTAATTCGGGTCCTTGGTTGACCGAATGTATTTCTTCCCGGCATCATTCACTCGGAAATCAACACGCTGTTTATTGACAAGCTTGGCGTCTTTGATGTAGCCTTTTAAGGCTAAATCATCAAATGTTTTTTGATATAAAACGGTTACTTTCCCTCCAGAGCTCATGAAAAGTTGAAATCCGATAATTGCAACAGCAATTGCGGCGTAAATCCAGTAGATGGAAATGTTGCTTTTTTTCTTGTTTTGTTCGTCTGACATTCTATTGTTTAATTCAGGTTAGGAATATCTGTTCGTTTTGCATCTGCCCAAAGATCCTCAATGTCGTAGAACGAGCGGGCCTCTTTGTAAAAGATGTGTGCCACTACGTTCACATAATCAAGAAGGACCCATTCACTGTTGGTCTTCCCCTCTGTGTGCCAAGGTTTTTCACTCAATTCTTTTCTGGTTAATCGAGTTACAGCACTGGAAATACCATCAACTTGGGTACTCGACTCTCCACTACAAATAACAAAGAAGTCGCAAACAGCGTTGGAGATCTCTCGCAAGTCTAAAACAACGATGTCTTTCGCTTTGTTCTCTTGCATTCCTTCCACAATTACATCACAGAGTTTGCTTGAGTGGGTATCTTTCTTTTTTCTAGGCATCTAGGGGTTTTGTTCTACAAAACTAACTTTAAATTTTAACTTTGGCTATCTCATCACAGTGGAATGTCCTCGTCTGAAAAGTTCATTATTGGTCATCGCATAGTACAATTAAACAGCGTTGATTCAACCAACAATTATGCTGCCACGCTTTTTAAGCAGGGTAAACTGTCTCATGGTTCGGTAATATTGGCAGACGAACAGTATTCTGGACGTGGACAACGCGGTGCAAAATGGGAATCAAATCCTGGATTAAATGCCCTTTTGACAGTCGTATTAGAGCCTGCCAATCTGTCGGTATCTTCTCAGTTCCTCTTGACGAAAGTAGTTTCACTTTCAGTTTCCGGAGCACTTAATAGGTTGGGAATAGCTGCACACATCAAGTGGCCCAACGATATTTACTGTAATGACAAAAAAATTGCCGGTATTTTAATTGAAAACACGTCAAGTTCAGGATTGATTAGAAATAGTTGTGTTGGAATTGGAATAAATGTCAATCAGACACAATTTGATGTTCCTTATGCAACAAGCGTGAAGGGAGAGACCGGACAATTTCATAAGGTGATGGATTTGTTATTCGTATTGATTTCCGAATTGAATTTCTGGTACGATAAACTGCTGGAAAATGACCTTAAGACTCTAGACGAGGAATACCTAAATCGGCTATATAAATTCAACGAAAAAGGCACATTCGAGGATGTGAATGGCATTTTTGAAGGAGTGATTGCCGGAGTTGAAGTATCGGGAAAACTATTAATCGAGCGGGATGGGTTTTTAAAACACTATGATCTCAAGGAAATCAGTTTTGTGAGAAATAGTCTCTGAGCTTGCCGGACATAATATTAAATAAGGCCGACAGAGGTTTCTCTACCATCATTTTTATAAAAACATTCACGTCACCCTGAAACTCAATGTATCCCTCTGTGCTAGATCCCTGGTCTAAGGTATGTATGATCAATTGAAAAGGAAAAGGTGACTTTTCTCCTGAACGCATGAAAAGTTTATCTGTTTCTTCTGATTCTTCTTGAACAAGAGAAATAGTAATTCCTCCCTGAACCTTAAACGAACATTCGGTCTCTGTTGCCTTGAAATCAGAAATCTGATCTTGCGGAAGTAAATGAACCATGTTCCTGCAATCTTTGAGAAAGCTTTGAACACTGGTTTGTTTCGCAGGAACAGTTACTTTTTCGCTTGTGAGTTGCATGATCAGTTTTGTTTCCAGGTTTGGGGACTTTCTTTCCATTCACGGAGTGATTCCATGTCCTTGTCAGTAATGTAATTGTGCTTTAAGGCCTGTTCGATAAGCAGATCATAGTTTGTCAATGTGGCAACAGGGCATTTTATCTTTTTGAAATTAGTTTCTGCAACCTTAAATCCATAGGTAAAAATAGCAACGATGCCTTTCACGTCCAATCCACCTTGTTTCAGCGCCTCTATTGCCTTGATAGAACTCCCTCCAGTTGAGATAAGATCCTCTATTACAACTACTTTTTGTCCGGCTTCAAAGTATCCTTCAATTTGATTGCCCATTCCATGTTCTTTTGCAGAACTGCGAACGTAAATAAATGGCAGTCCCATTTCTTGAGCGATGAGTGCGCCTTGAGCAATTCCTCCTGTGGCCACTCCGGCAATAAGATCTGGTTTTCCAAACAATTCTGTAATGGCCTCTGTATATGCCTGACGAATGAATGTTCTGATGTTTGGATGTGAAAGGGTAATCCTGTTGTCGCAATAAATAGGAGAATTCCATCCGGACGCCCAGGTGAAAGGATGGTTCGGTTGTAACTTTACTGCTTTAACCTGCAACAAAAATTCTGCTACTTTTAAGGCCTTGTCTGAATCCAAAATCATACGCAAATGTATAAAGTATTTATCGAAAACAGACCATTGATCATTACCAATCCGGAGAATTCATTGGAGTATTTGCCTTCAATTTATTCAACTAATGCTGATGAGGTCAGACGAGATTTGGCAATCCTTCTTGAAAAGGGAGTTCAAATTATGAATGAGGCTCCTTTGAATTTTATCGATGCCATTTTTAAGGATCATCAGAAAATAACCGCTTCGGGAGGTGCGGTAATTCAGGATCAACATCTTTTAATGATAAAGCGTCTTGGTTATTGGGATCTTCCAAAGGGCAAGCTGGAAATGAAAGAAACTCCAGAGATAGGAGCTATCAGAGAGGTAATGGAAGAGTGTGGAGTACAGAATCTTACGATAGCATCTAAACTTCCTGACACATTTCACACGTATGAATTCAGAGAGAAAAAATTTCTGAAGAAAACTCATTGGTATCTCATGAGGGCTGAAGGAGAACAAACACTCCAACCGCAAATAGAGGAAGATATAACTGAAGTTCGTTGGGTACCAATGGGTCAGGTTATGGAATTAGCATCTGAATCATATCCTTCGCTAAATGAGGTTTTTCGCCATGTTCTCGAAGAATTCAAAACTTGGAACACAATTTGATTCTGTGCAAGCCGAAATAATTTTTTGTTAAATCGCGCAAACGCACTTTGAATTGTATTAACCTTGTAAAAAAAAGAAACTATGAAAAAATTAAATGTATTGTTAACTGCTTTTATTCTTGTTGCCTCATGTTCACTAATGGCGCAGGATAAGAAAACGGATGTAAAAACACAACCTACCCTTCCAGCTCAAGAAAAGAAGGATGTTACGATTGACGCGAAGAAAGGACTTGTTTTCAAAAAAATGGAGATTGTTCGTGAGAATATCCCGTACGGAACAGATGACATGTTCGTGTTCGATTTCAAAAATGAGTCGAAGCAAGATGCACTTATCTCCGGAGTTCAGACAAGTTGTGGATGTACAACAGCAAACAAACCTGAAGAACCTATTAAGCCTGGAAAATCCTCAAGTATCTCCGTGAAATATGACACGAAAAGAGTAGGGCAATTCACAAAAACAATTACTGTTACTTCGAATGTTTCTGAACCAATCATTCTTACCATTAAAGGTTCCGTACTTCCGGAAGTAGTGAAAGGTGATGGAGCACAGCCCGTTCAAAATTAAACAGATATCTTCTTTAGAGAAAGCTGTCCGAAAGGATGGCTTTTTTTATGCCTTCTTATTGAATACTGTTGTAGATGCCTGTGCTGCAGGAGTTATAACGATGTCCTGAATATGAACATGTGCAGGACGTGAAGCTGCATAATAAACAGCATCGGCAACATCGTCAGCATTCAGAGGAACGTAACCATCGTAAACTGTTTTCGCAGCTGTTTCGTCACCTTTGAATCGCACAATGGAAAACTCAGTTTCTGCAGCACCAGGTGCAATATTCGTTACTTTTATATTGTGCTCTACGAGATCAATGCGCATGGCACGACTAAGCGCATCCACAGCATGTTTGCTCGCGCAATACACATTTCCTCCCGGATAAACTTCTTTACCTGCAACTGAGGCCATGTTGATAATGTGGCCTTGTCCGTTTTGAATAAATATGGGAGCAACTGCTCTGGTTACATATAAAAGACCCTTCACATTGGTGTCGATCATTCGGTTCCAGTCCTCCGTCGTTCCCTCGTTAATGGGACCTCTACCTACTGCCAGTCCGGCATTATTGACTAAAATAGCAAGACGTGATTTAACTTCAGGACTAAAATTCTCAATGGTATTGTTTACTTGCTCCTCATCCCGCACATCAACGGAGCAGACAATTATACTTCTTTTGTGTGCTTTGGTCAATTCAGACTTAAGTGAATTCAGACGATCTATTCTTCTTCCTAAAAGAATCAGGTCATGTCCTTTTGATGCAAAAAGTCGTGCGCAAGCCTCTCCGAATCCGGAGGTAGCACCTGTAATGAGAACGATGTTATTCATTTGAAAATGTCATTTTGGGTTTAATACAAATTAATCCAACCACCACTAAAGCCAGCTGGGCGGGGAACCGGTATCTTGCAATTGCTCCAATGACCGGGGTTGTCCACCCGATTAGTAGTAATAAGATCAGGGCAAAAACAAGCATTCCAACTATGATGGCCTTTTCGTTGGTGTTAAGTTCCCGCCTTTTGAAAAAAGCGTAAAATAAAAATCCGGTAAGCATCCAAATCTCTATCATGGATAAATATTTAAGCCGACTTCCCGGATCGAAGAAGTACGGTCGAAGGTAACTGTTGGTTAGTGCTTCGGGTATATTTTTAATTAATTGAACAAACGACTCATCAATAGGGGTTGTTTCAATAAAGCTTCTACAGCCCGGCGTAAAATAAGTAATTCTCAATTTTTTGCCGTTCGGATAAAGTTTGATTGGAATTGGACTTTTGGTACTTCCAAAATGTATAATGTAAGAATCAACCGGTTCTTTTACTTGAATTGTTCCATTTTCAAATTTCAATTTTTCATAGACAGCAGGTTTGAAGTAATAAAAACAGGTGTCTGCTTCTGTATGCAGTCCACCTTTGCCTACGTTTTCAAAATCAAATTGTTTTCTAGTTAGGTAATGCACGGCTGCATCTCGAGGTTTTTGAAAAACGATAACAAAAAGTGTGGTAACTGAGCAAAGGACAATAAGAGTGAGCATGAGTTTTCCGGAAAAAAGATATTTGAAGCTCAATGCCATTAAAATAGCGATCATTGCACCAAACAATACATACGGTTTGAAACAAAGCATTAAAGCCAAGGCCCCGAGGAAGAAAAATAAACGAATCCATTTATCTTCCTGCACAAGTAGGGAACGAAGTAACATACTCAGGCCTAAAAACATAAGCGGTTCCTTCATCATGCTAGAAGTCCAAAAAATGGTAGAGGGCACGAGCAGTAGAATCCAGAATAAAATTTTGTCAGGAATAGTGGTGTACGGTTTGAGTGAAAGGTATAGATTTTTAAGGGCTGCAAGTGAGATCAAACAAAAAATTGCCAGATGAATAAAAACGGAGTTGAATGAGAAAAAATGGATCAAGCTGTGCACCCGAATAACATTCTTTGAATCATTGACAATAGAGAGATCGCCGGCCGACCAATATTCGGTCATGTAGAGGTACTTGTGAATAAGCGTGTCATTTTCCCCTATTCCGGTGAGAAGTTTGAAAAAGTCAATGGGTGAAACGAAAAATACATCATTTAAATATCTTCCCTCCTTAAAAAAAGTTTCTCCGTCATGACTCAGCTCATCGATACCATACGTTTGAATGTGAAGCAAAAAAAGCAGTAAACCGGCAACCAATTTAATTATCATTGCTGTAGGCATCATCCAATGGCTCAACCCTGGCAAATGAAATAAGCGACTGCGATAGGTAAGCAGAAGCAAAAGAAAGGTAAACAGCAAGGTGTAAACGAGCATGAAGACAAAGTTAATGTTTTTATGTGCGTACGAATCGTCAGTTAGCTTGAGTGAAAATCAGTCAGAATGTCAGTTTTACTCAGTTGGCATAGGGATTGTCATATGGCGCTCGTTAAAAAAAATAAATTATGAGAACAGGTCAGATCAATGTACAAACAGAGAACATTTTTCCGATTATCAAGAAATTCCTTTATTCGGACCATGAGATTTTTCTCAGAGAATTGGTTTCCAATGCTGTAGATGCTTCACAAAAATTGAAGGTGCTAAGCACCAACGGAGAGTACAACGGAGAGCTAGGAGAATTGAAAGTAGAGGTTTTGCTCGATAAAGATGCTAAAACACTAACAATCAGAGACCGTGGAATTGGAATGACTGCGGATGAAATCGACAAGTACATCAATCAAATTGCCTTTTCAGGAGCCGAAGAGTTTGTTCAACAGTACAAAGGAAAAGAAGGAGCAGAACAGATCATAGGGCATTTTGGTCTTGGGTTTTATTCAGCTTTTATGGTTGCAGAAAAGGTTCAGATCCGAACTCTTTCCCGTCATGAGGGAGCTCAGGCTGTTCAGTGGGAGAGCAATGGTTCTCCGGAATACACGATTATTGAAATCGAAAAGGAGGACAGGGGAACAGACATCGTGCTCTATATTTCAGAAGAGTCATCTGAATTTCTCGAAAAGTCGAAGATATCAGAGATCTTGAACAAGTATTGCAAGTTCTTGCCTGTCCCAGTATTTTTTGGTGACAAAACAGAATACATTGATTCACCTGAGGGTGAAAAAGATGACAAAGGAAACATCAAACGTGTAGCGATTGAAGTTCCTAATCAAATCAATAATACGCAACCAGCATGGACCAAGGCACCAGTTGATCTGAAAGAAGAGGATTACAATGCATTCTATAGAGAGTTGTATCCGATGACGTTTGATAACCCATTGTTTCATATCCATTTAAATGTTGACTATCCATTCAATCTCACAGGAATTCTCTATTTCCCGAAGATTAAAGAGAACGTAGAGGTCCAAAGAAATAAGATCAATCTGTATTCAAATCAGGTGTTTATTACTGACAGTGTTGCTGAAATTGTACCTGAATTTTTAACTCTGTTGCATGGAGTTATTGACTCGCCTGATATTCCTTTGAACGTATCCAGATCATATCTTCAGAGCGACGGGAATGTTAAAAAGATCTCCTCACACATTACCAAGAAGGTGGCGGATAAGCTTTCGGAGATGTACAAAAAAGACCGTGCGGATTTTGAATCCAAATGGGATGATCTTCAGATTTTCGTTCAATACGGAATGCTTTCGGAAGAAAAGTTTGCAGAGAAGGCCAAAACATTCTCCTTATTGAAAAATACAGACGGTAGTTATTTTACAATTGAAGAGTACAAAGAAAAAGTAGCCCCACTGCAAACGGATAAGGACAACAAAGTAGTTTTTCTTTATACCAATGATGCAGAGGAGCAGTTTAGTTTCGTGAAGAAAGCAAAGGAACGAGGATATGATGTACTCAATCTGAACGGACCGTTAATTCCACATTGGATTGGTAAGCTCGAACAAAGTTTTGAGAACGTAACATTTGCGAGAGTGGATGCGGATACTTTGGATAAGTTGATCAAGAAAACAGATGAAATACCTTCGAAGCTTTCGAAAGATGATGAAGAAAAGTTAAAACCAGTATTCGAAGAGAGCGTCAACAAGGAAAAATTCAGTGTTCAGTTTGAAAGTATGAGCGAAGATGATGCACCAATTATTATAACTCAACCCGAATTCATCAGACGAATGATGGAGCAGCAAAAAATGGGTGGTGGAGGTTTCTATGGCGCATTTCCTGAAATGTATAATCTAGTAGTGAATGCCAACCATCCAAAGATACAGCTCTTGCTTTCAAAGAGTTCGGAGGAGCAAAAAGTGGGGGCCAAACAACTATCGGATCTTGCATTGCTTGCTCAAGGTATGTTAAAAGGCGAAGCATTGAATACGTTTATTGAGCGAAATATTGAACAACTCGCTTAACTTTGCAGACATAACGACGCAGGGAGTATGCTCCCTGCATTTTTTTCAAGATATTGTATAGATGGATTTTAGGCCTTGCCGGATTCTTCCTATTTGGCCGTAGTTTTTTTGGTGGTTTTCTGGGTTTTATCATTGGATCGCTCATTGATAACAATCAGGGTGCGATGAATAATGCCAGAGAAAGAGCACGCAGGGAAGGCCGTGCCTTTACAGAAGATGATATTTACAGCTATTACCAATCCCGTTCTTCTACGAATGATGTTCAAACGATGTTAATGGCTCTTTCTGCTGCAGTCATGCTCGCTGATGGGAAGGTCTTAAGGTCTGAGTTGGATTTTGTTAAAGCATTTTTTGCTCAACAGTTTGGGAGGGCTTTCAACCGGAATTCATTACAAACACTTAAACAATTTCTGGATTCAGGGAATATTCCACTTCAACAAATTTGTCAAGACATTCGATTGCGAATGCCACAAGAGGCGCGAGTACATCTAGTGCACTACCTTTTTGCAATAGCAAAGGCTGACGGTGTCGTGTCCGAGTCTGAGCTGAATGTGGTAAGAAATATTGCCAATATGCTCGGAATCCCACAAGTGGAGTTTGAATCGTTGAAGAATATGTTCTATCGCGATGTGGATTCTGATTACAAAATCTTGGGAATTGAACCGACAGCTACCGATGACGAGGTAAAAAAGGCATACCGCCAGATGGCAATCAAATTTCACCCCGACAAGGTAGCTCAAATGGGAGAAGAGTTCCAGAAAGGGGCTAAGGAGAAGTTTCAAAAGATCCAAGAGGCCTATGAGTCTATCAAGAAGAATAGGGGGTTCAAGTAACTATTGACTCCGTCCTATAAGAAACATTGTCGGCTTTTTGGAAAGATCATAAGCGTTCTCCCTCCATTTCAACACTGACATTGTTTTTATGGAAGCATCCGGTAAAGTAAGGTTGCTGGCAATACATATTTCAGTAGTTTCCGATAGCTCATTCAAAAGGTCATCCAAAACATTCATATTTCTGAAAGGTGTGTCCATAAAGATGATGGTGTTGCCGTTTCTCCTTACATCTGCTTCTATGTCTTTTAGCTTTCTAATTCTTTCTTTATGTTCCTTTGGAAGATATCCGATAAAACTAAATTGTTGACCTGAAAAACCACTGCCGATAAGTGCCAGCAGGATAGAGGAAGGTCCGACTAGCGGAACAACTTCTAGTGCTTCTACATGTGCAGCGGCAACCAATTCTCCACCTGGATCGGCAATTCCCGGACATCCTGCTTCTGAGATAACGCCAATGTTGGTGCCTTTTGAAGCAATGTGAATGAGCTTTTGAATTACCTCGTCTCCACTGCGCTTATTGAGCTCAAAAAAATGGCTTTCATCTATTGGAAAGTCACGATCCATTTTTCTAAGTAAACGTCGAGCCGAACGCACATCCTCAACAGCAAAATACCGCAGCGAAGAGGATAGATGCTGAATGTCTGCAGGTAGGATGTCGGAAAGCGTTTCTCCACCCAGCGTATTGGGGATCAGGTAAATCTTTCCTTTAGTCATTTGTCAGTGATTCGTAATAAAAGTTTATCAGTGGCCTCGTCGAGCATGCGATATACATCAATGAATCCCTGTTCTCCACCATAATAAGGATCGGGAACTTCTCGGTCCTCCCCCGGGTAAAGCTCATTCAAAATCAATTTCACTTTTCTTCGGTCGTTTTCTGTTCGAGACAAAGAAAGAATGTCGCGCATGTTATTTTTATCCATCGCAAAGATCAGATCGAACTTATCAAAATCTTCCACGGAGAAAGGTCTGGATATCAGGTCATCGATTGGGGTTCCAAAATGCTTCGCTGTGTGTCGCATTCGGGAATCTGGTCGTGAACCTTTGTGTGCTGAGGAAGTTCCTGCTGAGTCAACAAGTACGGACAGTCCGAGGTCCTTAACTTTTTTACGCAGTAATCCATCTGCCATAGGAGAGCGACAAATGTTTCCAAGACAAACCATTAAAATGTTCACAGTTGTAAAAATAATCAAAGCATTCAGATTAGTATGCTCATTCAAAATACTCTTTTAATCATTTAAAAGCGCCGTATGTACATTTGGTTGTAAGAAAAATATTAATTGACAGTTATGAAACCAACTAAACGGTATTTTAAGCGTTGTATTAAATAAGAAGTCAAACCTAAAAAATCAGTCATGAGACAGTTAAAAATAACGAAACAGGTGACCAACAGAGAAACTGCCTCTCTGGATAAATACCTACAGGAGATTGGACGGGTGGATCTTATTACAGCAGATGAGGAAGTGGAATTAGCAAGACGCATTCGTGAAGGAGACAGAAGAGCATTGGAGCGACTCACGAAAGCAAATTTACGTTTTGTGGTTTCAGTTTCGAAGCAATACCAAAATCAAGGGCTAGCTTTACCTGATTTAATTAATGAAGGTAATCTCGGATTAATCAAGGCTGCAGAGCGTTTTGATGAAACAAGGGGATTTAAGTTTATATCCTATGCCGTTTGGTGGATTCGCCAATCAATATTGCAGGCTTTGGCGGAACAAGCCAGAATAGTACGTCTCCCACTGAATAAAATTGGAACGATCAACAAAATCAATAAAGCATTCTCTGAACTAGAGCAGAAGTTCGAGCGCCCGCCTTCAGCAGAGGAGCTTGCTGAATTCCTTCAATGTACACCAGAAGATGTAAAACAGTCTCTTGCCAACAACGGACGCCATGTTTCAATGGATGCACCGTTGGTTGAAGGGGACGAAAGCTCATCGAGCATGTATGATGTCTTACCGAATGATTCCTTGCCGGGACCTGAAAAAGAACTGGTAAGTGAGTCATTGAGAAAAGACATCGATCGCTCTCTCTCAACGCTCACTTCGAGAGAAGGTGACGTTGTGAGATTGTATTACGGGCTGAATGGAAAACACCCAATGACATTAGAGGAGATCGGTGAGCGATTTGACCTTACCAGAGAAAGGGTTAGACAGATAAAAGAAAAAGCAATTCGAAGACTAAAGCACACTTCCCGAAGCCGGATGTTACAGTCATACCTAGGTTAAGCGGGGTCAACGTCAATAGTTACTCGAATCGACTTGTTCGAAGGAACGCCATAGAAAGCATCTAAGAGTTGCAGAAGGCGTTCCTTTACTTTTTTATCCGGTGCGTCTCGTTCGATTTTCAATTTTATTTTCTTTAGGTAAAGATTTTGAATCCGTCGAATTAGTGGCGACTCCGGTCCAATTACCCGCTCTTTAAATACCATTTTCAGGTCGTTAGCAAGGGCATTAGAAGCCGACTCAACCAAATGCTCGTCCTTGTGTTTTAGTGTGAGCTCTATAATTTTGTAGAAGGGAGGATAAAAGAAATTTTTTCGTTCCAGCACTTCAGACGAATAAAATCCCTTGTAATCATGCCCAATTACCTTTTCGATCACCCAATGATCCGGATCTCCTGTTTGGATAATGACTTTTCCCCGCTTCCCTTTTCTACCTGAGCGACCGGCAACTTGCGACATCAGATGAAAAGATCGCTCAAAAGCTCTGAAATCCGGCCTATTTAGTAACATATCGGCATCGAGAATTCCTACCAGACTCACATTGTCAAAATCTAGGCCCTTACTCACCATTTGTGTTCCAACGAGTATATCTACCTTACCGGAGCCGAAGTCATTTAAAATAGTCTCGTAGCTGTATTTGGAGCGTGTGGTATCCAGGTCTAGGCGGGCAACACGTGCGTCCGGAAAGATCAATGAAAGTTCATCTTCAATTTTTTCAGTTCCAAATCCAAGCATTTTCAATCGGTTCGAACCGCAACTTTTACAGGTGCCAATGGGAGGCGATGTAAAACCACAATAATGACAGCGTAAGGAATTGGAATGTTTGTGATAGGTGAGTGATACGTCACAATTGCTGCATTTTGGTGTCCAGTTACAAATTTCGCAATTCCAGAGTGGGGTATAACCACGTCTGTTTTGAAATAAAATGATTTGTTCTTTTCTGTTCAACACTTCCCGCATTTCATCCGTAAGAAAAGTGGTGAAGTGTGAATCGGTTTTTCGTATCCTTCGTTCCTTTTTTACATCAGCGACCAATACTTCGGGTAGTTTTAATCCTCCAAACCTGGAATTCAATTCTACGAGCCCGTATTTACCCTGTGTTGCATTATAGTAGGTTTCCAACGCAGGTGTAGCTGAACCGAGAAGGACTTTTGCTTTGTGCAAATGGGCGAGAACAATCGAAGCATCTCTTGCCTGATATCGTGGTGCCGGATCATATTGTTTGAAGGTGCTCTCATGCTCTTCATCTATGATGACCAGTCCCAGCTCCTGAAAGGGCAAGAAAACAGAAGAACGTGCTCCAAGGATAATTCTAAATTTATTCGGATCGTTTTGCAACACGTGGTTCCAAATCTCAATCCGTTCATTTTGATTGAATTTTGAATGATAGACGCCAACTTGCTCTCCAAAATAAGCAGAAAGTCGCTGAATGAGCTGGGTTGTCAATGCAATCTCAGGTAGAAGAAACAAAACTTGTTTTCCAAGATCCAGCTGTTCTTGAATGAGTTGAACGTAGATCTCTGTTTTTCCTGAACCTGTCACTCCGTGCAACAGGACTGACGTGTACGTTTTGAAAAGTGTATGAATCTCTTTCAGCGCCTGTTGCTGTTCTTCCGAGAGTACCTGAATTTGCTTCAAGCTTCCTTGCTGTTCTCCAAAACGTGATATCGCATAACGTTGGATTCGAATAATCCCATTTTTTTCCAGAGTTTGGAGCGAGGAAGCAGAAATCCCTTGCTCAAGCAAGACTTTTTTTGGAACGGGTTGAAAAGCTTCTTTAGTATAGTTTCCAAGCTGTAGAATGGTCAACAGGGCTTGTACCTGCTTTTCTGTTCCTTTTTTCTTTTCTAACACACTGATTCTGTCATTGAGCTCATTCTCTAAAAACTCCTGAAGCTCAATGAAAAGTGCTGTTTTTGGTGTGTACTTGTCGTTGAGTGCTTCCTGTGAAAGCACCGCTCTTTTATCAATAAGTTTTTTGATCAGCGGCTGAACAGTCTTTATTCCAAGTATGTCTGACAGTTCCTTGAGATCAAGTGTTTCTCTGACTTCAAGCAATTCGACTACCTCTTGTTCTTTTTCGGTGAGATTTATCGATCCTAGCTCAAACTCCGGGTGCAAGACAATCTTTGTTTCGCTAGCCAATTTGAAATTAGCCGGAAGAGCAGCATTCATAACCTCCCCAATTGAGGCCATGTAATATTCTGAAATCCATCTCCAGAAGTGCAATTGTTGCGAGGTAACCACCGGAAATTCGTCCAGAATACACTCCACATATTTTGCTTGATGATCTGTTGGGGCAGTTTCTGTGATCTCGGTTATGATACCCGTAAGGAGTTTAGACTTTCCAAAGGGAACAATTACGCGAACTCCTTTCTTAGCATAATCGTTAAGGTCAGCAGGTAAACGGTAGGTAAACTCCCTGTGTACCGGAACAGGAAGTATAACACTAACAAATAAAGTCGTTCGATTGCTCACTTCGTAAAGTTAAGCACAAAGGTTTTCTTTCCTAAGTCTGAAGTTTATTCGGGAATCAAAAGTTATTGACAAGCGTAAGATTGGCCATTGTCTCCCGGATGTTGACTGCAGAACAATAAACCACCGGTAATCGGTCCGGTACATAATTCGATAACCGATTTGGCGTCGATCATTCGAAGCATTGTATTGCTAGGATTGATGTAGAACTTTTCAATCGAGTAGGTATACCTCGATGAAAATATACCCACTACACGATGTCCCTCTGAGACTCTGAGGTTGGTGTACGTTGGTTTGCTTTGTGCCAAGGTGGAAGCTGGTTTATTTACCACCATATAATTGTACAGTTCTTCTGCTCCTGCGGTAACAATGACCTTGATTGATTGCATTCTACGCTTGTTAATGTTAGCATCAGATGTGTTGCATCGGTCACGTATGAGTTCGTAGAAACTTTTTCCATTCATGGTAAAAGTCTTTGGAGTGCCGGGTGTAACGTCCGATTCTCCAAGTTTCCAGTCAAATGTTCGTACTACAGTATCCACACCACTGTCAATCTCATCAAATTTCACCCTTAGCGTGGTATTCACTACGTGAGCGTTACCAACATTTATGGCGATTCCTTTCTGGGTGTAACTTTGAGGATCGTCTGCGAATGTAAATCTGTAATTCTGAGCGTCTGCACTTGTTGTTACACCGCTTACCAAACCTGTTTCGCCATCCACTTCAAACTCTCCTCCGTTCAATGAAACGTGTAATTTATAAGTGGCTGAGGCATTCAGTGGATTGGAAGCATCCGTTTTGAAGTAATATAACTTCTGTGTTGGGGCATAAAAAGCACCCTCAGTATCCTTGTTCTCAATAAGAGTGTCTGTTAATGTCCACTGTCGGGCTTGAACACCATTGATGAATTCTGTGACGGTTGCATCAACTTGGTCAAAGTAACTCGAGTCGGGAATTTGCGCTATTTCGAGCCAGTTACCAGGGCCGATAAATGCACGATTGATCTTAATGAAATGTGTGTTTTCAGATTTGTCCAACAATCCATAGATAACTGCAGTCTCCGTAAATCCATCAATCATATCCACGTTCTCATTGCATGAGGGCAGGAATAGGAATCCAAATGAAAGAAGTAAGATTGAATAAATTAGGTTTCTCATAACACTCAAGTTCACTTCAAAGATAGGTAAAAATTACGGCCTAGGTTGTCCGTTCGCTCAGTGAATCTATCCGTTCATAGATTTTAGTCACGCACTTTATTCAATCCCATGGCTCTTAGCATCCAATTTGGCAGATATTTTCCTGGCTTTCTGTTTTTCAGATTGATGTACCAGCCCCATTTTTTCATCACAGGAACTTTATGTGTTTCAACAAATTCAATCCATGTTCCATCCGGATCCTCTATGTACGAGAAACGTCCACCGGCCTCTCCCATATCAAAAGTATCGCCACTGTCAACCGTAAAAGGAAATCCTTTTGACTCGCATTCGGTCTTTAATGCGTTCATGCCCTGCACATCAAAGCATAGGTGAATAAAGCCCCAGTCTCCCCAAAAACGGTTTTCGAAGATTTTCATGCAATCGCTCCGGTCAAGACTCTGGATCAGCTCGATTTCTGTTGGTCCAAGCAGTTTTGCGAAAGGCCCTCTTCTTGGTTTTGAGTGTCTTAGTAAAACTCTTCTGAAACGCCCGCCACCTGAGGGTAGGAGTGAGAGGTCTTCAAAAGAATCTGATTTGTCATAAACAATCGAGTCATATTCTAATATTCCTTGATATAACGTTAACGCTTTGTCGATATCACTTACGCCGATAATAGTGCCTGATGGGCCTCCACATCGGGAAGGATGTCCTGTATTACTAAAATAGCCTTGTCCTGCTATCACTTGAAACAAGTTTCCATTGGGGTCATTGACAAAAAAAGTTGGATTCCCTTGAGGATCTGAAAGTAGATTCTCCGAAAGGATGTTTGCTCCATTTTTCTTGAAATAGTCAAAGCTTGCAGCGACATCCCGTGATTTGATCTTACAGCAATACAATCCGAAATCACCGGCTTGAATTTCAAAACTTGCTTTTTCTGTTGGTCGGCTCGTGAACTGCCAGATTTCGAATCCACCACCACCTTCCATGCTTAGAGCGAGCGTAGCAGTTCTGGAATGAACGACTCCTCCTGTGTAGCGAGTCATAAGCGGCGCTTCTGCAGCTTCCTCAAAAACACGCACGTTGACTCCGAAAAAGGTTCGGTACCATTTCCAAATTTCTTGAACATTCGGTACTCCAATGCCCATTTGCTGAATTCCGCAGATGATTTTTTCCATAGAATTAATTGAGGGTCAAAGATAAGAAACAGACCTAACGGATTGCACGTTCATTAAAAAGAACATAGCCATAACTGATCTGAAAGAAAAAAGGATTGACTTGTTTTGGTAAATAATTCAAGGTCGCTCGCACCGGCCCCATGAATGTAGTAAGCACTGCAGAGGCAGAAGCCATGTAGGTGTCTCCTTTAAATGGTTTTGAATAGGTGGGAGTACCGTCCGGATTTTTAAGCAAGATTACAAAAGGTTGATAAAAATAACCGTCAAATCGGAAATCCAGACTAGGTGTTGCCGAGACGACTAGATTAAGTCCCACACCGATGTGTTGCGGAGATCGGTATTCGGGAAGAAAAAATGTTTCTGCATCCGGAATGGGAGAAAATGAGGACATGGCAAGAAGGCTCGCGGTATAATTGGAAAATAAGGATTGACTGTTCAATACTCCTCTCCCGTGAATTCCGAGATGAAAAAACTTGTTGTCCACCACGAAGGATTGAAATTCAGTTTTCAAACTGATCCATGAGTGATATTTACTGCGAACAGAATCTTCGATTGAGGTAGATCCTGGAATAGAGGTCTCCTTGCCGTTGACATAGCGAAACTTAAATGAGAAAAAATGTCCGGAATTTGCAAATTGTTTACGGTTGAGTGAATTCTGAAGAAATTCCCAGCTGCCGCTTACACCATCAAATTGGGTAATATCTGAAGTGTCTTTATTCGTAAAAGATTCTGTCTGATAATAATCATCCTCAAGGTTGAACAGTCGCGCGTCAAATGTGCTTTTTGAATTATTGCCAATAGGATGGATGAATCTGGCGCCATAATACATTTCATTCTGAACAAGGAAGGATGGTTGTACATCTTCAAAGAAGGTGGCGAAACTTCGGAAATAGTCCCAGCGGTTCATTACGAAATATCCGGAAACGGAAACCGGATAAACGGAGGGAAGCTCAAAGGTATAATTGAGTTTGGCTGAACCGTAAAACTTTCCGAAATAGGTGCTTGCGCAAAGAGATGAAGCGGTTTTCCCTATAGAACGATAGGTCAATGACATGTATCCGGCGTTCACTGGTCTGGAGGAAATGTGACCGCCCACATCAAGCCGTAGCGATTTGGCCTTTTGAACGTCCAATTGGAGCTCATAGGTCTTTTCAGAGGTTTTATTAAGAGTAGGATACATAAATTCAATCTGTTGCGTGGCATACAATCTGAAGTAACGTTTTTGTAGGGTTTCCGGATCTAGTATTTCGTTTTTTCGTTCGCTCAACATTGATTTCCTTACGTAGGACAGATCTTTTCTACCAATGGAATTTGTAGAGACAGCCGTAACCGACCAATGTTCCATTCGATCTCTGAAGGCTTTTCTGCGTGCATTAAGTTCCTCTTTGCTTACCTTTCGTTTCACATGAACTTCAATGGAATCTATATACTTAAGAGCCCAATTGTAGCCATCTTCAATGGCTTGTTTGACATTGCTGAATTCGAAGGTAGAAATCGTTGTTTTCGGTTCTATCAGTATTCCGGCTTCACACGGTAAAGTGAAATCAGAATAGGTAACCAGCATGTTGGTTAATTGAGAGATGAGGTCATTTTCTTGCGGTGGTGCGGCATTATAAGAAACATTACTTCCCACAATGTAATCAGGATTGAAATCGTTATACATGACATCTGCAGGGAAGTTATTGTATAGCCCTCCATCGAAAAGCAGAAGTCCATTGATTCGGATTGGGTTCACGTAGAACGGATACGTCATGGAGGCTCGCACGGCTTGGTTCAATTTCCCATCCTTGAATACAATACTTTTCTTATTGGTGATGTCCGATGCAACACAGCGAAAAGGTACAAACAGGCTGTCAAAATTATTGTTGGAGGTCGCACCGGCTATTCCGAGTAAGCGGAACATTTCATAGTCCAGATAGGATGCTTTTATGAAATTGGTGGGGAGTGATTTTTTCAGCAAACTATCGGGAGAAAATGAAAAGTTGATCATGCTCGCATCGTCCTCATTCTCTCTGAAAAGAAATCGCTGCGAGGCGTTTAATTTCCCCTTCGTCATCAGCTGAAAGTTCTCACTCAAGACGTAGGCTTCGATTTCAAGCGGACTGTACCCGGCTGCATACATCGAACCGATAAGGGCTCCGGCAGATGTTCCTGTAATATAATCTATGGGTATTTCTCGTTCTTCGAGTGCCTTCAGAACGCCGATATGCGCCAAGCCAGTGGCTCCGCCGCCGCTAAGTACAAGTCCGATCTTTTCCTGAGCTGCTGTCCGGAAGGAGAATAAGGTCAGAAGTAACAGAGCGATTATTGGCTTCAAATTCGTTCTTTTGCACAAAGTTAAGTTAAATCGCTCTGTGATGGCAAAGAAAGAACAAGGTATGCGTGTGACAATCAAGACTTTTTTCGGGTTGGAAGAAGTGTTGATCGATGAGCTGAAGGAACTGGGTTATCCCGATGCGGTAAAATTAAATCGTGCTGTTCAGGTTACATTGAGCGGTTGGGAGGATGTCTATCGGTTGAATTTGCATCTGAGGTGTGCACTAACGGTGCTGGTGGAAATAGCTTCATTCGAGATTCGGAAAGAAGCTGATTTATACCAAAATTGCATGAAAATCGATTGGACGGAATATTTTTCTGTGGATAAAACCTTTGCTGTAAAAGGAGCAGTATTTACAGATGTTTTCAAGCATTCACAATATCCGTTTCTTCTGGTAAAAGATGCAATCGTTGATACTTTCCGTAAAAAGTTGGGTCAACGACCAGATGTCAATATTAAGACTCCTCAACTGCTTTTCGATCTGCACATTAGTGATTCGAAGGTCACGGTTTCTTTGAATACTAGCGGTGCACCTTTATTTCAAAGAGGCTACAGGGAGGCAACGGGGGAAGCGCCTTTGAATGAGGTAGTTGCTGCTGCATTGTTGAGAATGTCCGGTTGGGACAAAAAGAGTGACTTAATAGATCCGTTTTGTGGTTCGGGTACTATTTTGATTGAAGCGGCTTTAATGGCTGCGGGAATTCCTTCCACGATAGAACGTCAGCACTATGCGTTTAAGAATTTTAAAAACTACGATGCACAGTTATGGGAATCCCTTTGGGAACAGGCCAATTTACGTGTAAAGGCTTTGCCGTGTAAAATCTTGGGGTCTGATATAAGTGATGAAATGGTGATCAAGGCTCGAAGAAATTTAAGGCGTTTATCCATTGGTCGGTTTGTCGAAACACAGGTTTCTGACTTCAAAGAGCTTAAATTTCAGGATCGGCAAGGAGTAATGGTGACGAATCCACCATACGGTGAACGAATGCAGGAGAATATCGAAGAATTGTATTCTGAGCTCGGAACCTGGATGAAACATGAGATGCAGGGTAAGAGCTGTTGGGTGCTCTCATCCTCAGAAACAGGATTTAAGTCCATAGGACTGAAGCCTGATAAAAAGATTCGCTTGTTTAATGGTGACCTTGAATGCAGTTTCAGAAACTATCAGATTTTTCAAGGAAGCTTAAAAGAATCAAAAGGTATTGAATAAAAAAAAGCACGTTAAACGTGCTTTTTAAAATGTGATTATTGCGATCTTAACGTTTGGAAATATCTACATAATCTCTTGGAGTATATCCCGTGTAAACTTGTCTTGGCCGACCAATAGGCTCTTTGTTTTCAGTCATTTCTTTCCATTGGGCAATCCAACCAGGGAGACGTCCTAAAGCAAACATAACGGTAAACATTTCAGTAGGTATGCCGAGGGCTTTGTAAATAATTCCTGAATAGAAATCTACGTTCGGATAAAGGTTTCGGGATTTGAAGTATTCGTCCTCCAATGCAACTTTTTCGAGTTTTTTGGCGATTTCCAACATTGGATCATCAATTCCAAGTTTCGTTAAGACATCGTCACATGCTTTCTTGATAATCTTTGCACGTGGATCAAAGTTTTTGTAAACACGATGACCGAAGCCCATCAAACGGAAAGGATCATCTTTATCTTTTGCTTTGGCTACCCATTTGTCGACGTCACCTCCATCCTTAGCAATCTTTTCCAGCATTTCAATTACCTCCTGATTTGCACCACCGTGAAGAGGACCCCAAAGAGCGGAGATTCCGGCGGAAATTGTTGCATAAAGATTCGCTTGTGAGGATCCAACAATTCGAACAGTTGACGTAGAACAGTTTTGTTCGTGGTCTGCATGCAAGATTAGTAACTTATTCAACGCGTCCACAACCACAGGATCGATCTTATAATCTTCGGTTGGCATTGCGAACATCATATGCAGAAAGTTCTTGCAATAATCATATTCGTTACGTGGATACATAAACGGATGGCGCATAGAATTTTTATATGACCAGGCTGCCAGTGTAGGTAATTTTGCAAGCAAACGATGCATGGTCAGGTTTTTCGCCTCCGCACTTCTGTTCGGATCTAAAGATTCAGGATAGAAGGTGGACAAGGAGCAAATCATTGCAGACAATACACCCATTGGGTGAGCTTTAGCAGGAAAAGCTTCGAAGAATTGCTTCATGTCCTCATGTACAAGAGTGTGTTTGGTGATGCTATTCTTGAAATTATCCAACTGTTCCTGAGTCGGGAGCTCTCCGTAAATCAGCAAATAAGCCACTTCAAGAAATGTTGCTTTTTCCGCCAATTGTTCAATTGGATAACCACGATAGTGCAAAATACCTTCTTCACCATCTAAAAAGGTGATTTTACTTTTTGTTGCACCAGTATTCTTATATCCGGTGTCTAGCGTGATATAACCTGTGGTATCGCGCAATTTGCTGATATCAATGGCTTTTTCATTTTCAGTTCCTGTAACTACTGGAAATTCGTAAACTTTCCCTTCTAACTCTAATTTGGCAATTTCGCTCATGTGAAGAACAATTTGTTATTTCACGCCTAATTTAACAAAGAATTTGCTTACGTGTTTAAAACTTAGAAATTATTGTTGAAAAAAATGTAAGGTTGGTAAAAGACTGAGCTTACAAGTTTTTCAGAGTGTAATCTAACATCATATTGAACAAATGATTTCGTGTATTTCCACCATAAATTCCATGATTTCTATTGGGATAGATAAACAAGTCAAATTGCTTGTTGGCTTTGACAAGAGCATTGATCATTTCCATTGAATTCTGATAATGTACATTGTCATCACCGGATCCATGTATCAGGAAATACTTTCCTTTCAGTTTTGAAACAAAGTTAATGGGTGAATTCTCATCATAGCCCGAGGCGTTTTCTTGCGGTGTTCTCATGAAGCGCTCTGTGTAAATATTGTCATAATATCTCCAGCTAGTAACGGGCGCAACGGCAATTCCCATTTTGAACTGATCCGCACCTTTAGTCATGGCAAGAGAAGTCATAAAACCACCATAGCTCCATCCTTGAATTCCGATACGTTGTGGATCAACATATGAATAGCTTTGCAATTCCTTTGCTACATTAATAAAGTCCTCTGTTTCGAGCTTGCCTAATTGTAAATAGCTTGATTTTTTAAAGGCAGCGCCACGATACATGGTACCTCTGGGGTCCACTGAAACTACAATGTAGCCCTTTTGAGCAAGTAATTGGTGGTACATATAATCATTTCCATCCCAGGAGTCTGTAACTTCATTGTGGCCTGGACCACCATAAATTGTGACGTAGACCGGATATTTCCATTCGGGATTAAAATTGACGGGTTTGATCATCCATCCATTCAGTTGAGTGTCTCCTGATTTGAATGTGACGAATTCCTTTTTAGAAAGATTGTACCCACTCAAATTGGTTTTTAGCTTGCTGTTGTCTTCCAATATACTTAGCTCCTTCCCCTCTGAGTCACACAATGAGATCGTTGGCGGAGTATTGGCATTGGAAGAGGTTTTAACGAAATACTTCATTCCGGTAGTGAATTCGGCTTCATTGTAACCAGTTTCATTAGACAATGACGTTTTATTATTTCCATCTAAGTTAATGCGGTAGATGCCTTTGTACAGAGGACTTTTTTCTGCTGCGGCATAGAAAATCTGCGCCTTATCTTCATTTACGCCGTAAAATTCAATAACATCCCAATTTCCTTTGGTGATTTGGGAACTTTTACCATCAAAGGTCAATTTATAAATATGATTGAATCCATCCGCCTCGCTCGTTCGGAGTATCGAATTTCCATCAGACAGGATAATCAGATTGTTGTCTATTTCTACGTATGTATCTGATTTTTCTTCAAAAAAGACTTTGTGAACAGGTTTTTTTCCTGTCATGTCTATTAAATGATACTTCAGGTGGCTCTGATGTCTGTTCAATGTTTGAAGAATGAGTTTATTGCTTGTTCCTGACCATTCAATTCTCGGAATGTATTCGTATTCGCCAAGATCCAATGGGGTAATCTTCCCCGATCCGACTGCAACGATGTGCGCAGTAACTTTGCTGTTTGCCTCTCCTGCTTTTGGATATTTAAAAGTGTATGTTTCTGGATAGAGTTCTCCATAATATGTAAGGTTAAATTCTTTAACCTCTTTTTCATTGAACTTTAGAAATCCTATGTATTTACTGTCAGGTGACCAACCAAAAGCTTGAGTAATTGAAAATTCTTCTTCGTATACCCAATCTGTCGTACCGTTAATGACTTTGTTGCGTTTACCATCTTCGGTTAATTTTTTCGTATTTCCGGTAGCCACATCCCGTATATAAATATTGTTTTTGTAGATGTAGGCTACCTTCTTGCCGTCGGGAGAGTAGGTAGCAAGTGTCTGAGGTTGTCTTTCTTCATCCAGAGGTTCAAGTTTTCCGGATTTAATATCGTACAAGTAATGAACCGCGAGGTAACTTCTTCTGTAAACCGGAGAGCTTTCAGTAATCAATAGAATTTTAGTTTCATCGTCGTTGAAATAATAATCGTCCACTGCAATCTGCTGATTTTTATACTTAAGCTTATCTCCAGAAACCAATGTAGTTCCTTCTGAATTGGGTTGCGTAATATCGTGAACGGTAATGTTCTGTTTTCCCTCAGATTCAGACAATCGCGTGTAGTGAATGCCATCGTTCATGGATCTAAATCCTTCTACATTTTTTGCGAAAAATGCATACTCTTTCCAGATTTTTTCAACTGTGAGTGATTGAGAGAATAGAAAATGGATAATTGTAACAAATAAAAAGGTAAGAGCAGGTTTCATGTTATAATAAATTTTAGATACGAATATACTCATAAAAACAAACCGCCGACTGAAGAGCCGGCGGTTCGAAAAAATGGTTGATGTTACTGGTTACTGAATAACAACACGTTGTGTATTCTGTCCAACTTTTAAAATATACAACCCGCTTTTAAGGGTGATTTTATTGTTTTTAGTTGTAAGAACAAGCTGTCCAAGTGAATTGTAAATACGAATAGTTTCTCCGTTCGTGTTGGAAACTGAAAACGATCCGTGAGATGGATTTGGGTAAACCGAAACACGAACATCCTTAATTTCATCTAGGGAAACACCTGACAACAACTCTACATCTGCCAAGTCTCTAGGTAAAACCTTGTATGAAGCAAAGGAATGTGTAACAACTCCTGTCACATTGTACAGATTTCCGACAATCGGAGCAGGTGTGGTAGCATAGAGAAAATCATCTATTTTGACTCCACCAGAACCATCACTGACTGTCCATTCATTGAAGCCATCCGGAGCAACCGTACAACTTGCAGAGGAAACTTTAATTAATACACTTTCATACATTTCATTGTTTGCATTCAAGGTGCCTACAGCAACAGGACTGTAAGGATTGTAAGATCCTTGATTCGCAAAACTTGTCACAGAAGCAATTTGAGTGGTTTTTTCAGTACTAGTTCCAGGTGCGTACTCTGCAACAGTTCCTGATAGGATCACACTGTCACCTAATGCAACTGTGTTGTTGCCAAAGTCATATACGTAAATGCCACTCCAGGCACTTTGTGCATCTTGAATCCAAAATCCACTGCCCGCTTTAATAGCAGTTACACGTCCACCGATAGTTACTGCAGCACCGATCATGTCAGACTGATCTCCTGAGGTTGTAGTCTGAATCACTGAAATTGGTGTGATAGTTGGCAGGGTGAATTCCGAAATTTGCACGTCATCGATCTCCCATGTAGATGCTCCTGCTGCTGTAGAACTAGTGTATACAAAAGCGACGTAAACACCACTTTGACCATTGTATGTATTAAGGTTTATATTGCCTGAACCAACGAAAGCAAAAGCTCCTGCCGACCATGTTGCACTGGATGTAATATCTGTCCAAGTTGCACCTGAAGGAGAACCAGTACCAGTGTAATCAGTAGAAATTTTTAACGCGAGCGCCGGACCATTGAAATTTTTAGCATTTGCAAAGGAGAGAATAGGGTCAACAGATGACGTAAGGTCAACTGAAGGTGTAATTAACCATAGCTCTGTGTTGTCAGCAGACGTTCCATTCCATCCGGTAGCTTTCGCGTAGTAGTTTGTCCCGGTTCCTTGATTGGAACTTGTCCAATCAAATGCACCAGGCGAGCTGGTAACCACCTGTGTGCTCCATCCTCCGGAAGTAATGGAATTATCTTGAAAATCTTTCAACGGAAGATACGTTTGCGCACCTGCAATTGAAGCAACTAAAAGGCTCAGTGTAAATAAAGTGTTTTTCATGTCTGCGAATTTAAAAAGTTTATCTCTTAATCTTCAACTAAAATTTCATCAATTTCCCAAGTGCTGCCACTAGTGGCTCCTCCCGTATATTTAAATGCAATATAGGTTGCTCCTGAAATGTATGGGCTTAGATCGATCAATCCTGAACTGACCCAGCTCCACGTACCGGCTGACAGAGTTACCGTAAGCGGGGTCCATGTGGCTGCGGACGGCGCACCGGTTCCGGAATAATTTGTAGAAACCCATACGGTGATTGGATCGCCGGTGTAGTTTTTCGCATTTTGAAAACTAAATGTTGGTGAGGCTGCACCTGTCAAGTTCATGGCGGGGGAAATTAGCCAGGATTCACAAGCGGTATTTCCTGCGCCGTTCCAATTTGTTATCTGACCGTAGGCTGAACCGAAAACAGCACCTTGAGTATTGGTAGTCCAGTTAACACCACCGGAAACCATTTGAACGCTCCAACCACCCGAGGTAATGTTTTGATCCTCGAAGTCCTTATTTAAGTATACAGTTGGTTGGCAAGATGAATTTGGTAAGTTAATGTCTGAGACTCTTCTTAGATAAAGTTGTTTGTCTGTGTTGTACTGACCAACTATGGCGATAACAGTTCCGTTGCCTGAAGGAACCGTAGATCCTGCAAAATTTGCATACCCACTTGTTCGCATGAGCACACTGTTTTGTGCACAATCGAGTATAGTTATATTTTTCGAACTTTGGGTAGCCGCATTCGCGAACGTGCTCCCTACATCTGTGTTGCTGAATTCAACACTACTCAACCTAATCAACATGCTCTGAAGTCCCGGATCAGCGATTACTTGGTCGATTGTTACATCTTTAGGTGCAACTTGAACATTTGTGGCAAGTTTAACAATGTTCTTATCTACATCCACAGAATCAAGTTGCAACATTCCATTGTACTCGCTTAGGATGGTACCATTAAGGTTAATTCGGATAGAATCACCTTCATACAGACCACCTGCAGCGACTAATCGAACATTCAAACCTGACGTTCGGTCAGTCACATAAACGTTTTTGTACAGGTTGCCAGAAGTTTCATCGGCAGTGACGACACAATATAAGTTTGTGTCTCCATTCTCGAAATGAATAGGAGAACCCGTATAAAGCGCGCGTAGTTCAGTTACGTCCAAACGGGCACTTTCTGGAATATCGCTCATTGGTGGGTTGTCAATTTCTTTTCTACAAGAGACAAGTGCTAGAACAAACAGTCCAGAGAAAATTAACAAGATACTTTTGGTGGATTTAAACATCAGTAATCAAATTAGAGTTGATAAGTTAACATAAGGAAATAAGAGGTTCCATACATGAACCCGTATTTTGGAGGGAATTTATTAATGTTATTTGAGTCATATCTTAATTGCTCAAATCCTCCGGAAATGAAGTTCGTGTTGTTTAAGGCGTTATTAATTGTTGCCGACACGCGAAGAATCTTCCCTTTTATTTTAAACGAAGCCCCTCCAAAGATATCTAGCGTATAGTTGTTGTCAAAGAAAGGATTGTCGCTTAAACGGTGAATGACAGTCTCACCTACGATTTCATCCCATTGTGGGTCATCTTCAACATATTTTTCTACTGCTTCGGCTGTTCTTCTGTCAGGATTAGGATCTATATAAATGTCTGTGAAATAGTTGAAGCTGCATCCCGCAAACCAGAATTTCGGCGAGTTGTACTTCAAGCCAATCGAAGCAGCAGTTTGAGGCATCCCTCCAAGGTGATAGTTTTTCAGGTAGACTGTTCTTCCTTCAGCAACAACTTCTGATGAATTGTCGATCGTAATAGTTGCCTGGGGACGAGAATTGTATAAAAACTGCCCCGTTCCAAAAACAAATGTTGTAACCCAGTCGGTTCCTATCATTTTTTCAATGCCAAGTTCAATTCCGGAGTAAAGCTGATCCACATTTGTCATCGTGTAATTCACGAAATTCCGAAACTCTTCATGGTAAAAACTTTGGGCATACGTACCGTCATTGATCATTGTGTAATAAGCTGTTGCCCTTGCACGAAGTCCTGGGTATCGAACAACATAATTGAGGTCACCGGAAATAATTTCCATGCTTTTCATACCCTGCACCACATTGTCTCTGGTTCTCGGTGAAACGTAAACGTTCCGACTAAAGGGTGCTCTTGTTTGGTAGATGGCATTCAAAGTAAGGAAGTGCCTTCCTGTTATTTTATAAGTTATACCACCCTTTAATCCATAATTGAAGAAAGAATGTTTTTCACCGATGCCACCTGAATTTTCAAATCGACCATTCTGCCATATCCCTTCTCTGAAAAAAGTGGTTTGACTTAGATTGACTGCACCATATGCGTCCGTTTTTTTGCCCATAAAGCGCAACTGACTGAACATCTCGTGTGTGTTCACATGCATGTTGTAATTATACCCAAACTTGTCTCCTTCAGAAATCAGTTTGTTTGGCACCTCACTATTATTTTGTGCCAATGTAGGGTCTAGGAAAGTCTGTTCCGCAAACTGATCAACATCTACCCAGTGATCGCCCCCAAGCAAATCCGTAAGTACCTTGAAATTCCTACTTACATAGCGGTCGATATTCAATCCTGTTGTCAGCATGAGGTTGTCTTTCCATTTAAAATCATGGATGCTGTTAAAACCAAATTGCAAGGGATCAATTCTATATTCTTCCACAATGTATTTTGACCTGTTGAAAGTAACGTTGTTTCCGGCCACTCCGTTGGCATTCTCCTGTGTATACAAATTTTTGTAATTCGCATTGTAAATAGCGTCCCAATCTATTTGACTCACCGAAGGGTCATTTGACCAAGCATCCGAAAGTGCACTCGCAGTATTAGGGTCTGTGTCTGCATAGTAGCTTGGTAAATTCCTGTAGTAATCCGGTCGTGGATCAGGTGCATCGTACCAATTTAAATTTGTATTTCCTGTTCTTCCGAAGGTAGCATACAATGCGGTGTTCACTTTGTGACGGGAGTTCGGTTTCCAATAATGGTTCAAGAAAACAGATGGCCGGTGATTGTTTCGTTCTCTTGCATTTCTCTTCACTTGATTTCCAGATTCTCCATCGGTTTGATAACCCCAAAAAGGATTATAATAGTTATTTCCTGTCAAGTCAAATGTTTCCTGAACTGCAATTCCCGCACGACCCTGAATTGTAGGTGCTCCGAATGCTACCAAACCGAGACTGTGTTTCGGGTTTATCTTTTTCTCAACAGAGAGGAAATAACTTCCTCCGTTAAAATAGGTACCATCAACATATCCTTCCTGTGCCCATCTGTATGACCCTGAAACTGTAAAAGCCCAACCGTTGTTTAGCAGACCTGAGGAGTGAGTGATCATTATTCTGTTTCTGTACGTTCTGTTCGTGGAAGCATAACTCATGCGAGTTCCACTCCGATCTTCAGAGGCACGCATATCCATATTAGTATAGCCGCCAACCCCACTGAACGTATAATTCGACGCTCCCAAACCTATTCCCGCTTCCGGGTATCGGGTCACGTCATTCAAACCACCCCAGAAGGAAAAGATTCCCCATCCGAGTTCAGGATCATTCATCGGAACACCATTGATCAAGACAGAGTAATGATCAGATTCCAAACCTCGAATCTGATACCTGGCGTTACTAAAATTAAAACCTGCAGTGGAAGCAAAAACATCTCTTGTAGATTGGAGTAAGGTTGAAATATCCTGATTCTGAGCATCCGATTCGAGATCATCCGCTGTAATGCTGAACTGGATTACCTGACTGGTATCCCTCAGTGTAGTATCTGGAATCTGAGCGAATGAATATACTGTTGTGATCAGAAAAGGATAGAGTAGGAAGTGCCGCATGAACCTCGTAAAGTTTTGAAGTGTAAAAATACGTTAAAAATTTAAGTCCTTGAATGAGGAAATGATTCTTAAAAATTATTTAACCTAACATTCATACCTAGGCTGTGAAACATGTTTCTTTTTTCGTTCCTTTGTGTTCATATGGAGAAAATCTTTTCAATTGTTGCCGTTCTTCTACTACAGAATATTCTGTATTCTCAGGAACTGAAAAAAGGAAAGGAATACAATGTTGTTTGTGTTGCATTCTACAACCTTGAAAATCTATATGATACGATCATAGATCCTGATCCAAACAAAACTCTTCAGGACGATTTCACACCAAACGGGGACAAAAAGTTTACTTCTGAGCGTTATCAGCAAAAGCTTACTAATATGGCAAAGGTCATCTCAGAACTCGGTACAGAGAGCCAGCCTGATGGACCTGCTATACTGGGGGTGTGCGAGATCGAAAACAGACAGGTATTGGAAGACCTTGTTGATATGCCCTCTATTCGCTCAAGGAACTACAAGATCGTTCATTACGACTCTCCGGACAGAAG
>Ga0315906_10001535_pt1 | contig 34095 bp, 46 predicted proteins | sample LakEriMetagenome_4_FD_203526 | JGI IMG/M metagenome (GOLD analysis project Ga0315906, IMG submission 203526) | Freshwater fungal communities from buoy surface, Lake Erie, Ohio, United States - Buoy 2 MA122 | ecosystem: Environmental > Aquatic > Freshwater > Lake > Lake biofilm | place: USA... | reverse complement strand
CGGCGCAAGGAAATCGAGCTGCCAGCCCGCGAAGAGTACCTGCAACAGCAGGCTTACGTCGAGGGTGAAGTGGTGAAAGACTTTCCTTGGTGGAGCAAGCCGGAGACTGAGGAGTATCAAACTGCTCAACAGATTCTGCGTGAGTTCCCAGAGCTAAAGAAGCGCCGGGCAGACTGGAAACATGTAGCTGGATTATTAGTTATGGGAATCAAAGCCTACGGCGAAAAGAAAGCACAGAAGAAACCAACTGCACCGATCAAACGCGCCCCTGCTCAACCGTCGATTAAGGCGGCACCGGCAAGGACGACCCAGACGGACCTTCAGAAGGCCAAGCAATCGTTCATTCGGAACAATTCAAGAGATGGGATGACTGACGTAATCAAAGCAATGGGACTTGTGTAAGTCCTTAACAATCAAACGCAGTTTACTCTTACTTATGGCTATTCTTACTGAACCCCAACTTAGCGGTCGCGGTCTACGCGAAGACTTGATGGACATGATTGCGCTCGTTGACGCAAAGGACACTCCTTTTACGTCGATGGCTCGCAAAGGCAGCAAGCCCGGGAATATGTACTTCCGCTGGCAGTCTGACTCGCTCCCCACTCCTCAGGTGGGCGGTGTGGTGGACGGCACGGACGTTTCCACCTACGACAACTACGTCGTTGGGTACCGCGCTGAACTCGCCAACTACGCGCAGGTTTTCCGGCGTGCAGTGCGCGTGTCCCGCCTCACCCAGGACATCGCTGATGTCGCTGGCGTGCGTGACGAACTGGCTGACAACGTCAGCAAGGGCATCACTGGCATCAAGCGCGACATGGAAGCGACCTTCACGTCGAACCAGCTCTCGCAGCAGGACAACGGCACGACTCAGGCCTACCGCACCGCTGGTGTGCAGACCTGGATCAACAACGCTGGAACTGGCACGCCAACCCCTGGAGACATCCCTTCGATCTTCCGTACTCCTTTGACCTCGATCCTCACTGGTGCATCCAGCGGGTTGACGGACGCAGGTGTGCAGGGGCTTCTGAAATCGATCTTCGACCAGACTGGCCACTACACCAGCTTCGACGCCATCGTTGGAACGGACCTCAAGCGTGCCTTCACCGGCCTGCTCGGGACCACGGCTCTGACTACGGTCAGCAACTCCAGCAACACGCTTGCTGCTGGTGCGACCAAGGTGCAGACCTTCCAGCGTGACGCTGCCGCGGACACCTTCATCCAGAGCTTGGACGTGTTCCAGGGTGACTTCGGAACGGTGCGTCTGCATCCTTCCACGTTCATCGGAACCGTGTCCGGCACGACCTGGACGCCCACACCTTACAAAGGTCTTGTGCTCGACATGAACCTCATTGAGGTTCGCTACGGCGGAAACGTCGCTAACGTCACTGCACTGCCAGATTACGGTGGTGGCCCTGCTCGCCTCATCGAAGCCGTCGCAGGCTTGGTTGTTGGCAACCCGCTCGGCCTCGGGAAATTCGACTACTCCTCCTAGTAGTTGCTAACACGCGACACCTGCCCATGGCTCCATGCCATGAGAACTGATTGAGAAAACCGTATTCGGGGATCTGGTCAGAAAAGTGGTTTGACAGTCGGGAGAGACCGGCACCTTTTTTACTATGATTACAATCCCTACTGATTTAGTGCCACAGCTTGAAGAAGAACTGCGTCGCGGCTGGCAAAAGAACCGTATTGAAGCGCAGGTTCAAGCCAAGCAAACAGAGAAGATCAATCGAGAACGGCACAAGTCTATTGAGGGATTGGGTCAGTTGACCGCCAGAATACCTCCTACGGCTTACCACTTTTGGGGCCAGAAGCTCGGATATGAATGCTGGAACGATAAAGCGTTCATGGATGAGTTTTTGCGTGACAATCCCGAGTGTCGAGTCAATAGTGGAGGGACCAAAGAAATCCATGTTGGCTGGACGCCAACAAATGTTCGTTCCCGCACCGTTTATCAATGAAGACCGTCCCGTTTAGCGACATTCTTGCTTCTGTCTGCCAGCTTGTTGGCTTGGATCGCACTACGCTAAACGATAAAGCCTTTGGTGCTATCCGAGACTTTACTTGGAGACGCATGTCTGTGATCTGGGATCGCGAGGAGTGGCCTGATGTGCAAAGATACATGTACACTTGGCCCGGTATGCCGGTTGAGTCGATTGAGTCTGGGCTGAATATTCTTGTTACACAGGCGGACGTTCCGCTATCCACGGAAGACTCTGAAGATCTATTTGCCCAGAACGAACTTGGCACAAACACAACGCGGATTAACCTTGATACCAACTTCAAGCGGATCTATCTGCAAGACTTTTTACACGACAGGTACAAGCTTGGCACTGTAGGAAATTCTTACGCCAAGTTTTTGAACCCGTTTTATGGCTCTGTGGATGACGGACCATTAACGTCTGTTGGCGAAAATCAGTACAATTTCACTTACTTAACAGCCACAGACGAAGTTGGTGAGTACATTACAAGTATTGATATTCAAGTTGAATTCACCAACACAAACTACTTCACCTACGCAGGCCCGAACTCGCCACTGACGACCAAGGTGTTATTCATGGACAACCAGCAGTTGCTTGTCCAGATTCCGCAAGGATCACTGCAAGGCTTAGCCATCTACACGAACGATCCTCGCCAGACGACTAAGGCAATCCCGCTGCCGTTCATCGCGGAAGACTTTGCCGATCAGACGCCCCAGAACTTCGGGGATGACGTGAACTACCTCCGCACGTTCAACACGTCGAAGCAGTTTGTGCAGTATCGCTTGACGCCTCCGCGCATGTTTGGAGTGAAGTACGATCCAATCGTAGCCTACACGGCTGGCTCGCAGGTATACTTTGACTTGGGACAGGGTAATGGCAACTACTACATTGGCGACAAGACCAAGTTGAGCAACGGTAACTTCTTCTTTGCAAAGACAAACGTGTCTGCTGGGGTGACGCCGGCCAACCAGACCTCCGAGACTTGGCAGATTCTTGAGATTCCAGCCAGGTTTAGGGATTACCTGGCGAACTCAGTGTCCGCTGACTTCCTTAAGTCTGAAGGTCGCGCTGAAGAGGCTGTGGTGCTTGAGCAGTTGGCTGAAGCGGCCATCCAACAGCAGATTGACGTTCTCATCCGTCAGCAGGCGCAGAACCAGCGGTTAAACATGGCTTACACCTACTAAGATGATTACCAGATTTTTAAGAAAGCGGAACAAGAACACTGCACTTGATATAAACAAGAACTTTGCTCGCATTCAAGTCAGAGGTAATTCACAGACATTTCAGTACAAGAAAATAGATATTCCAGTATCTGCTCGTATCTTGACACAAGCGGATGATTTTCTTAATACTGAGGCTAGCGAGCGCATAAACATTGGTTAACCATGAGCATCAAAATTTCCAATCTTCCAGCAGCCGTTGCTGTAAACAATCAAGATCTTATTCCAATTGTTCAGAATGGTACGACCAAAAAGGCAAATACGGATTTAATACGCTTTCCGTTTGGAACATCAGCGAACACAAATTGCCAAGGAAATGATCCTCGTTTAAGTGATCCTCGCACACCTACTGGTGCTGCAAGTGGAGATTTAGCCGGAGAATATCCCGGCCCTGCGCTGACGACGACTGGCGTTTCTGCGATGACCTACGGTGGAGCTGGGCAAGTTGGACAGTTCACAGTGGACGCCAAGGGGCGCATCACAAGTGCTGCTTCTGTTGCGATTAGCCCGGCTGCTATCGGGGCACTTTCGGTTGCGTCGCTCGGCGCAAATGTATCGACGTTTCTTTCAACGCCATCCAGTGAGAATTTAGCCGCCGCATTGACAGATGAAACTGGCTCTGGCGCGGCTGTGTTTGCGACCGGCCCAACGATTGGCAATCCCACAATCAATGGTTATGTTGAAGGCAACACTGATATTGGCACTGTTGGCGCATCTGCAACACTGAGCATTGCCAGCAGCACGGTGCTTACAGCCACGTTGACGGCTGGAACACAAACGACGTTCACGATGCCTGCTGTGTCTGCTGGGAAAGCATTTACGTTGTATCTCAAGCAGCCTGCTTCTGGAGCCATTGGCTCTGCTGTGTTCACTGGTGTAAAGTGGCAGAACGGCGGCGCACCAATTATCACTGAGCTTAACGGTAAGCTCGACATTCTTCCGTTTGTATCAGACGGCGTAAACTGGTACGGTTCTTTCGCTCAAAACTTCGCATACTAAGCTATGTCTGACATCAAAATCTCTCAACTTCCAGTAGCTGGCATTGTCAATGATGCTGACATTGTTGTACTCAACCAGGGTGGTACGACAAAGACTGCCGCGAAGTCACTCATTGTTGCAGGCTTAACGAACACGGCGCAGGTTTCTTCGCTTATTACTGAACAGGTTGCAGGAATCACCCCAGCCTCGATTGGGGCGTTTGCCACAAGCGACGTTATTGCAATTTCCAACGGCGGCACCGGGGCAACCGACGCTGTCAGTGCGCTGGAAAATCTTGGCGGGATTACTTCCGCTCAAGTGCCTGCGTTCGACACTCAGCAGTTGAATGCTTATGTGCTGAAGGCTGGTTCAACGATGGACGGTCGTCTCATCATGGCGGCAACCACGGATCAGGCCAAGGCTAACATTGGCGGCGCACTGATTGGCGCTGCTGCTCCAGCGTCTTCGATTGCAGGTGACGTTTGGGTTAGCAACCAGAGCAAACTTACCTTCTCGCCATCGACTGGAACTGCTGTGACCGTTGCGGGGCTTTCCCAGCAAAACACATTCAGTCAACCGCAGACAATTGGCGTCTCTGGGCCATCTACTTCACTTGCAGTAAACCAAAGTGGCACAGGCCGCGCTGCTACGTTCGCAGCCAACTCTACGGCTCCCGCTGTTGCAATCACTCAGACTGGCACAGGCGCTGCGCTTTCGGTGGATAGCAAGGGAATCTTGTTCTACGACGGCTCGCTGCAATCCACGGCGACGGGACACTATCAAGCAAGACTTGCGTCTACGGTCAATCACTCAGGTACATCCAACACGGGTGTTACACCGAACACGTTTACATACGAGACGTTTGGCCTTCCGCAGTGTGATGGCAGAAATATTGCACTAAACGATCTTCTTGTTTTTACAAGTCAGGCCGACCCAAAACAAAACGGGCCGTGGATTGTAACCACGATGAACACTGGATCATCTGGCGCTGTGTTAACTCGCCCGACATGGTTCAGTGGATCTTCTGTAAAGCAGGGCATCACTCTTAATATTGGTGATGGAATAACTCGTTCCGGGCAAATCCTGAGTGTAACCAAGGCGATAAACGGGCTGATTGCAGTTGGTGGCGACAACCTCACTGTTATTGTTGTCAACTACAACCAGAACGTAATTCAGCAATCCCAGATCTCTGGCTTTGCAACCACAGCACAGCTTGGCGGCTACGCGACCACTTCGCAGATTGAAGGAATCGCTTTCACCTCGCAGCTTTCTGGCTTTGCCACAACCGATCAACTCAGCGGCTACGCAACGACAACCCAGATTGACGCACTTCAACCTGCGTTGACGACCTCCGCGCCCCTCGCCATCTCGCAGGGTGGAACCGGAGCGACCACTGACATTGCCGCACTGGCAAACCTTGGTGCCTTGTCCGCGACTGCCGCTGCTGGTGGAGATCTGTCCGGCAACTACCCGAACCCGACAGTCGCTAAGATTCAGGGATATTCGGTGTCCTCAAGCGCACCTACCAGTGGACAGGTGTTGACTTGGGACGGGTCAGCCTGGGTGGCTACAGCTCCTGCTGCCGGCGGCTCTGGTGGTGGCGGAGTGCTGTTCTATCTTAATTATGGCACAAACCCAGATGCGCCTGCTCCATCTGGCTCAAAAGAACTTGGTCGTGTTGCTGAAGTCGCTCAGACATCCGCACAAAGTGGCACGCTGCCTACTGGCGTGTGGACTGACATCGCTGGATTTGTTTCCGACACGCTGGACCCGAACCTTCAGGACATACCAGCTGGCATCTTTGACTTCAATGTGTGGGCCAAGTCTGACGCAAACGCAAATGCGCCTACTTCCCTGCGTGTACTGATCAACAAGTGGGACGGCACAACCTCGACGCTGATTGCCACATCCGGCACTGCGATTGTCAGTAACAACGGCACAACGGTTCAGACTGCCATTTCGGTAGTGATCCCGCAGACAGACGTTACCCCATCTGACAGGCTTTACATCGTGCTGCAAGCGCAGCCTGCTGCAAGTGGACACACGATCACGGTGGACTTTGGCGACGGCACACCTTCGCACGTTCACACGACGATCCCGTCCGTGGGCGGCACGGGTGTAGTGAAGGTCATTAACGGTGTCCCACAGAACCCAGCGTCACTCATCACTGATTCGGACGTTTCGACTGCCGCGCCCCTTGCGCTGGATAAGGTGCAGATGGGTCAGGTGAGCGTTCTTGCCGGGGACGGCCTGACTGGCGGCGGAGATCTTTCAACGAGCCGCATTCTTGCTCTGGTTACTACCGGAGTCGCTGCCATCACCGCAGGATCATCCTCGGTTGTGCCTGTTATCACGACCAACATTTACGGTCAAATCACGGCACTCACGACAGAAGCCATCCCAGCAGGTACATCCGGCACTGTTACGGCGATTACAGCCGGCACGGGGCTTACAGGTGGCACCATTACTAGCGACGGCATCATTGCCCTTGAGACTGCTGGCCCAGGCGTGCTGACCAATGTAGGCTCCAGCGCAGCGGTGCCAGTTATTAGTGTAGACGCTTACGGTCGCATCAGCGCACTTGAGACGGCCTCCTTGGCTGGGTTGGGTACAGTGACGAGTATCGCGATGACAAGCCAGGTGTCCGGCCTGTCCTTCTCGCCAACAACCGCAATCACTGACAATGGCACGTTCAACCTGACTGGTACGCTTGATGTTGCAAGCGGCGGTACAGGCGCAACGGACGCACCATCGGCACTGAGCAACCTTGGCGGGATCACCTCGGCGTCGCTGAGTGGACTAGCGACAACGGATCAATTGGCTGGGTTGCAACCTGCACTTACGACGGCTGCTCCGCTCGGCATCGAGCTTGGTGGCACAGGCGCTACGACTGCGCTTGCTGCGCTGACTGCACTTGGCAACATGCACTTTGCTGGCGGCTGGTCACAGACAAGCGTTGTGCTTGGCACAATGGACACTGGCGTCACGCCGAATACGTTCACGGTAACAGCCACTGGGGCACTATCTGTGGATGGTGGGTCTCCTGTTGCTGGAGATGTTTTAGTGCTTGTTAGTCAGCCAACCGGTTCTCAACATTTTGCTCGTGACAACGGACCGTGGATTGTGGTGAATCCTGGGGCGGTTGGCGTGCAGGCCACGCTTGTTCGTCCAGATTGGTTTAGTGGCATTGTAAAAACCGGCATATTGGTCAGCAACCAATATGGATCAAGCAGAACTGGAGTTACATATGCACTTCAGGGGCCAAACACTACAACGGTTAATAATTTTATTGATGTTGGCTCTGATGTAATCAGCGTAATTGCAGCTTACCAACGTGCATCTGGAGCCACACTTGGCACAAACACATTTGGCAGTCGTCAAACATACGCGGTTAACAACACGACACAAAACCCAATCAGCTTAAGCACAGCCGCTGCTGCACTTTTGTCAACCCGCCAGCTTGGCGCTCTTGAGTGGGACAACACGCAGCTCTACATCACGGCATCAAGCCAGTTTGCACTACTTAACCGCAACCCGATTGCGACCGCAACAGTGCTTATCAACACGCAGACTGGCACAACGTTCGCCCCTGCTTTGACTGACGCTGGAAGGCTGATCACACTTAGCAACCCCAGTGCAATCGCTGTCACAATCGCCGCTGATGCTACGACTGACTTCCCTGTTGGCACACAGCTTCTGCTGATGCAGCTTGGCGCGGGTCAGGTGACAGTGTCCGGGGCGGTTGGCGTGACGATTGTCAGCCGTAGCGGAACAAAAACCGCTGGTCAACATGCGCTCATTTCGCTAATCAAAATAGCGGCAAACCAATGGGTCGTTGGTGGCGATGCAACAACGTAATTTATGTTCTCTTCTATGTTATCACTACTCGGCAGTATCAGAGGCGGGTCAAGTTTCATCACGAACTCACTTCGGTTTCGGTCGAGTGCGTCTGCCTACTTGAGCAGGACGTTTATTACACCAACAAGCAATACAACATGGACATGGTCTGGATGGGTAAAGCGTGGAGGATTAGGCGTTTGGAATTCAATATTCAGCTCTGCGCCAGGTGGAAATGCGTTTGCGTTTAGCCCAACAAACAATTTAATTTTTGCACTTGGAAATGTAGAAGTAGCAACAAGCACTGCTGTATTTCGAGATCCGTCTGCTTATTATCATTTAGTTGTTAGAAGTAACGGTACAAACATTAAAGGATTTGTAAATAACTTAGAAGTTCTATCATACACAGGAACTATTCCCGCAATAAATTCTGCCGCTACACATTACATTTTTTCCAATCGAGGTATAGATAACTTTGTTGACGGCTACCTCACAGAAGTCCACTTCATCGACGGCCAGGCACTGACGCCAGCCTCGTTTGGCGCGATTGACTCGTCCACCGGCGTGTGGGCTCCGAGGCCGTACAGCGGCACTTACGGCGCGAACGGCTTCTACCTCAAGTTTGCCAACACATCGTCTGTGGCGGCACTGGGCAACGATAGCTCGGGGAATAACAACACCTGGACGGTGAACAACGTGTCACTGACGGCTGGGGCAACATACGACAGCATGATCGATGTCCCGGTGAACTACAGTGACGGCGGGAATGGTAGGGGGAATTATGCGGTGCTGAATCCGCTTCTTGGATCGTCTTCCACTGGGCCGCTTGATGGAAACCTAAGCGTCGGATTCAACGCAAATATGGGGCGAAAAGCTACCATTGCAGTGTCAAGTGGAAAGTGGTATTGGGAGTGCAATTTTGTAACCCCATTTCTTGACTCCGTAATTGTTGGTGTATGCCGTCCTGCTGATGTTGATGTATTTACCCTTTCCGCGACTGGCTATGGCTATTTGTCTGTTGGTTTAAAAGCCAACAGCGGAAGCGGTGTTGCGTATGGCGCGGCATTCGGGCTGGCAGATACCATCGGCATTGCATTTAATGCTGACGCGGGGACGATTGAGTTCTACAAGAACAACGTGAGTCAGGGTGTCGCATACACCGGATTGTCTGGAGAGTTTGTTCCGGCGTTTTGCACCAATGCCAGCGGCAGCACAAACTTTCGGCCCAACTTCGGCCAACGCCCCTTCGCATACACGCCCCCCGCCGGTTTCCGCGCACTGAACACGAACAACCTGCCGACACCGTCGATTGTGAATGGTGCGAACTTCATGGCGGCGACGACCTACACGGGCAACGCTGCTGCACGGTCACTGTCGAATGCGGTGAACAGTGTGTCGTTCCAGCCGGATCTGGTGTGGATTAAGTCACGGACACCGGGCGCTACGAATCATGCGCTGTTCGACTCTGTGCGGGGAACCGGCAAGTATTTATCATCTAGCACAACGTCTGCTGAGACGACCGACGCAAGCACGCTGACAGCATTTAACGGCGATGGCTTTAGCCTCGGCACGGACACGACGATAGTCAACGCGAATGCGAACTCGTACATTGCTTGGCAGTGGAGGGAAAGCATCACCGCTGGGCTGGATGTGGTGAGCTACGCCGGCACAGGCGTGGACAGGACGGTTGCACACAACTTGGGCGTTGCTCCTGCGATGATCATCGTGAAGCGGTCGCAGACTGGCGCTACAAGCAACTGGCAGGTGCGCCACACGTCAATTCCGGTTGCAAACAGCATTCAACTTAACCTGCCAAACCAAGCTGCCGCTGCCACGACGGTGTGGGCTAGTACTGCTCCAACATCAAGCGTGTTTACTGTTGGCACATCCGCAGATGTCAACGCTTCTGGTGTTAGTTACGTCGCCTACTGCTTCGCTGAGATCGCAGGCTTCTCCCGCTTTGGCAGCTACACGGCAAATGGACTGCCCGACGGGCCGTTTGTGTTCTGTGGGTTCAGGCCGAGGTTTGTGATGATTAAACGAACAAACACAACTGGAAATTGGGCGCTAATTGATTCTTCAAGATCATTATTTAATGCCGCGAGTGACAATTTGTATGCAAACTTAGGCGATTTTGAAACATCTATAGTGCGACTAGATGCGCTATCAAACGGATTTAAACTAAGAACTACTGGTGGAGATTTTAATGGCGCAAGTGGAGACACCTACATTTTCGCAGCCTTCGCAGAGAACCCAAGCAAGTACGCTCTAGCTCGATAACCTTATGCCAAGAAAATCCGTATCACTAGCAGTGGGCAGAGGCGAGAAGCTGCCTGTATCGCGTGGAGCTGGGCTAACGGCCAAGGGACGCGCCAAGTACAACCGCGAGATGGGGAGCAACCTGAAGGCTCCTGCGCCAAACCCAAAAACAAAGGCCGACGCTGGCAGGAAAAAGTCATTCTGCGCTAGGATGGCAGGCGTTGTCGCCAAGGCTAAAGGGCCGGCTGAACGAGCCAGGGCAAGCATGAGACGCTGGAAGTGCTAACTTTATGAAACGAGGACTCTACGCCAACATCCACGCTAAGCGCGAGCGTATCGCTGCTGGCAGCAAAGAGAAGATGCGTAAACCCGGCACTAAGGGCGCCCCGACAGCAAGGGCGTTTCGGCAGGCTGCCAAGACCGCCAAGAAGAAGTAGGTATGGACGAGTTTATCGGCAAGGTGCTTACCCACATCTTCGATCAAGGCTTAACTGTATCCCTACTGGCACTGGCGCTGTATTACCTGCACAGTAAACTAAACAAACTAGAAGTGAAGATCTCCGAGTGCGAGCAAGACCGGCTTAAGCTCTGGGAACGAATCGCTCAACTCCACGACTGATATGAAAGAATACCTCAAACAACCATCTACCTGGCTCGGCATCGTCAAACTTGGCACGGCTATCGGCCTGTACAGCACCGGCATTGGTGGAGCAATCGCACAGGGCGTTATGGCAATCTTTGGCATTATTGACGTAATCCGCAACGAGAAACTGTGACGATTGACGAGCGATCAGCCAAGCACATCTTAACGCTGCTCCCTGAAGTACAGGGCGCATTTACGGCCTTCTTGCTAGATGCTAAAGAACTGGCGGCTAAAGACGGCTTGGACTACAAGGTCATCTGCGGCACTCGGTCTTGGGAAGAGCAGGCTGCACTGTACGCCAAGGGGCGCACTGCACCGGGACCAAAGGTGACCAATGCCAAGCCAGGATCATCGATGCACAACTTTGGACTCGCCATCGACTGCGGGGTGTTCAAGGGCAAGGTGTACATGGATGGCAGCACACCCGCTGACGCACAGATCGCTGACCTTATGCATAAACACGCCTCAACACTCTGCGCCAAGCACAAGCTGCGCTGGGGCGGCAAATTCAAGAAGCTATACGATGCGCCTCATTTTGAGTATGATATTCCTTATTCTCTTGCTGATCTGCGTGTTCGCTGGGCCAAGGGACAATCCTTAATCGCTTAATCTTATGCCAAAGTCAATGAATGCAATGCTGGCCATCCTTGGTGGCCCTATGGGCGGCAAAAGCCGTTCCTGTCCTGAGTGCGACTCTCCTATGGAGTCCGACGGCACCTGTTCCGAGTGCGGATACGGTGAAGAGGAGGAGTACGAGGGCGAGGGCGAAGAAGAAGGTGAAGATGACGGGCACATGGAGCGCATGGTCGAGATTCGCGACGATCTCCAGCGTGTCGTGGACAAGCTCAGTAAGCTCATTTCCTAATGGCACAAGAGATCCAGGCTGAAGGTGACGACATGTTCACTGGCTTTGCCAGCAGGCTCGACCCTGCCAACCTAAAGCCCGGGATCTTGCAATCGAGCTTTAACGTCCGTTTGCAGCGCGGGATTGCTCAACCTCGCAAGGGAACTAAGCGTCTTACCGAGACGGAACTGATCGGACTGACGATGGTTGGCTCGGGCCTGTACGTTGACGCCGACGGTCATGACAACATCGTAATGGTCTTTACAGACCGCATGTATTTGTACAAGCCAGCTCAGGGGCTGGATGTCGAGGACTTGATTGGGCCGTACATGTTCCCCGCTGATCGCACCATAGACGTTGGCGGCATCTGCGACGTAGTCACGGCACTCAACAAGATCTACATTTTCCGTGGGAAGTACGACAAGACAACGTTTGTTGCAACCGAGTCAAACTCGGACATCCTCGACGGCGACACTGGAACGATCACAATCACAACGGTCCTTCCGCATGGTTACGCCACAGGCGACGAGGTCACCATTGGGCGCACAGACGGCTCAGACACGGCGGGACAGGATGTCACTGGCAGCTATGTTATTGCGGTGACCGGCACGAACAGCTTTACATTCCAGTACACGAACAACACTGGCGTCACTTATGCCGCTCGGCCCACACAGACAGGCTGGACGGCTCGCCGTGGGTTGCCCCCGTTGATATGGGAGGACGGTCTAGCAGCGGTTGCGTTTGCACAGCAGAAGTTTGTTATCGACGGCACTACGGTCACGGGCATCACCCAGTCTGTACCCTGCGCTGACTTTGGATTGTACTTTCAGAACAGGCTTATCCTTAAGTTCGGCGACTACCAGATGCTGGTAAGTGACATCTTGAGTGAGCAGTGCGATACGACGCTCAACAACTTTGTTATCAATACCGGCGGGAACGACTCGATTGTAGGCGTGCTGCCGTGGGTGCAGGACCAGTTCTTGGTCTTTATGACCAACAGCATCTACGTTGTTTACGTCGAGACAGACAACTTTGCCGCTGACTCGCCTCCAGGGGCGCAGAGCAGCACGACAGTAGTAACGACCGAGATTGGCTGCTTGGCTAGACGGTCTATTGTAGCAGCCGGTCAGTTCGTGTTCTTCCTTTCGGCCAACGGCGTCCACATGCTGACGCCACAGCTTGACCTCAAGCTACTAGGTAACACGCTGCCGCTGAGCGAGCCGATTGCAGATTTCTTTGACACCGTCAACTTCGATGCCGTTCAAAACTCGGTGGCTACCTACTATAACAATCGCTTCTACATTGCCATGCCTACTGGCAGCGCAACTAGGAATGACAAGATCTTGGTCTACAACACGCTGAACCAAGCATGGGAGTCGATTGACTATTATCCGACTGGATTGTTCTCAGATAACTTGATCCTCTCAGCATATATCAATCAACGCCGGTTGATGATCATTACCAACTTTGCTGGAGCAGGCCAATACGGCGGCGTGTTCCTTTCGGAGGAGCAGGTCGAGGGTGACGAGTTTAACACGTCCAACGCACTGCCAGTGCTACCATTCAACCTGTTCCCGCAATCGTCTCAGATCACGCCATCGACGCTGATCCCTAGCACCCAAAACTTCGTTCACATTCCGGCTTCTGTAAAGACTCGGGAATACACGTTTGGCGGTACTTCCGAGAAGCGGTACAGCAGGGGCGAGTTTAGTTTCAACAACGTGCAGAACGACTTTGTGCGTATTGACGCGACCACTTACGACCCGGATGCGACCGAAACGGTGCTTGAGTACAGCTTTAGCGGCACAACCGACGGGACGCTACGCCCACGAATAGCAGCTCGGGGAACGTCAATTGCGTGTACCATAAGTTTCGTTATTGGAAGACCATCCTTGAAAAGTACGGCTGTTTATGCTATAGCCGCTAGTAGACCAATGATTTCGCAGGAGTAATTTATGCCCGGCCAACAAATCCAAAAAGGAACGACCTACGTCAACTATCCGACAGTTGGCGCTTCGCAGGTGACTGCCGAGAACCTAAACGACCATGTCGATAACGCTATTTTGTTGCCTGGCGCAATCTCGGCACAGACAAGCGGCACGCCTGAAGAGGGTGACTATATCATCGCTGAACGCACAGGGGCGCTCTTTAAGTATACCATTCAGAGTGTTAAGGAGCTTTTTGCAACCATCGTAAACGGGTTCTTGCCCACTTCTGGCGGCACCATGACAGGTGCGCTTATCCTTAACAACAGCAACCCCGCCACGGCGGCTACAGCGGCCAGTAAGGGGTACGTTGACGCTACAGCAGCAGCCACAGTGCTCTCTGGGGCAATTGTCATGTGGGGCACGTCTGTGCCTCCTGCTGGGTGGATTGAATGCAACGGTCAGTCTACGGCTGGCTACCCCAACCTAATCGAGTTATTTGGCACCAATGTTCCCGATTTACGAGGTGAGTTTGTCCGTGGATGGGATAGCATTCCAGCTAGAAATGTAGATCCGGGCCGCGTAATCAGATCTGCTCAAGCGCAGGACGTTCAACCACACACGCACACTTATCAAAAAGCAAGTTTGCAATTTGTGACATCAGGTAGCGGTTTATCAACAACGTCAACCTCAAGTCCATCTATAATATATAGCGTTGCGGCAACAAGCTCCACCGGCACAGCCGAAACCCGTCCACGCAATGTGGCGCTTATGTTTATTGTTAAGACCTAATGACCATCCAAGAATGGGAACAACTTGTCGATACGTTATATGAACAATGCCGAAACCATTTACAGCTTCTGGGACAGGTATCCAGAGATGACGTTGATGGTTATCTTAGTTTTTATGGCGTCCATAACAGTGTTTATTTCTATAAGCGCAACGGCGTTATTACAGGCATTTCAACGGGCCATCCAGGAGTCAGTGACTTTAATTGGAAATGGCGAAGACGAAACGGCATCTGGACGATTCACTTGGCATGGGCCAGTGAGCCAGAAGCTGTACCAGACATGTTTAACCAGTTTTTTCAAAGAGAACCCTTAATTACTCAGATTTGGGCATGGAGATGCGACCATGCTGTTCCAATCACTGCAACAAAACTAGAAAGACTTTTATATGGGAGGAGGAAAATCAGCAGCCCCGGCACCACCGCCAGCTCCGAATTATCAGGAGTCGATGCGGTCGATTCTACAAGCGCAAATTGATCTGGCTCCACAAGTGTATGCTCAAGAGGCTGCACTACAACCTAAGTATCAAGCCTTACAAGATCAGCTTGCCAAACAGGCTGCTGAAAGCCAGATTTCCCTGTACCGTGGACTTCAGCCTCAGTATTCGCAGCTAGAAGAAGCATACATGAAGGACCAGCAGGCGGCGCAATTGCGCGGCTTGCAGGAGCGTGCGCCAGGGTACGTTCAAGCGTTTCAAGAAGCTCAAGGTGTTGGTGGAATCAACCAAGCTCTCCAGCAGTACACCCAGCAAAAGCTCGCTGGATTACAGGTTGACGGAACAAACATTTCACCGCAAGAACAACGCGCCATCGAGCAGCAGACCCGCGCAGGCTTTGCGGCTCGGGGAACGGCGCTTGGCGGACAGTCCAACCTTGCCGAGGTGCTCAACCGTTATAACGCTCGTCAGGCTCGGGAACAGCAGCTTGTCGCTCTTGGCACTGGCCTTGGCGGTTACTTTGCACAGCAGTCTGCGCCGGCACTTACGTCGTTCTATCAGCAACCGATGTACGCAGGTTCGTTTGGTGGACAGGCTGCACAGAACGCGATGATGGCGCAGCAGCAGGCTGGTCCGCAATACTTCAACCCAGAGTCACAGACTGGCATGGGGTCGATCTATGGTGCGTATAACTCACAAATGCAATACGCCGCTGGGATGGCTCAAGCTAATGCGGCGAAGAGTGCTGGCAAGATGGGCATGATCGGTTCGCTTGGCGGTGCAGTCATTGGCGCGGGAGGCATGCTTGGTGGAGCAGCCATTTTATAATGAACACTGCATCTGCCATAACCATAATCAACAAGGCGCTTAAACACGCCAAACGGCCTGCCGTGCTTTGGAGTGGAGGTAAAGACTCCACCGTGCTGTTGGATCTGGCTCTAAAGATTCGACCAGACATAGAAGTCATCCACTTCAAACTGCCGTTTCTATCTCACAAGTATAAGCATCACCATGAAGTGCAAGAGGAGCTTAAGCTCACAGTCCACGACTGGGTGCCAATGTCGATTGCTTTAACTCACGGAAAGAACCGGATTGACGTTTGTGAAACATATTCGATTGGGACAGGAACACTGAAGGTGATGAGGGGGACGGAGGTTGTGGATCTTACCAAACCGTGGGTATGCGGTAAGGAGTGGCTTAATCGTCCTAAGGCGCACATTGCAAGCAACTTTGATGTTTTGCTGTGCGGCCACAAGAGCAGTGATGAAGATCCACTTACTGGTGCAGTGCCGCTGATGCTAGACATGAAACTGCTGGAAATTGGCACCGAGATGTGGTTTCCGCTGCGGGAATGGACTGACGCAGACATCTCGCTGTATATCACTTCAAACAACGTCAAGTACGACCAAAACAGGTACGACACCGATGTTGTGTCCAAGCCAGACAAGCACATGAACAGTGACTATGTTCATGCCTGTTTTCGGTGCATCGACCGCCGGGAATCCAAATTTGTGCATTGCCCAAAGCTACAGATCGACGTAGAGAACCTGCATGAGCATGTCCTCCACGAAGAGCCAAAGTTTGAATACTGCAACATGCGAACTGGATTGCCAAAAGTGCGGGGCGTGTTGCAGCCACAAGGCCAGTTGGCCGATTCTGCGAAAGGATAGATCAGATGCAGTCAATATCCCACCTGAGTTTATCCGAGATGATTTGCCACTGCTTAAGTGCGTTGGAACGCGCTGTGTGGCGTTATCTGGGGTTGTGGGGCAGGAAGTTTCGTGTACAATCTATGAACATAGGCCATTGGCCTGCAAGAAGTTTGAAAAGGGCAGTCCTCTCTGCCTAGAAGCTAGAACTAAATTTTATGGCAAAACCCCGTGAACTTTTTAATACGCCAGCTCCTCAGGCGATGAGCATGATGGGGCAGGGAATTGCAGACGCTTACGCTAGAGCCGGGGAGATCGAGGGGAAGGGCATGATGGCAATGGGCCAGGGCATCGCGCAGGGGCTTACGAGTGCGGCGTCGTCAGTGGCCAGCTACATGAAAGAGGCGAAGCAGCTTGAATCGCAGAATAAGTCCTACGAGAACTTCCTTAACAATAAGGTTGGGCAATCAATGCTTGGATACACTCCAGAGCAGTCACAGCAGTTGATTGGTGAGGCAAGAAAGCTTTCGATGGATGGCGGCATCCGCGCCGGCAACGACTTCCTCAACTTGGCCGTTGGTGGAAGGCTACAGCAGCAGAATAAGTTGCAGTTGGTTAATGCGGCACATGGCCCCAAAAGAATGCCAACAAACCTTGGGTCTATAGAAAAAGGAATAGATGATATTTTGAATTTGAGTGACGACGGTTTTTCGCCTCAACCAGTGACGCCACCACAGGCACAGCCACAATACGCAGCTCAAGATGCAACAACTCCAGCCATGACTCTTTCTGAGTTTTTAAGGCAGCGCGGATGGAGGGGGCCAGGCGCAATACCACCTGCGCTAATGGCTGAATGGAATGCACTAACAGGTCAATAACATATGGCTTTTCGAGATATTCTTCCAAACAGAATGCAGAGTGATATCGCTTATGGCGATTACATGAATGCAGAGGCTGACATCAACCGCTTGCAGGGGTTGAATCAAAACCTTGCTGCTTATCGTGATGCCTTACAAGAGGCACAGAAAGCTAAGTTTGTTGCTGGCGAGCAATATCTTTCTGCAATAAATGCGTCGAGGGCTAATGCAGGCCAAGCTCCGTTTACTGGATGGCCAGAAGAAGCTATGGGCGGACGTAGGGTGCTGCCGGCAGTAGATCGCATGGGCTATCCGCTTACGCCTCAAGAGGAGGCTATGTACGCGCAGGCATCTCCGCGCCGTGTTGTTCCATTAACCCCGGCAGAAATGGCAACATCTCAGCCTGCTGTGCGTCCAGATGTTGTCGATACAAGCTACAGTGGTTCAGGCGCAGACTTTGACGCAGAAGAGCCAGTCCAAGCCGCCCCAAGGCGCGTTGTGGAATTAACTCCACAAGAACAAGCGGCAATCAAAGCTGAAGCAGCACAAAAACAAGCACAGGCACCTCAGTACCCAGAAGAGCAGTGGGAATTAACGCGGAGGTCATTGCAGGACCGTATCAGCAAAGCAAGTCAGTTAACCTATTCTGCAATTCAACAAAATCCAGATCAGTCTCAATTGCTGACAAATATGCTCAAAGACAAAGTTGAGCGGTTTAAGGATCAGCTTAAACCTTTTGAAGAAACTGCAAACTACAAAAAAGCGCAAGAGTTTGCATATTCTAATGACTTCACAAAAAAGTCAGAACTGATTGATGTTTTACAGCAAGAAATTAACAACGCAGAAAGGTACGCAAATCCACAAGAAAAATCTAGGTACTTGCTTGCTAATGCAGTCAAAGTTGTAAACAACATTATCTCTGCTGATGCCGTAACTGGAACAGAGTTAATGTATAAATTTCCAGAGCTTTTGTCTTCTCCAGAATACGCAGCATTAATGGGAAAAGGAGAGTTTAACCCAACTACATTTCGCTCAAAGCTTGCTACCCAAGAAGGTTCTGTTGGGCTGTTAAAATCAATAGGAAATGCATTTTCAACTAATCCCGATTCGGCGATTAGAAAAATGAAAGACATTCACGATAGCGTTGCGGAAGCACACAACAAAGCAGCGCAAAAAAGAATTATAACGCCAACAAGCCCTAGAGTTGCCGCAAGCTGGGGAATTCAGCCAATTAAAACATTTGCAGCAATGGAAAAGGAAGAGTCTCAAACAAGGGGCGAACCAACTCCTTCAGTAAGCTCTGGCCCTAAGCGTATTCGTTTTGAGATGAAAGATGGCGCAATGGTGCCTATAAACCCTTAATTATGCCACAAGAAGCTGTACTACCTGACGGCACCATACTGGAGTTTCCAGACCAAGCGACTGCTGAGCAAATCACTCAGGCCGTAAACCAGTACGCTCAAAGCTCTCGTCAGCCTGTGGCTGCACAGGAGCCAACCAGTGAGACTGCCGATGTTGCTCGTGGACTAGCTCGCGGCATGGGGCCAGTCGCCATGGGCGCTGCTGCTGGATTGCTTACTCCTATTCCCGGTGGTGCAGCAATGGGAGCAACTGCTGTTGCGGCAGGACAGCTTATTGGTGATCCGCTGGTGCTTGGGTTAAACCACTTCATGGGCACTAACCTAAGGACTCCTACGGAGCTTTTTGGCGAGCTGTTCACTCAGCTTGGCCTTGATCCTACTAGCACAGAAGCAGGCCGCATCGCGGAATCGGTTGGGAGCTCTGTGGCGTCTACAGCAGCTGGTATCGGCATTGGTCAACGACTTATGGGTGCTGCATCGGCAACCGCTCGTAAGATTGGCGCTGTGTTGGCAGAGAAGCCGCTGCAACAGCTTGCCGCTGCCGCTGCTGGTGGAGCTACGGCTGAAGGGGCAAGGTACCTTGCTGAGGAAATGGGCGCTGGCACAGGTGGGCAGATTTTGGCGGCTGCGGTTGGTGGCGTTGCCGGTGGCATGACTGGCAGCAAGCTTGCGGGCTTTAATCGAGGGCCACTTTCGACTCCAGCAGTTGCAGGCATGACTGCTGCGGAAACCGCACAGGCAGTAGCAGACGCTGAAGCGGCAGGAAGACTTGTTCGCACCTCGGATGTAATTCGGCCTGGTGGACCAATCTCTAAGCGGATGCAAGATATTCGCGAAGCTGTTGGTGGTAGAGAGGCGTTAGTTAAGCAAGCCGAACAAAACGCACAATTGGTTCAAGCTACACTTGGCAATTTTGGAGCAAGCGTTGGCGGCAGTGCAATCAATGATGTGGCCGCTAGTTTAAGAGAAACTAGAGCACTTGAAATCAAGACCAATAAAGATTTTGTTAAAAATATTCTTTCCTCTTTGGATAGCACCGGAATTCCTGTAGCAACTCCTAAGTCTATTGCCGCGATTGATGATGCAGTAAGCAAACTAAAAGGAATTAATCCTGTTGCTTATGAAAAAGTAATTTCGCAACTTGAGCAAACTAAGCTGCAAATCCAAAACAAAAACGCATCTCAAGTAAGCGGAAACTTGCGTCTTGTTGGAGACATGCTGGAAGATCCAGCATTAGCGGCTGTTAAAACTGATGCTGCTCCTTTAACAAAAAATGTTTATTCTGCAATGAGGGAGGACCTTGGCGATTTTATTGAAGCTCAAGGAATGGACAGAGCTGGATGGACCACCGCCAATAAAGTATTACATGACGCCTATAACGAGCTGCAAAATTCTGCGCTTAAGGCCGCTTTAAATAAAGGAACCGTAACTCCAGAACTTGCTGGAAATTTACTGCTCAGCAAAAGAAAAAGTGAAGTTCAATTGCTGTACAGAAACCTTAACGATGCAGGGAAAGCCAACGCACGCGCAGCAATTCTCGAAGACATTGCAAGTAGGTCTTTAGATGATAAAACAAAGCAACTTTCTACTGTGCAGTTTCTTGCAAATCTTGGCAGAGCAGAAAAACAAACTGGCGTGTTTTTTAAAGGCCCAGATAAAGATGTCCTTGATGCAGCAGTTCGCCACTTAAACCTTACTAAAAGGGCTGGTGAATTTAATTATGACCCAGCTACGGGGCAAAGAAATTTAATTCCCCTGCTTCTTGGTGGCGCTGGAGGCGCACTTGGATTTATTGGCTCAGTGGCTACGGCAATAGGAACTTATGGGTTTGGCCGCTTGTACGAAACTCCAAGCGTCCGTAAGTTACTGCTCCAGATGTCAAGGTTCAGCGCCGGGTCACCTGAAGAGTTTGCTATATCCAAGCGCATTACTCAAACAATGCAGTCTACGGCACAAGAACAGGCTATTAGCGACATCGAGCGTAAGAAGATGCCACTAGCATTCATGGATAAGGCGAGCAACCGTGAGGCTCTTGGCAACGGGTATGTACTGTCTGATGGCGTGAATGGCATGAAGATTGTCAGCCGAGATAAAGCATCGCACAAGCTGTTTGACGGCAGTGGTAGGTTGGTTGGCGTTTTTGCCACGGAACAAGAAGCTAAAGACAAGGCAACCAAAGAAGTTGTCAGCAGAATTAAGCGAGAACTCAAGCAGGCCAAATAACACTATGCCACTAAAGAAATCCGCAAGCGAAAAGGCGTTTGTCCAGAACATCAAGACTGAGATCAAGCACGGTAAGCCGCCTAAGCAGGCTGTAGCCATCGCATACTCCGTGCAGAAGGCTGCCGCTACTAAGCGCAAGAAATAGCCTATGGCAAACATAACACGGAAGTGGAAACGCTTCCTTGCAGTCTCATGCAGCCACGGCTTCATGGCCGACCAGGCTGTACTCAAGGAAGTCCTCCGCTTTCGTGATCGCTGGAAGCCGGATACGGTGCTGCATCTGGGCGATGCCATCGACATGACCTGCTTGCGTAGTGGCGCTATCACTAACGACAGTCACGACGCTACGGTAGATCCCGAGGCTGACCTGAACGACGGTCTGGCGTTCATCTCCGCGCTGCGCCCCCAGCATTACCTGCTTGGCAACCATGAGGCCCGGTTGGTGACACTGATGAGTCACCCCAAGGCGATTATCTCGGCTCTGGCGACCCGCGTCTATCATCAGATCCACGACCGGGCTAAGTCGATTAGGTGCAAGGTGTACGACTACAAGCTCAAGACTGGCTTCGTTGGCCTTGGTGACGCTCTCTTCCAGCATGGCTACCTGCACAGCGAGAACGCGCTGCGTGATTCTGCGGAGCGCATGTGCCACGGACGGTACACAAAACTTGTCATGGGGCACATCCACCGTGTACAAATCGCTGAAGGCAGGCGCATTAAAGGGGTGACCGGTTACTCTGTTGGGTGGCTCGGAGATCCCGAAATGGCTGGCTACGCGGAAAATAGGATTGCAACCACCGCTTGGAGCAGAGGCTGGGCGTGGGGCGAATATACTGACAACGAGACAATTGTATGGCTAACAAAAGAACTAAAGGACGGGACATTCAAGCTGCCCCTGTAGAGGGGGACTGGCTTACACAACTTGCGGAGAACTTGGAGCTACAGCCGGCACCTCCAGGGTGGTATACGCTGAGCCAAATCGCTCAACATCTAAAGATTGGGAGGACTGCCACAAGAAGAATCCTTCTTGAAAAGAAGGCTATGCGGCAAAAGTTCTACCATAAGACTCAAGACGGCAGAATCATTCCGACGTTACACTACAAGCTATGACCCCCGAGGAAAAGGAACGCCAGGCCATCATTCAACGCGCAAAGGACATTCTTTCCGAACACTTTGAGTGTGGCGAGATCCTTGTTCAAGCACAGGATGAGCTGGATAGCGACAATACGAACCGCTACGAGACTGGCTGGGGCAACCGTTTTGCCCGAGATAGGCACATCCACCTTGTTTATCAAGATCGAGTGGTCGAACACTCTTGGACGGAAGAGTGTGGGGATGAAGACGATGACGAGGACGACGATGAGGATGACAAAATAAAAGCAAAATAATAGTTGCGCGTAGACAAACAACGTGTAGCTTGCACGGCATTCAGCAGATGGTCTGCTGATGAAACCTTACAAAAATGAAAGTAGCACAAATTAGCGACTTAGCGAACTTGGCCGATGGCAGCGTCATCGGGGAAATGCGGGTGACGATCAAAGCGACGTTCCCGCCAAAGACAGGTGAAGGCAAGTTTGGTCCTTGGCGCGTGCAGAACGCGATCCTTCAAGATAGCACTGGCGAGTGCCGAGCATCGTTCTGGGTGCCAGATGAGATGGGTGACCTCAAGGGTCAGATGGTGACTCTTAAAAGCCAAGCTGGTAAGAAGGGGCTTCAGGGCATCAGCGTGAAGCACTCGACCCACAGTGGCGAGAACGAGCTGAAGATCACCGATCAGTGTGCCATCATCGACGACGCCGGCGCAGCAGTCGCAGCAGCAGGCCCACGCAAGCCGGTTAAGGCCAGCGACCCGATCTCATTGACGGTGGCAGACGCCAAGCGTGCGCTCTTCCAAGCAGCTCAATTGATGGCCGAGGCCATCAAGGCAGCCGAGTGGGTTGGCTCGCAGGCGCAGGTTACGCCAGAGCAGTTGCAGGCTATCGCTACCAGCTTGTTTATCTCCGCAGATCGCGCGGGCTTTGCCAAAGCATTCCCATCGGCGCAGACTAAGCCAGTCAAGAAAGACGAACCCGTTGAACTTGAGGAGGACGATCTCAAATGGTAAAAGCACGCGACATCTCCGTATTGTGCGGCGTCACACTCCAGACTGTCTTGAAGTGGGCGCGTGAGAACAAGATCCCGCATCACCGTATCAGCGCACGCTGCCTGCGGTTCTCAGTGGAAGAGGTCAACGCCTGGCTCCAAGCTAAACGCGATGCCAATAAACAGCAGAGCTAAAGGCTGCCGAGGCGAGCGTCTCTGGCGCGACGAGTTGCGTGCGGCGGGCTTTACGGCCCGTCGTGGGCAGCAGTTCGCCGGAGGTGGCGACAGCCCGGATGTGATCTGCGAAGAGCTGCGTGGACTCCACCAAGAGGTGAAGTTCGTGGAGAATCTTAATCTCATCAAGGCCACTGAGCAGGCAGAACGTGACGGCGCTGGCAAGCCGTGGATCGTTGCTCACAAGAAGAACCGTACTCCCTGGTTAGTCACGATGAACGCTGAGTTGTTCTTCCGGCTGCTTAGGGATGGGATGGATGGCCTGAAATAATTCTGCACCAATGCAGGGGCGCGACTGCACAACGCGCACACTTTATGAACATCAGCATCAATATAACATATACATCTGGCACTAAAGTCGAACTGGTTGTCCCACTTGAGGAGCCATGCCAGATCGTCAGCCAGCCAGAGTCACCTGTGACGCCTGTGCAACCCGCGCAGGACTTGGCTGACGCGATGGCGGGCATCCCCGTGCTTACCGACGAGGAGCGTGAATTGCTCAAGCCATCCGGCAGACGGTACACGTCCGTGCAAGAGATGGTCGATGAGCTTAAGCAAGACCCTGAGTCAGGCAAGACGATGAGCCTGTACGACATCACCTACGTCACTCAGGACGGTAAAGAGTGGAAGGTGCCACCCGGCTTGATGAAAGACTTGATCATCATCTACGGGGAGAAGACCGTCGAGCAAGAGCTGTGGAAGGCCCACGCCTGGATCGAAGCTGACATCCACCGTCGCAAGACCGCTCGCGGCATGGGGCGCTTCCTCAACGGGTGGCTATCCCGTGCATCGTCGATGGTGCGGACGCCGATCAAGACCCTGCTTAAACGCGACTCTTTACTGACTACAAATGGAACCCAAGAAAGCTGGTAGGCGCAGGCCGGTGGAGTTGCCGCCTGACACGGTGGTGCCGACTGCAACCGAGGCTGAACGTGGGATAGCGTCGATTGCGCTCAACCATCCTGAGGTGTTCCTTCACCACATTAGCGAGAAGAACTTCAAGGTGGCAGACATCTTTGATCCGCTCAGTCACCGGGTATGCGAGATCATTCTACAGCAGCAGAGCCGCAACGCTTCGTCAGAAATTCGTGTGGTTTTTGAGAAGTGCCGGGAGACGCTGCCAACAACCCAGTTCCATGAACTAAGCGACCTATACACCATCATGCCTATTGCCGGCGCGATTGGCGAGCTTATCGAGATCGTCAAGTCCACGGCGAAGCGGCGCACCTTGCAACATGTCGCACATGAGGTGCTCATGGCGATTGGCGACTCAACCGTGCAGACGCCTGAGCTACTGAGCGATGTCGTGATGAAGGTGGAGAGTCTGTCGCGGGAGCTTGCTCCACCGAAAGTGATGGACACGAAGGCACTCCTGCTTAATGCGCTCAACCGCTACGAAACAGGCGATGACGAGTCGATGCGGATAAAGACTGGCTACTCTGCTATCGACAACATCTGCCCGATCAGATACGGAGACTTTGTCGTCATCGGTGGTGAAACCAAATCGGGCAAAACCATGCTGGCACTCAACATAATTGCAAACTTAATAAATGAAACTAATTAACCTTACTCCTCACGACATAGCCATCACTGGCTACGGGATCGTGGAACCAAGCGGACAGTCCGTCAAAGTGCATAGTCACTTGTCCAAAGTGGCAGACGCTGACGGTGTGCCGATCATGTGCTGCAAAGAGAGCAAAGTCTCCAACCTGCCTGACCCTATGGACGGGATACTGTACATCGTCCCGGCATACGTCAGAACGGCGTTGCCAGCCAGAACAGATTTGGCTAGTCCAACAAAACTCATCCGTGACGGAGCCGGCAGAATCGTTGGCTGCGGTGCGCTTGAAATCAACCCATAACAATATGAAAACAGAGCTATTACAAAACCTCGAAATGACAACTTACCGTGCGATGCACGGCCTGAGTAAACACAGCCTCGACGCATTTGCTGTGTGTCCCTCGTACTACAAGTGGAAGGAGAGCCAAGAGTGGAAGCCATCCCGCGAGATGGAACTTGGCACACTCGTCCATAGCCTGGCGCTGGAGGGGCGCTGTGACTACGCTATCGCTCCAGCGTGCGACCGTCGCACGAAAGAAGGCAAGCTCATCTGGGAGAACTTTTGCCAGGCTAACATTGGCAAGGTCATTCTCAACGAGGATGAAGGGGCGCGTGTAGAGGGTGCCTGTGCTGCCGTGGAGCCGCTCCTTGAGATGGTGACAGCAGCGAAGGTGATCGAAGCGTCCATGTTCTGGGAGCGCGACGGCGTGCAGTGCAAGGGCAGGCCGGACATGATAACCGAGATCAAGGGTCGTCCGGCTATCGTTGACCTTAAGACGACCAGCGACTGGTCTAAGTTCGACCACAAGTTCTTTGGGTTTGGCTACGACAAGCAGGCCGCTTGGTACACCTACGGTCTTGAGCAGATCACCGGCCAAGAGGACATCGACTTCTACTTCCTCGTCGTCGATATGCAAGCGCCCCATCTCTCGCAGTGGGTGAAGGCGTCGAGCGAACTCATCGACATTGCTAACCAGCAGCTCGACGTGACACTGTCGCAGTACAAGCTGTGCCTCGACCAAAACGTGTGGCCTGGTCCACCAACGATGCGCGTGATGCTGCCGCGTAGATGGGAGGAAGCATGAGCAACGAACTAAGTGACGCAACATTGCGAGATCAGATTTACGGGATGGAGTTTTTAATGACTGATGGATGCACTCGCTGCCCAAAAGACATTCTTGATCTTGCCATCAACAGATACGGAGAAGAGACTGTTTACAAAGAGATGCTGAAGGCAGATAAGTGGTTGCTTTCACATGCAGCAAGACACAAGAAACGTAGAGTTTCTGGAATCGGATTGTTTTTGCTGAACTGGTTTGAGAGTGCCGCCTTCTTTCGTTTGCGCGACGCAGAACAAAAGAAAAACTCATACAACAGATGGGAGGACTAACATGAGCGACTGGGTACTCATCCGCCGTACAAACGTCCTGCAAGACGTGGAGCTGCCCCGCCCCAAGCGCACGCAGGACATCATCTGTGTTGGCCCGAAAGACGCACTCGGCTCCAAGATGGAGGCACTCATGCTACTGCCGGAGAATCAATCGACGGATCTTATCGAGGTGAAGTATGTGCTTGAGCCGTACACTGGCCAGCACTCGCACACTTCGGCACGGCCTGGTAATGGAACACGCTAATGTGGATACTGCCAAAACAATTACACACGTTGGCCTCTGTGCAGGCTACGGAGGCATTGAACTTGGACTTAAACGAGTCCTCCCAGCTTTGCGCTCAGTCGCTCTTTGTGAGATCGAAGCCTTCGCCATTGCGAACTTGGTTGCAAAAATGGAAGCGGGACTCATGGACGCAGCACCTGTTTGGACGGATCTTAAAACCTTCCCTTGGGAAAGTTTTCGAGACCGAGTGGACATCCTTACTGGTGGTTATCCCTGCCAGCCATTCAGTGCAGCAGGCAAGCGAGCCGGTAAGGACGACCCAAGACACTTGTGGCCTTGGATCGCAGATGGAATTGCTGCCATGCGACCCAGAGTCTGCTTCTTCGAGAACGTCGAAGGACACATCTCGTTGGGACTCTCCAGCGTCATTAGCGATCTGGAAGAAATGGGTTACAAAGTGTCGTGGGGCATATTTAGCGCGGCTGAATGCGGTGCTGTTCACCAGCGCAAACGAGTGTTTATCTTGGCCGACGATCAGAGCGAGCGAGTACAAAGGATGTGGTCCGCTTGGCAGCAAGAGTCACATTTATCGAGTCAGCAAGTTTTATCTGGATGCGGTCGCCCAAGAACGGACTGGTCAGACGGGACGACTGAACCCATCCTGGTGCGAATGGCTGACGGGGGTGCCAATTGGGTGGACAGGATGCGCCTCCTCGGAAACGGAGTCGTCCCAGTCACAGCAGCTTTAGCGTTTACCACACTACTAAATGAACAAAGGAATCCTCGTCATCTCGCTTGAGATGCCAGCGAATCAGATCATCGACCGGCTCGTCGCCCGGCTAGGCAGCGTCAGCCTACGCACCCTCGCTGAAGGAGCCAAGCTGGAGCGTGACATCAGGGGCGTCCACAGTGCCATCCAGAAGCTCAATAGCAGCCGTTTGGTTGTGCGCGACGACCTGTACGATATCGCCAACATCTGCGCCACGGCACGGGCTATGGCTAAGTCCCCGGATGGCCTTGGTGTGCTGTTTGTAGACTATATCCAGTTGGTCAGGTGCGACCTAGGCAAGGACAGCAGCCGTGAGCGTGAGGTGGCTGAGGTCAGCCGTAGTTTGCGACTGCTCGGCATCGAATTAGGTTGCTTAGTCATCTCAATTACGCAACTAAATGAGCAGGGCAAGGCTCGCGAAAGCCGCGCAATCGGACAAGACGCTACAGCCGTGATGGTTGTGAAGCTCTCCGATGAGGCGGAGTTCCGCGAGATTAGCATCCCCATCCAACGCAACGGGCCGTGTGGCGTCAGTGCAAATCTGCGATTCCATGGCAAAACTGCAACCTTCCACAATGAATAAACACTACCAAAGTTACATGAAAATTGAACCTGACAACTCCAACAAAGCCGTACCCTACCTGTGGGGCTTTGCCACTCTGGCCGTCTTTGACGGTCTCGCTATCGCTTGGTTTGCCGAAGAGCTGTGGGAAGCCATCGTGCTGCTCATTCTGTTCTGGGCAAGCGCACTGTTTGCAGCCTCAGCGATGGAGGAATGGAAGGGCCGGTGAAACGAGTCTGCAAAGACTGCGGGGCGCAATTGGTACGAGACTTCTTTGGAGACTGGTTTTGCGATGAATGTGAAGCCGAGAAAATGAAGAACCCACCAAAACTACAACTGATCATTGCACTGCTGAGCATATTGGCATTCGCAATCGGTTTTGCACTCGACCGGGAATGAGCGCACAATTAATCGACACACTCATGGAGAAGATCCATGTACTAACAACAGAAAACAAACGACTAACAGATGAGAATCAGAAACAGGCAAAGACAATCGAACGGCTGGGTCGCCAGGTTGCGGAGGGTCGATCCACGGGAGTGGAGATTGCGGATCATGGAACTTCCGGTGAAGCTACAGGTATTTGTGGCGCAGATCGTGTGGTGGGACTACTTCGGCGACAAGACGGTGCCGAACCGTTGGCCTGAGCTTGACCTGTGGCTCTGTGCACATCCCTGCACTTTCCGCAAAGAAATGTGGCCTCCGACTGAGGAAATGGTTGATGCGCTGATTAGCATCGGGTACGAAGAAAGGACGGCACTACGCCGGATGAACGTAAATCAAAATACAAAATGGAAGAAGTACAATTAAGACAGTATCAAGAGGCGCACAACAAGCAGGTTGAGACTATCACTCAGCTTCGCAACCAGCTCAGGCAGTACAAACACTTCTGCTTGCAAGCCGCTGAGGTCATCGAGTCACTCAAGCACCGGGTGCTGCGTACAAATGACAACGACAGTGCATTCCCGAACGACCGCACGATCCTGCTCGACGCCGATCTGGTGCTTAGTGAGTGCTACAGGATGAACCTGAAGGAGGGGAGATGACCGACAAACAAATCAACGCGGCGATTGCCGAGGTGTGCGGATGGACTGAAATCCAAAACACAACGGATGGGTGCTATGGGCTGAAAAGCCCAACGCGCGGGTACATTCGGATTCCAGACTACTGCACCGACCTCAACGCAATGCATCAAGCGGAATCAATTCTGGATGAAGATTGCCGGAACGGGTTTAGACTAGAGCTGTTAAATGTTACTGACTCAAAGCATTTTGGATGTTTTGAGCATATTCATGCAACGGCTCGCCAACGCGCAGAGGCGTTTCTGCGGACGCTAGACAAATGGGACCAATCTGGTGAGCGCACCGAAATGGAGGTGCAGAAGTGAGTGGCATGTTAGTCGAAGATGTGGCGAGCGAGCTTGCAAAGGCAAAGGAGAAGATCGAGCAAATGCAACCATTATTGCTAAAGGCCGCCAGTCTTATCGAGGGGTGGAATGAATACTACAAAATCTATGCAATGGAAGAGTATGTTTCGTACTACCACGACATTTGCAAATTTACGCAACGACTGCGAAAGGAGGCTCAATAATGAACCTTACCCGCAGGCAACTTTGGATACGTCAGGTTGAGACTCGTAGCGGCATTGCGCCCCTCGACTTTAAGATGGCACGGTATATCGAGCTAATGAACATCAGCAACATGCAAGACCTGCGCTGGTCGTTCACCACACCGGGGCGCGTGCAGGGTATCGGCGTTGGTACGCTGGATAAGCTGAAGGCGCTCGCCGGCATGACGGTGCCACCCAAGCGGGTGACGTGGAAGGTAGAAGCCAAGCGGCTGTATGCGCTTCTCGACGCGGCAGGAATAGAGTATATTAAACAAAAATGACACCAGAGAACGCTATCGCTGCCGAGATGCTCCTGCTTCAGGCTGAGCAGGAGATTTCAAGATTGAAATCCGAAATTCAAATTTTGAAAAAGGAACGTGAAATTGAGGCTGATATTCAGCTCAAGATTGCGCTCAAGGCTGACAAGTACTACATGCAGCTTCAGGCCATCCGAGAGTCAGCTTTCGGTGACATCTCCGGGATCACGGCGGAAGACCTGTCGTTTATGAGCGAACGAGAATGAGCGACGCACCTAAGCGCAAGAAGCGCAACGCAGTTTATCGTAGTCCAGAGTCCCGTGCGAGGCAGCTTGCCGGGCTGAGTGGCGTGAAGATAGAGAAGCATGTGCCTGGGGTGATTCAAGAGAAGGTGAACGGATTAGGGGCGCTGGCCGGCATACCGCCTGAGATACAGAAGAAGGTGCTCGATCTATTTGTGACTGGCCAGCACAGCCGAGCCATAGCGATGCAGCTTGGCATCAGTGAGCGAAGCGTGGATGAGATCAAGGTGAGTGCGCTTGATATGGACTCGCAGTTCCGCAATGCGTTCTTCAACACGAACCTGAAGGCGAAGCTACAGTCCGTGATCGATGGCGCTGCACAGCGTGTCATGGAGCTGATGCCGGAGATGTCCGCGAAGGACGCTGTGCTGGCACTGGGAATCACGTTGGACAAGTATGCTAATCTGGAGAAGAACAAGACCCCGGATGCGCTGCACCAGCACGTTCACCTGCACACCAACCAGGACATCTCTGCCGCTTTCATGGCGGCCCTTAAGCCGCCGAAAGCTCAAGACCATGTTGGAACGATTGAAAACGAGTGACGCCCTTGCCAGATTGGGTTGGAAAATGGAAGACAGACTTCCAAATTGCAAGGTTGAATCTGGAATTCAAATTTCAAATTCAAATTTCAAAATTGAAAATCAAATTTCAAAACTGGTTTCACGAGAGCAACCCGACTTAGCCAACGAGGTTCTCGACCTGCGCGATTTGACCGAGCGGTACTGGCGCGTCATCCAGGCGCAGCACGTCAGGATCGCACGGCTCGAAAGCGAACTATGTGCGAAGACTGCGCCGCGCTAGAGGAAGAAGCGGAGTTTTATGCGCAGGAGTGTGCGCGATGGAAGGCGATGTGCGAGGTGTCACATAAGCGTGAAATGGCGCTGGCGCAGAGGCTCCGGGTGCTGCTCCAGAGTCTGCGCCAGGTTGCTAGCGAGGTGCGCGGGATGGGTAGGAATTAACCCCGTGGAATTCGACGGGATTAGAACGTGCAGCACCCACAGCATGGCGCGTCCTCACAGCGCCCAGCCCGGTTGCGGATGCCACGCCAGCCTGAGGACGTGACGACGCCGTAGGATATTGCGTTGCCGCGCGACCAGGCGAGTGCCTCGTTGACGTCGCTGGATGGCCCAGCACCAGCGGTGCAGTCAGGACAGAGGACGGTCCATCCACGGCGGGCACGGGAGAGAGTGCCGGCTTGAGCGGGCACGGTGGTGCAGCATTCGCTGCAGTTTGCGGGGTATCGGTTTTTCATGTGTGTTTTGGTTAGCGGTTAATCCACAATTGCACTCCACATCTCATTGAACTCGGCATCCGACATACCGCAGGTGCAGCCCCACATAGGGTTGTATGGCGGCTCACCAGCGCAGTGAGGGCAGAGCGGCGCAGGTTGCACCCGGTTGATGAGCTTGCTTGGCACCGGCTTGCCCGTGTCAGTGTAGCGCAGGTGCGCCTTGTACTTGTGGCCACGCGCAGTCTGTAGCGAGCGTCCCCAGCCGCAATAGGTGGCGCGAACCGGGCGACCGTCCAGGGTGCCGGTAAGGCCATCCCAGCCGTGAATGGCTTTACGCACGGCGGCGTGGACGTAGGTGACACCAAAGCGGCGAGTTTCTTTGACGTAGGGTAGTAGGTTGATGATTGTCATGTGTGTTTTGGTTTTGGTTGGTTTGTTTAAGCGAGCGTCACTTCGTACGTCCATCCACGACCGTTTTCATGGTCAATGTCGCCGATTTGATTTAAGCCAGCGACGTCAGGCAGATTCTCGATTGCGTGACAAAGGTCGCCGAGGTCGTTCCACCTGGCATCTTCATCCGCTTGCGAGCGGGTGCGCCAAGCGAGGATGTCTACGCGCAGCTTTCGGTCTTCCAGCTCCATGTCGTCGTCGAGAAACAGGTAAGCCCAGTGGTCGCAAAGTGCTGCGCCGCGAGGAAGTGCGTTGATGGTTTCCATGATGGTTTCTGTTTTCATATGTGTGTTTTAGTTTTGGTTTTGCTTATCCGAATTTCAAATTCAAATTTCAAATTCAAATTCTAAACTCGGATTTCAAAATCAAAATTGGTTTTCAAATTTCAAATTTCAAAAAAGGTTTTTAGCCTGGGGAATCGAAAGCCGAAAACGGCCTGGGTGATGCGACGATGCGGGTGTGGACGCGAATATGGGGGTGAAAAAGCGTCAAAAAGGGGCGCAAATCGGCGCAAAAAGAGCCGAAAAGACTGAAGGGGAGTAGGTTAAGTGAAGCGCGAAGGCAAAAGAAAGCCCCTAGGCGCGAAACCTAGGGGCGCTTTGGTTAAGCCTCCATGTTGGCGAGTGATCGCTCTATTTCATCGGCGAGCAATTCTTGGTTATAACCATCATAAAGATCCGTCATAGCACAGGCAGCTCCATTTGCATCGGCTCGCCACAAGCGTGACAGGGCCGATTCTAGGCGTTCCAGCAGCGTGTAGGGGACAACGCTATACTCGTGATCTTCCCACACCTTGCGAGCGTCATAGTGCGCCGACGATGGTGTACGGTAGATTTCTGGAGTAAGTCCTTCTGGGGTTTGGATACGGTAGTACATGAGGTTATTCGTATATGTCGCAATCAGCAGGCATTTCAACGGGTACGATACGCCAATCGTCGGGCAAGCCGTCGCAACCATCTAGGATGTCTGCAAGCTCGGATTCAGCTTCTGCTCTGGTTGCGAATGTGCACGCAGCATAGATGTCAGAATCATTGTCGCATGCTTTAAGGTCTGCCCAACCATAGCAGGCGGCAGTTTGGATTTTGTAGTTCATGGGATTAGCGTTGGTTAGAACAGTCCGCGAATTGATTCAGCGTTATCAAACGAGAAAAGAAGGATCACCTGCGAGCCGTTGCAAGCGCGGGCAATCGGGTGAAGGTTAGCCTCTGCAAACCAACGGAGCGCGCCAGCTTCAGCATCACGCTCCTCGTAGTTATAGGATAACCAAGCGCGCTTTTCCCAAAGCGGAAGACTTAGCTTGATGCGCGCGCCTTTGGTATTGGTTGCGCCAACGTAGTTAACTAGGATTGCGATCGTGTTTTGTGGTGTATTCATTTTTGTATTGTGTTTGTGTGGAGCGTCTCTGCTCCCCTCTGGCCACCCCGCAGGATGACCAACTCGGGAGCCTAGGCTAGCAAGACTCGCAAACATGCGATTGGATGCGGATAATTGATATGTCCTTAGGCGATGGCCTGCTGTCGCATGATTGGGCTACCATACGCGCCGCACCACGATGGGTTGGAGTTTTGGCGCAATAGGGGCGGAAAAACGTCCAAGTGCCACCCTGAATGGCCTTTGTGCCGCTTTCGTTGTGGATGACCGCTTCAATACTAAACATCATTTTCTTTATAGTGTTCATTTGTAGTGTGTTAGGTTAGGTTGGGTTTACTTGCGGTTACTTTTGCGATAGTCGCAATAGACTGACAGCCAGAGCGATGCGGTGATGATTGCGCAGCCTCCCATTAGCAGGAAAAGGCACAAGCGGACGTAGGCGGCGTACTCTAAGGCGTTCATATCGTTTGGGTTCATAAGCTGAGTTGAGTTGAGTTAAGGTTGAACTGACAAGGGCGAGACTAGCGCTTGCTGATAAGTGCGCAATAAAAAAGAGAGGATGAGCAAAGAAAAGCGTGCAGTGCAGTGCGTGCCCTGAGCGTGCGTGAGTGCAGTGCGTGCGTAGCTCGTGGGGTGCACGAGTGTCGCGACTGTGGTACGGTGCGTGCGCAATGTGCGGAGCGAATGTGCGGAGTGCGGAGGATGTGCAGACGGCGATCCGGTCGAAGCGTGATGCGGAGTGCGGGCGTGCGTGCGTGCGGCTGAGATAGTTCGTGTACGAAGGAAATGCGTTACAGCCCTTAGATTGTATACAATCACCGCGCGCGCTCCCGTGTGCTGGCCAGCGCCCCTCGCAAGCGTGCTGGCACCGTCTTTCGGACGCTCTCCGGAGCACCAATTCGGTGGTCTTACCCACTTGGTTTGGACGGCCTTTGCAAGCTGTTGCGCCGCAGTGCCTTGCCAATAACACAATACAAACATAGTTATATGGAGTGGCTTTTTACAGAGTAAAAGCGCGAATCTACAGAGAAAACCGGCAATAGGGGGGGAGGG
>Ga0315906_10001533_pt1 | contig 34118 bp, 48 predicted proteins | sample LakEriMetagenome_4_FD_203526 | JGI IMG/M metagenome (GOLD analysis project Ga0315906, IMG submission 203526) | Freshwater fungal communities from buoy surface, Lake Erie, Ohio, United States - Buoy 2 MA122 | ecosystem: Environmental > Aquatic > Freshwater > Lake > Lake biofilm | place: USA... | reverse complement strand
GCGGTCAAGGTTAATGGATTACCCTGATAAAATAGAAAGAGTAATCCTACATCTTGAAAAAGAAAATGGTGTTCCCCTATCACAAATTGAGGTGGGGGAACTAACTATTGTAGATGAAATTTTTAAAATGAAACCAGTGTATTTGGATATTACAACCACTGGAAATATTAGTAAAGGTATTTACGAAACAAGTGCATCTTTCTATATTTATATAAGACAAATCAACCCATCATTTTATAGTTTAAAGATATATTTTAAACCTGAACAATATGATGAGGTAGTATTTTTTATAACAAGATTAAAGAAAAAACAAAATGCAAGAACTAACAGCTGAACAATTGAGAGAGAAGATGGAATCTGGTGAGAGATTCATAATTGATTACTTTGCCACTTGGTGTGGACCATGTAAAATGTTAAGTCGTATCTTGGAGACAAGTGGTGACAAATTGGGTGTTCCAATTTACAAATTTGATGTAGATTCAGACCGTACCTTTACAATGGAACAAAACATCCGTAGTGTACCAACACTTAAACTTTACGAAGGTTCTTCAGTAGTTAAATCTCACACAGGTATTTTACAAGAATCTCAATTTGAAACATTTGTAAACTAATGAAACATGTGTTAGTTTTTACGATGGATGGATGTCCTCATTGCTCTGACTTTAAAGATATGTTAACCAATGAGGGTATTGAGTATATTGATGCAGATATCAATGAAAACGAAGAAGAATATAACATGTTTGTTAAAGTAACTGATAATGAATATGTACCGGCAATAATGATTATAGAAGAAGGTACAACAGATGCTAAGTTTTATGCACCTGACAGGGACTTTCAAGAGTTGGAAGAAGCGGTTACCCTTATTCGTGAACAAATTGCCTAACTCTCTTTAAAAGAGAATTAATTCATCCATCTTATAATGTTCATTCCATGGCTTGTCAGCTATTGGTAGAAACAAATCATCATTAATATCGTAGTATTGAATTGTTTCGTCAATGTTATAATCACATAAAACATCAAGAGCAACTGATGTTAATTTTTCATTGTTCCATCTTGAGTTTGTCCTTATTTTGAACATAGTATCATTCATTGTAAATGTTTCAGGTGTTTCACCCCAAGTATGAATGTCCATCACTTTTGATTTTGATACCCTGAACATATTGTAGGCGATAAACTCCATTGAGTATAATTTCTTTCTTAAATCTTTTGAATAACCGTGTGGGTATTGACTGTGACAAGTAGAACTTGAAAGATATGTTAAACTGTTATCATCAAAAAAGAATGAAGATACGTTTGAGTAATCCTCACCAATACTAACAATATTACTTGACCTATAATCTTTCTCAATGTATGTACTGAGTTGATATTCATTATACAACGGTCTTGGGGTATTGTAGAACCTGTGCCAGTTTTGATTGTATGATGATGATGTGTTGTATCTGATATTATCAATGAATCTTAATTTCGTACTTGGAAAATCATATTTGTATTTTTCTTTAAACATTTCAAATTGTTTTGGTAGGTTAAAGAATTCATTATCAGATGTAACTGAACCTGACACAACCATAATGGATGGAAAATAATATGATACTTGGAAGGTGTTTTCGTTAATTAAACTATCACCAACTTGTTCTAATAAATGATTTGCAAAATGATTAATAATTCCTTCTATTGAATCGGGGTTGATTAAATTCATATTGGTAAAAATTTATGAATTTAATTTGATAGTATAAATGGTTAATTAAATTTCAACGTATTCATTATAAGATTTTTTAACATCATCAAAATCTGGATAATCAGGAATTCTAAAATCAATACGGTCAAGACCATCATTAAATAATTCGTTTAACATTTCCTTGAAAGAACCATAATATTCAATTGGGTTGTAGTTGTTTTTCCAATTCATAAAAAATTCTCTGAATAAATAATCAAATGTGTTGGTTACATCAATTGCGTAAGTCCAAATATCATTTCCGGCACGATTGGTACCTACATTAACCATCTTACCTGAATCACCAAAAAACCCTTCTAATCCACCATATACATTTTTGGATAACTCATCTTCATATGCTGTGTTAAATGCATTCCAATATGCACTTTCCATATCACTTCTTAAATCAGGAAAAAAATTCTTTATAATATATTTGGTAGTTTTCTCATCTTCCAATAATTCAGTAATATTATCAGCTGTAATACTTAAAGTTTCAGGTTGACCTTCAATTTCCCAAAGTTCTTCTAAAAATGATGTTTGTTCAATATCATCTGAAGTTAATGGTGGTAATTCGGAAACAATTTTATTTGCCAATAAACTTTTATTATTGTCATTCAATGTTTCTATACAATCATCATAAAAATCATTAATAACATCATTAAAATGTTCATTGAAATCCTCGTTAAAAACTGTTTCAGCTGCATTACGAGCGGTTCCATCTCTTCCTCTATCATCAAAGGCCATCAATAAATCATCTTTATCTGTTAGCCAAATAATTCTATCATTCTGAACAACTAAATCACTTTCTAAAAACTCACTAATAAAATGTTTAAAATACTCAAATTTATCAGGTGCGGCTTGGTATTGTTCCCAAATCAATAAGTCTTGTAATCCTTCATCAAAAAAGAATTGATTTTTTGGGTCCAAATAATGTTCTTCAGGATTACCTTTTGATAAAACAAATCTTATGAATTGTTCTGGTCCACCAAAGTTTTTGGCAACACCAATAGGATTATCATAAAATTTATCTATTAAGGCTGATATTTTATCTTCCATCATAATATAAATACAAAAAAAATGGGAAGTTTTCACTTCCCATATTAGAGAGTATTATTTTTTTTGATTGTAATACTTTTGAACCGTCTTTTTAATTGATTGTTGAATCGTTTGACTTTGGTTCTGTGTTCTGTTAATTGGTTGACCCTGTGGTTGTGCTGGTGGTTGTTGCACAGTACCGTTGTTTTTACATCCGCATCCCATGGTTTTATATTATTAAGGTTTATTATACATAAATAGTTGTTTAATACAATCTGTTTATTAAGTTTGTGTGTATATTACAAGTTTATCAATATTTATAGTAAATTGAATAATGAAATTTATTAATTTGTTATTAGAGGGAAGAGAAGATGACTTCAAAAATACTTACGGGAAAAAGTTTTCTCCTGAAAAGTTAGATGCCATTATTAATATGGTTAACGAAATTCCAAATGGGTCAAAGTTTTTAACTTTCTTAGGTAAAACATTACCTCAAACAATTCCTGATGGACTATTAGATGAGAAAGTAAAAGATACTTTAAAAAAGTTTGTTTCTATTGGTCCCAACTTACAAATTAAAGATATTAATCAATACAAAACATTTGCTGAATTATATTCGGCAATTCAAGAATATGAAACTAGAATAAGAAGAACTGTTAAGTCTGTTGATGGTGCGGATATTGTTTTTGAAAATGACCAATTTACCGTTGTTGCACCACTTACAACATCAGCGTCTTGTTATTATGGTGCAGGTACCAAATGGTGTACTGCATCAAGTGCCGATAATACACACTTTAACAACTATATGAAGGATGGAAAATTGTTTTACATATTAGATAAAACAAAACCAACATCTGATAGATTTTATAAGGTTGCTTTGTTAAAGAAATTTGATGGTGATGAAAGTTATTTTGATGCTCCTGACCAAAAATTCACTAGTGGTTGGATTATGGGTACAAATGAACTTGCTCGTATAAAACAATATATTGATTTATATATTAGGGAGAAATATTCTAAGGAACTTGAAATTTGGGGTGATAAAGAAAAAGCTGCGATTGAAAGAAAAAGATTAGCAAGAGTAGAACAACAAAGAGTTGAAAATGGTTTAATTGAATCTGCTAATCAAAGAAGAGAAGATGATGAGTGGAGTTTAGATAATTTATCTCAAGGTGATATGGGTTCTTGTGCTCACGCTCTTTTTAACTTTTTAATTAGTGAAGGAACAATTGAAGAAAAAACACCTGAAGATAAAAGTGAAATTGCAAGAATTGAAAATGAAATTACCAGACTTCAAGCGGAATATGATAATGACGAAGAAGTTGGAGGAGATTTGTTGGATGAAATAAGTGAGTTGGAAGATGAGTTAACCGAATTAGACGCCAAGATGGATGTGTATAATATGTTACCTATTGGTGATTTTATTTTAAAAGAATTTACTACGACAGATTTCCAAGGTAGATGGAAAGTTGGTGATTCTGATGATACTGAAAGGGAAGCGATACAATTTGTAAAAGATATGTTGGGTGATGCGGGTTATTATGGTTTTAATCCATCATTTGTAATGGAACATTTTGACGATGATAGCTTTAAAAATTATTTAAGAGAGTTTTTTGAAGAGGATGTTTATAATAATCCTGAGGTTTATTTAGGTGATAGTGATAAAGAATTAAGCCGTAGTCAAGAAGCTAGAATTATTGAATTAAAACAAATGGTTTCAGATTTAGAGTCTGAAAGAAATAATTTAGATGATGAGGATGAAGATTATAGTGACGAATACGATAGGATAGGTGGTGAGATTGATGAGGCAAATAATGAAATTGAAGAAATTGAATCAGACCCTGATGGTGAATATGATAGTAATAAATTAGATTCTATAGTTTTAGATAGAATATCTGAATATAGATATGATGCTAAAGATTTTTATGAAAATTATTTGGGTGGTGATGACTTTGAAAGTTGGGTAACATCTAACGGTTTTATTGATGAAGATGAGTTTGCTCAAGCGGTTGTTGATGGTGATGGATATGGTACAACTTTGAATAGTTATGACGGAAGCGAAGAAAGTGTGTCTTTTGAAGGTGAAACTTACTACATTTTCTATGATGGTGACTTTCATTAATCTTTAGTATTCATAATCCATAAACCTTTTTTATTATTAGTTTATGGAAGACAAAAAACAAATAAAATTTATACTCCCCTCAGATTGGTTTTTAAAAGACCCAATTGATTTTGAGCACAAGGAATATGTATTAAATTCGTTTTTGATGAAAGTGGAGGATGCTTTATCAAGAGGTGAAATTTATCCGTTCTTTACTGAGATATCGCTTCACATGGCATCCATTGGAAGTTTTCTTAAATCAAACAAATATGTTTTTATTAATAAAGAATTAAATTCCATTGATGATGAGATTATGTTATATGAACTCAAATCAAAAAAGACAAGAAAGAAATTTACAACAGAGGAATTAGAAGAGATTAAACAAATACTTGAATATTCTCAAGAAAAACTACTTCAATATTTTACAATCTGTAAAGGTATATGGGAGTTGTCTTACCAATCAACATCAATTAAATTAAGAAAGAATAAAAAGAATTTACCACTTCATAATTCATATGTGGTATATCAAGATTTATTTAACAAAGAAGTGTATGTTTGGCAAGGAAAGTTTGAACAACTATCTAAGAAAAAACACGACACCAAAATAGATTTCAGTTTAATATATAAAGGTCACGATAAAAAATTCACGGAAGTTATCCGTGAGTATTCAGATACAAAGAGTTTGGAGTATCCAATCTTTGAAGCGTTCTCAACACAGAACTTACCATTGGAACATACATTATTACCTTTATTTAAGAGGAAAGTACAATCTTACTTCACACAGTCAGTATGAGTACACCATCTCACTATGAAAAGGCTGAGACCAAATTCAGTTTACTACCTTACGCAAGTAATGTAGGGTCACCAGTCATTGTTGTTGAAGACACAGACCAATTTAAAAGAAAACAAGTTACCAAGTTCAATAATTTTGTTGACAAGAGATTTAGTGAACTAAAATCAGAGATGGAAAGGTTGGTTGATGTTTATAAACTCAACGAATTTATCTTTAGTATTGACCTTAGGTTTGAGCCAATAGTGGGTGAAACTTATTATGTGTATCAGAATGAAAAAACTATTAATTTTTTATCAATGATAGCTCCACATGAATGTAAGTTTTTGTATATTTGTAGTGTTAAACTAAATACTGAAGGTCAATGGGTTTTAATAGACGGTACTTTTCCAAAGAGTTAATTTTACGTGAGATAGACAAAGAATATCCACTAAAAAAGTATTTCGCTTCTGATACTTGTATATTTACAGATAGTGTGTCCCATCAAGCATATGAATTACACAATAAAGGTGTTTCTGACAAAGAAATAAAAGAATTTATTTTAAAAAATTCTACACCCTTGATTGAACAAAATTAAAAACATATATTTTATACTATGAAAACACTAAAAAATTCAAAAACAGGTGAAATCAAAAGATTACACGACAACGCCGCTCACAAATTAGTAATACAAACTTTCTTAGGTTGGGGTTACGTTCCCAAGTCTGAATGGAAAAAAGATAAGTCTGTGGTAACTGTAGAGATGCCGGATAAAAAGACAAAAAAATCTAAAGATGAAGGACAAAAAAGTGTGTCTTACGGAAAAGGAAGTTCTAGAAAATCCAAACGATAATGTTTTGGGTGAACTTGTAAGAAAGAAATTTTGGAGTTTAAAAAAACATAAAACAACATGGATGACAAGACTAAAAAATTACTTAACACGAAATTAAGACAACCAGTACATATCAGTTACATTTCAAAATACATTTTGAAGATGACTGAGAAAGAAACAAAAGAGATACTGGATAAATTAATTGATGATGGTGTAATTGAAGAGTCACCATTAGCATCAAGTTATTACGTAAATAAATAAGTATGAAATTTGAATTAGAAAAGTGTGTGAGTTGTGGACGTGAAACGGGTTATTCTATTAATGACCATATAGATTCTCGCAAGACTTACGTAGAGGGTGCTGGACAACTATGTGCTGAATGTTTCAAGGAGGTGTACAATAAAGTACACAAAAAAGATGTTGACAATGATGAAAAATCATAAAAGAATTATCTTGGCTGGAAAGGCAGCTTCAGGTAAAGACCACTTGAGGAAAAAGTTTGAATCACGTGGATTCAAATACGCAGTGAGTTACACCACAAGACCACCAAGAGAAGGTGAAGTTGATGGTAAAGATTATTTCTTCTTAACAGATGAAGAAGCAACCAAAATGGTGGAATCAAATATGTTTTATGAATATGTTTATTTCAATGGTTGGTTGTATGGAACAACAGTAGAACAGTTTTATACTGATGATTTATTCATTATGACACCTGCAGGTATTTCACACGTTAAACCTGAAGATAGAGTTAATTCATTTATTATTTACACTGATATTGATATTGAAACAAGGGAGATTAGATTAAAAATGAGGTACATGCCTGGTGATAGTTTGGAACGAAGAATTCAGGCTGATGAGGTGGACTTTAAAGGTTTTAATGATTATGATTTAAGAATAACAAACGCAGATTTTTAATGGAAAATTTTATAGGAAAAGTAGTAAACGGTGATTGTCGTGAAGTGATGAAAACTATGGAAGAAGGTTGTGTTGACCTGATTGTAACCAGTCCTCCATATGGAGTTGGAATTGCTTATGATGTTCACGATGATGACATGTTGATTGAAGAGTATTTGAAGTTTACTGAAGAGTGGATGAGTGAGGCGTTTAGAGTTCTTAAGGATGATGGACGTATTGCAATTAACATTCCCTATGAGATTAACCGTCAAGCAAAAGGTGGTCGTGTATTCATGGTGAGTGAAGTGTGGCAAATCATGAAAAAGATTGGTTACAAGTTCTTTGGGGTTGTTGACCTTGAAGAAGAATCACCACACAGGAGCAGAACAACCGCTTGGGGTTCTTGGATGTCTCCATCAGCTCCATACATCTATAACCCAAAAGAGTGTGTTATATTGGCTTACAAAAAGAAACACATTAAAATTGTTAAGGGAGTTCCTGAATGGGTTGGTGAAATGGGTGAGGTTGAAGATAAGAACGGTGTGATGAAGAACAAAATGATGTACACCGAAACCCAAAAACGTGAGTTTATTGATTTGGTATTTGGTCAATGGCATTACTTTGCGGATACTAAAAGTATGACCAAAGCAACATTTTCAATGGACATACCAACCAAGGCAATCAAGATTCTTACTTATAAGAATGATATTGTTTTGGACCCATTTGCAGGTAGTGGAACTAGTTTGGTCGCCGCAGAAACCTTAGACCGCAGATGGATTGGGATAGAACTCAGTCCCAATTACGCAGAGGTTGCCAAGAAACGAGTCAACGTATTTGTTGAAGGTAGACGACAACAAGTAATAAATTTTGAAGAAACTACAACCCTCACTTAATAGTGGGGGTTTATTATTTGACTTTAACGTCAAGTCAAGTTATATTTATAAAAAAACATTATGTTCTATTACTACGGTCGCAAACAAAAAATATTTGACAAATATCCAAAACCACAATTTGATACCATTATTGAACCATTTGCAGGTTCCGCTGCGTATTCAATGAATCACTATAAAAAAAATGTAATTTTGGTTGAAAAAGATGTTAAAATTGCATCCTTGTGGAGATATTTAATTTCAGTTGAGCCTGATGAAATACTTAGTTTACCAATCTTAATAAAAGGTCAATCATTAAATGATGATATTTTCAGTTATTTAAGTAATGACCAAAAAAGTTTAATTGGTTTTTTTTTGAATCCTGGTTCATCACAACCAAAAAAATCACCTGGAAAATTCTGTGCTTGGACTGAAGAAAATCGTAAACGACTATCAATTGATGTGACTAAGGTAAAACATTGGGTAATTATTGAAGGTGATTACAAAGAAGTTCTAAATCAAGAAGCAACATGGTATGTTGACCCTCCATATCAAGGTAATGGTGGACAATACTACAAACATGGAAATAAAGATTTTGACTATGAAATTCTTAAAGATTGGGTTATGGAAAGAGAAGGTGAAGTTATAGTTTGTGAAAATTCTGAAGCTGATTGGATGGATTTCAAACCCTTGGTTGATATACAAGGACAAAAACACAAAACAAAAGAAGTGATTTTTTATAAAAAAAGTTAATTATTTTTTTTTATAAACAAAATATCTTTACCTTTGTATTATTATGATGGCTAAAGATGTATTTCGTGAAGAACCTAAATTTACAAAATGGTTAACAGAAAATCCTGAATTTATGGTGAACCTGTTAGGTTTATGTAATTATCACGCATCGTGTGATGATTTAGATTCTTATAATGAAGTTTCAGTACACGGTGGGAGGGTTGACATTTGGGAAGCTGTATCTCAAACGTTAATTGAGGCTAATTACAATTTAGTTAATAGGGAGCATCTTTGTAAACCAATTCACTATTGTTATGGGATGATTAAAAAGTATGATGTGGACCCAAAAAGAATTGTTATTCTTACTGAAAAATCTGATGATGAATCTAGAGGATTCATAAAACACCAAAATGAAACTACAAACTATAATTGGTATTTAGTCGAATTTAATCTTGGGTACACTAAAAATGGAAAACCTCACGTTAATTTTCATTTAATTGTTTCACCACAATCAAAGAATAAAGTTATAAGTGAAATTAAACAAAAAATCATCAATTTTTTTTCAAAAGATGAATTGGAAAACACTCAAAGAAATACTACAAAACCTGATTATAGGAATGATAAAAATCTTGACAAACTAAAAGGAATTATTTTTACAGGTAACGTTGGAAAAGGGGTAAAATCAGTCCCCTATAACATCCAATGGGTTGGACCTGGTGATTTATTCAAATCAAATTATGGATTTGAAGGTACCCTTAATAATGTTGGATTTAATACTAGAGAACACATTGCAATTAACATTCAAAAACGTCAAACTTATGCTGCTAACGGTAGCACTTGGAAAATGGTTTCAAATCAAGGTTTATGTATTGATGACATCTTATCAAATAAATAAAATTTTGAATATTTTTTTGAAAATATAAAATTATTGTGTAACTTTGAATCATAATAGAAATAAATCATGGGACCTTCAACATCAACTTCGACAATTCCTCAGTTTTGCATTCAATATGTAAAATACCAAAACAGTTTGGCTAACAAAGTTACAAGAAGTGATTTGAAAAACGCTTTGAAAAAACAACATGAAACCGCACCTTGGTTGTTTGGTTCTTCAAAGAACGGAAATGAGCCGGCATCTTGGGAATCAAGTGTTCACCCAACATTTCGTTCAATGTATTCACGAATGAAAAACGGGACTAGTGGACAGCCAGGTATGGAAAATATTCTCAAGGTTGTTGAAGTTGATGGTGTTGATTATGTGTATGACTTGGAAGACACATACTTGAAAGCGGATATTGGAAGGGCTTTCAAACAATACTTTGAAGGTGAAGAAGTTAAACCAACTGACATTCACACAACACTGCAATACAAAATTTGTGCTGTTGGGGTTGCTGCGGGATACAAATTGTTTGTCCCGTTCAAAAACCGAAATTGCAAAATTGAAAATGGTTTGACTATTCAAACTTCATTTGGACCACACATTGTTGATGACTTCAAAGGAAAAACCAACATCACACGTGAAATTGATGTAATTTTGTTGGAAGAAACTGAAGATGGTTTCATTCCAGTTAGAACTTACGAAGTTGAAAATTCAACAGGAGTTGTTTCAGGTATCAGTCGAATCAAAGCCTTGGATTGTCACGGTGTAATTGTTTCACCACATCAACAATACAAAGACAAGTTTGACAAATACATGGAAGAAGCTTTCAAAGAAATGAAAGGACGGGTTAGTTACAAATCAAGCAAAGAAGTTTTCAAATTCGCAGAATCAGTTGAAGAATATCAAGAAGACGCTTTCAGTCAAGATGAAATCCAACAATTGATTTCAAAAAAAATGTAATTACAGACCCTCACTTAATAGTGGGGGTTTCTTTTTTAGATAACTTGGTATTTATAGTAAAAGTAATATGGAATCTATTATTGAAAATCAAATAAGAGATATTGTTTTAAAAGTAAGATTGGAAGAAACAAGAGCAACTGAGTTCCAAGAAAAATACGAATCAATGTCTGATGAAGCCGCGGCAATATTTCATGAATTATGTGAAACATTTTATCCTGAAACTAAAGGTATTATTACTGAGGCAAATTGGTTAAACTATGTCGGTGATGTAGTTGGTATATTTGACCCAACAGGTCTTGTAGATATTGCAAATGGTTTATCTTACTTATATCAAGGTGATACGTTTTTTGGTATGTTATCTATGATATCAGCAGTACCTTATGTTGGAGATGCTTTAGCCAAACCATTTTTAATGGCGGGTAGAGGTTCAAAAATTGTAAAAGATGTAAATGCGGGTTTAAAGTTAGTTAAATCTGGTAAAACTGCTGAAGCAGGTAAAGTTATTTCTGACATTTCAAAATCTAATGGTATGATGGCAAATTTATTGTCAAAAGTTAGACAATGGGCACCAAAGTTAAAAAATATGATTGATAAAATACCTGGTGGTAAATTATCTGCAGGATTAAAAAACACTTTAAAAGATATTGTTTCTTTATTTGAAAAAGTTGGTAGTGGAAGTCAAAAAGCATCTGCAATTGCGAGAAGAGCTGCTAAAACAACAATGACCGCAAAAGAAACTGAAACTGTTTTAAAACAAATTCAAAACGCTGTTAAACAAGATGCTAACTTGTTTAGAAGTTTTGGTGGTAACGCAGCAAAAGGATTACAAGGTATTAAAAATTATAAAATGAGTGGTGTACCAAGATTATTTGGTAATAAAGCAACTAGAAGTTTAATGAGAAGAACTAAATTTTATGCTGGTTTTTTAGATTGGTTAGGTGTTGGTAATTTTGTTGGACCTGAAGAATTAAAGGCTAAGATGGGTGTTAATTTTGATGAAAAGATGAATCAATACTCTCAAACATCTCAAGCAAAAGAAAATTGGGAAAGTGAATTTGGTAATGTACCAGAAACAGAGGCTCCTGAAACAAGTGCAGAAACTCAAACATCAAGTCCAAGTTCGGCTGAAGACATGACAAAAGATTTCATAAGTAGTTTATTATTTGGACCAATAACAGGAAAAGTAGTTTAATGAAAAAGTTAATAAAAGAATCGGGATTACGTGATATTAAAGCTTTAGCTAAAAGATATCCAAAAGCTAAAATATACTTTCACCAAGATTTAGATGGTGTTACAACAGCAATTGCTATGAAGAAATACTTGGAGGATAACGGTATCAACGTAGTTGATTCTGAAATTATTCAATATGGTGATAAAGAATTTTCTGTTAAAAAACTTGATGCAAATGGTGACACAATGCCAGTTCTTGTTGATTTTGCACACGGTAAACCAATGTTTGTTATTCATACTGACCACCATGATAGACAAGTTGGGACGGGAGATACTAGTTCAACATCATTTAAATCGTCACGTTCAAATGTAGAGACAATATCACAAGTAGTATCACCAAAAGAGATATTCCCTGAAACAGATTTAAGATTAATTTCAACTGTGGATTCTGCGGACTATGCAAAGTATGATATTACACCTGAACAAGTAATGAACTATATGTTCAAACTTGATAAGAACAAAAGTTTATTACAAAACAAATTCGCAATGGGATTGGTTTTAAACAAACTAATATTAGCGTTTAAGAATAAGCCAGGCTTTATGGAGAATTTGGTAATCAATGCTGAACCATCTTTATATTCAATCTTAATGCAAGTTAAGAAAGAAATGAGTGAGAGAAGATTACCAGGTCCTGAAACATTAGAAAAGAATAAATCAGATTATGTTAAACAAATGGAGACATCACCAAATGTTAAGGTGATTGATAACATTATTGTACAATATGGAGGAGGTAGTATGTTCAATCCCGGTTCATACGATAGATACACGCCATTTAAGAACAACCCTGAGGCGGATTTCTTGGTAATAGCTTGGCCACTTGGATTACTACAGGCATCATGTAATCCATTTAAAAAGGAACGTGAACTTAAAGGGGTTAACTTGGGAGATATTGCTCAAGAAGTGTTGGGTAAACACGAAAACCAACTTAAAAGTAGAATGGTTCCATTATCAACCATCAAATACATATCAGAAGGTTCCATAGGACCAGAGTCTGTTGGATTTACATTTAAAGATTTTGAAGCTCTTTATGGTGAAAAATTCAATGGAATGGAGAATGGCGATGAGTATCTTAAGATTATTGAGAAGTTGATGGATAAACCCACAAAAGACTTAACTGATAAGGAATTTGAAGTCCTTGATAAGTTTGGTGTAAGTGCGTGGGATTTAATCCAAGCCAATTCAGGGGGACATAAATGTATTACAAACATTTCAGGTATTAACTATCTTGGTAGAAGTAATAGACCTCCAAGTGGTCAATACAAATATGACCCTGAAAAAAGCGGAGCTGCATACATTAATGTATTGAAGAAATTACAAAACGAATTTGTAAGTAAACTTCAGGAAAAGATTAACGAGAGTAAGTAACCCAATTCTTTTTGTAGTTCTTGTTTGATGAGCAATAACTTGCGTACTCATTAACTATTGGACTACCTGTGTTATATCCACCACAAGATAGTGCCCAACTATGGTATGTGTTGTATCTGGCTCTCAACATCTTCATACTCACCATCACATTCAATTCAATGTTTCTTGTAAGTTCTTTTTGACTAACATGTCTACCAGCATAAGGGTGAGCATATTTGGTAATGATTTGCATTGGACCCACAGCGTTTGCGTATGATGTTTGGTATGGGTCATAAGACCAATGAAATGGTCCTTGATAATGTGTTTCCCTATAAGCTACATTGTAAGCAACATATTTAGGTACACGATACATCTTAGAGTATTTCTCAATTGAGTTATACATCCTCAGACATACTGGAGATGTAGGTTCAGAACCTAACATCTCCAAATATTCTTCTTCTGCTTGTTCTTGTATTTTTTCAATACTGTAGATTGCCGCTCCAAGAGCTCCAAATATTACAAAGAACCAAAGGAATATTGCGGTTTTAAAATCTACATTTTTCATAGTTATTTTACAGGTGGTGTTTGGTTTGGATTGTGTTGACCCCAAATATTACGAGCATAAAGGGTGAAGATAGTTTTACCAATCTCATTATCATAGATGGTGTAGTTCCCGGTATTTTTATCAATCAACATAAGTCTTTGATTTTCGTCAACCGCCAAGATGATGTCTTGTTTTTCTACTACCACCATTTTTGATGGCATTTCAACGGTCTTGATTTGTTTATAGTAGAACCCTACTCCAAATCCTATGCCAAGTCCGCCAAGTACTAATACAACCCAAAAAACATGACTGAAGAACTTCTTAATTTGTTCTGATGCTTTGGTCCAATAAACTTTAAATTTGTTTTCCATAACCCAAAGGTATGGCAAAAATTACTGATAATCAACCCTGTCTCCGATTTTGATACCAAGACTCCTGCATGTATTAGCAGGCAGTTCCAATACAAAACCACCATTACCTTCATACGTTTCACATTCTTCTGTATCACAAGGTGGGCAGTTTGGGGAAATATCATTAATAATATTTTTTTTAATAAAGACAATATCCAAAGGAATTACACAATTTTTCATCCAAAAACTCTGTGTTGTATCTTCAGGCATTACAAATAACATCCCATCAAAGTTACTAAAACTCTGACCCATCATACCCAAACGAATTTTTTCGGGTGTGGATACTACTTTACAATTAAATTTATTATTATTGATTGAAATATACATATAGTGATAAATATAAGATATGAAGAAATCAGCCGGAGTAATCGTTAAATCAGGAAACAAATGTCTTTTGTGTAAAAGGAGTAATGTTGAAACTTACTCAGGGGAATGGAGTATTCCTGGTGGTAAAGTAGAACCAAGTGAAGAAATCATTGACACGGCACATCGTGAGTTTTATGAAGAAACAAACGAGAAGTTAACAGGTGATTTAGAATTCCTTGGGGTGATGGGTAGAATGAACCGTAAAGGAACAAAACAATCATCTATAATGTATGTATTCTTGGCTGATGTTAAAGAACCTATTCATCCTGATTTAGAAAACGCTGAGTACGGTGAAGAACATTCTGAGTGTGGATACTTTTCAATTGATGACCTACCTGAACCAATAGGTGAAAATCTAAAAGAATACCTTACTAAGGTATTAAAGTAAGTTTAAGATATTTATTGTTGTGAAGATTAAAGTTGTTCGTAAAGATGCTGACTTGGATTCCAAAGATTTGGAAGTAGTTAAGGATTTCATTAAGTTCTTATATAAGGAAGCACCAATCCATTCACCAATCACAATTTATTTCTTGGGAAACAAGATTGGTGATATGACAACAGGTTCAAGAACCAACCAAGAGTATATTAAAGTATTATCCAAAGGTAGAATGTTGATAGATGTTTTAAGAACATTAGCTCACGAGTGGGTTCACGAATGTCAACACCAAATACTTGGATGGGAAAAAGGTCCCGACATTGGGGGAAGGAATGAAGATACTGCCAATTCATTATCAGGAGCATATCTTAAGATGTTCCAAAGAGATTTCCCACAACATTTAGAAAAAGATTACGAATAGTACTTGACAACTAAAAAAAAGTTGTTATGTTTTTAGTCCTTTGGTAAACTAATACATATTTATATTTTCACACCGAAAGATAAAAAATGAAAAAAGTTGTCTGAGGGTATTGACAGGATGAAAAAATTTAATTATGTTTTTAATCCAAATGAGTTGAGAAACTCAAACGTTCTTTGAAACGCCAACTTCACCCCCTTAAATTGAAGTTTGGTTTGTATCTTCGGCGGTTTAGCGTCGATTAAGATAACCCCGGTAACGGGACTATAGGGAGGAAAAGTTTCAACGGCTTAATACTTCGGTGTCACGAAAGTGGCTCACAACTAAACAAATTACCTACAGGTAAATTCTCATGGGCGACAGCTGAGAGAAAGTATCTATCCTGACTACGTGAGTGTCAGGGTTGAGATGGAGACATCAATAGGAATAGGTAAAGGTGATGGTTCGACTCAGACGCCAATCTGATGTAGGGCTAGGTACCAGTTTATCATAGGTGTCCAAAGAGCAATCTAACGACATCAAGATAAATCGTAGTCTTGGCGGATTACAGAAGGTTGAGTGGTATTTCCTTCTTCAAAAGAGAAGCTAGCCACCTCAGAGCTCAACCTTCATAGACTCACAATGTTGAATTCTCGTTGATAGAAGAATCAAGATAAAAAGGAGAAGTCTCTGAGCGGTTAAACTGAAAGTCACCTAATTCCTTGGGTAGAAATACCAACGAGGAAATTGACAGGACCCCAAGTCCTTCAGTTTTGACTAAGAAAGTCCTAGTACCTGGGCACGGGTTTAGGGAGTCCGCAAGATTCCATAGAGGCAAGTAATAGTTGAGTAAGTTTGACCGAAACGTGTGATTGTCGTAAACAATCGGTGATGACTTGATACTTGTGGCAACACGAGTGGACACGAGAGGAAACCTTGGTCGGTATAATCTCTACAAAAGACAGGTCAACTAAACATGTAGTCTCAATGTTTTAGCCAACCCCACATAGGATAGTATCCTATGTCCGACCCCTCAACAATAAAATGTTGGGGGGTTTCTTGTTTATATGGATTTTTATTCCTATTTTTGTACTATGAAATTCCCAATGGCCAAATTAGACGACTACACAAAGAGGGGTTTGTTGTTCAAACAGACACACCGTAGTTTGCCATTATCCATATGGAACTATACACCGAACGTTCAGTACGGTGACTTGTGGGATGATGTAACATTGGCATGTCGTGGATTGGTTACAGACAACAGAGGTAATGTAGTTGCCCGACCATTCAAAAAGTTCTTCAACTTAGAGGAGAACAAACACGTACCAACATCTGACTTTGAAGTCTTTGATAAGATGGATGGTTCATTGGGAATCATGTTCAAGTATAATGGTGAGATGATATGTGCTACTCGTGGTTCATTTACTTCAGACCAATCAAAGTGGATGACCGACTTTGCTATAAAGCACAACTACCAAGACATTATAGTTGATGGGTTCACTTATTTGTTTGAGATAATCTATCCTGAGAACAGAATCGTGGTTGACTACAATGGTGAAGAGTGTTTGGTTTTACTTGGTGTAATCAACACTGAGAGTGGTGAAGAACTTCCACACAACGAATTGTTTGAAGGGTTTGATGTTGTCAAAAAATACGATGGAGTTCGGGATTATTCCGAATTGAAGGGTAAAGTTGAGCAGAACACTGAAGGGTTTGTTGTTCGTTTCTCTAACGGAGACCGAATGAAAATCAAAGGTGAGGAATATTTGCGTCTTCATAAGATAATGACAAATGTATCTACCACAGGTGTATGGGAGTTCTTGGCTAATGGTGGTGACATCAATGAGTTCTTGAAGGATGTACCTGATGAGTTCTATGCCAAGGTAAAGGAATATGCTGATAGATTGAAATATGGTTACTACCAAGTGTCTGAAAATTGTGGAAAGGCTCATAACTATTTCCGTTACGGAAAGTATGGTGATAGAGAAGTTGAACCAACTAAGAAAGAGTTTGCTCAACACGTATTGGAACATGGACATCCACCTTATAGAGCGGTAATGTTTGCTATGTGGGATGGAAAACCTTATGATAAATTGATATGGAACATATTAAAACCCGAATGGAAAAAACTTTAAAATAAAAAATATATGCCAGATTTTACAACAGAAATTGACATTGAACCACATGAATATGTGTATGAATGTTCAAAACGTGAACTACAGGAACTAATTGATGAATTAGTTGAAAAAGGATTGGTTGTTCAAATATCAACACCCCATGAAAAAAAACCAAACCTTCTTGAAATTGAGTGGATGAGTAATATTGCCAAATTATCTACATTGAGACAAAGGGTTACTTTTGAAGAAGAACAAGCCATTAAGGATTTGGTGTCAAAATATTTATAAAAAATCAATTTTTTTGTTTATCTTTGTAAAACATTATGACATTATTATATACAGTAATCGGTATTTGGATTGGAATGGTAATTACTTATTTTGAGTGGTACGTACCAATGTATAGAAAAATTAAAGACCTTGAAGAAGGTATGAAAGATTGTATTAAATCGGGATTAATTGGTTCCCAAGAAAAAGACATGGACTAATATGAAAAATTTATATTTATTACGAGGAATTCCTGGCGCAGGTAAGTCCACATTAGCAAAACAACTTGGTGACTCTCACTTTGAAACCGATGGATTTTTTATGGTTGATGGTGAATACAAATTTAACCCAACAAAGTTAAGAGAAGCTCATCAATGGTGTCAATCACAAGTTGAACTGGCAATGATTCAAAACCACATTACGTATGGTTTGGATTCATCTGACATTGTTGTTTCCAATACATTCACACAAGAGTGGGAAATGAAACATTACTATGACTTGGCAGACCAATATGGGTATCGTGTATTCAGTATCATCGTGGAAAACAGACATGGTGGTGTTAACGAACACGGAGTACCTGAAGATAAGTTACAAATAATGAAAGATAGGTTTGAGGTAAAATTATGAAAAAATTATTAAGTATACTGTTGTTTGCGTTGGTTAGTATTGGCTCTTATGCTCAATCCAACTTATTTTTAAGAGCTAGTACTGTCACACTTGGATTCCGATATGAACAAGGTGCTGAAATTTCTTGGGGTGAAACTAAACCTGTAAATGTTCTGATTAAAATAACACAGACAACTGCAACGGTTTTTTCTCAAACAACTCAAGAGTATCATTTGGTAAGTCTTCTCAAGAAGACTGATAATGGAACCAGTTACCGATGTACCGATAGTGAAGGTAAACTTTGTAATCTGTTGGTAATGCCTGTATCTGATTCACCAGGTTATCTATTCTTCATTGTGGAGTATAGTGATAGTGTTTGGTATTATAAATGTAGAGAGGATTAATATGATTACAAAATTTGAATTAAATGAAAAAGAAGAAACCGAAATCAAAGAGTGGCAAGATGCCATCAAAAAGATTTATGGTGAATATGGTTTATTTGACTTTACGTTCACACCAAATGGTATTGGTGTAGGGATAAGAGTTTATAGTCATGCGGCTAAAGTAGAAAAAGATTTTACAGATATTGATAGTTGGTAATGAAGATTATTTTTTTAGATATTGATGGAGTTCTAAACTGTGAAAGTGCTTACCGTAATGGTGAGTGTCAGTATCAGGAATGGATTTGGGAAGATGGTCGTAAAGACCACTACCAAAGATTCTGTGTTCGCAGTAAAGAACTCCTTAATAAGTTGATTGATGAAACAGGTGCCAAGATTGTGATTAGTTCAACTTGGAGAATGAGTGGAATTGAGTTCATGAAAAAGGTTTGGGAGTTGGAGAAAATGAGCGGTGAGATAATTGGTATTACTCCAAGTATAAGAGCCAATGGAATTGATATCCCAAGAGGAATAGAAATTAAATTCTATCTCAATGAAATGGGTTTCACACATATTAACTGGTCTGAAGAGGAACAACAAAAAAGAATGGATGAATCAGGAGTTGATAACTATATCATTATTGATGATGATTCTGATATGTTATATGGCCAGAGAAACCACTTTGTGCATGTATTACCATCACCACGTAATATTGACGGATTTAATCAGCATTATTACGAAATTGCGAAAGCAATGCTTGATAAGTCCTGCATAGAATTAAATTACACTGAGGTAGTTGACAATACAGAAAATATATAATATAATTTAACATATGAACATTAAACAAGCACTTAAAGAGAAAAACAAATTGGCGAAGAAAGTAACTGATTTGATGGATAGAACAAATAGAAACAACTCAATGGATGAGGGAGCTGTTCGTTCTTATGACCCAAAAGAAAGTTTGGAACAAGCCTTACAAATGGTTGACGATTTGGTTAACCTTAAAACAAAAATGCACATGGCAAACGCTGAGGTATACGATAAAATTTTCCGTATGTCTGAGTATAAATCTTTAGTTAAATACTTGAAAACTTTGAATTGTAGTCAAGGTACTATTGTAACTAGTCGTTATGGTGATAGTACGGCTCGTCAAATGACAACTGTAATTACTGAGGTTGAAAGAGATGCTTTAGTTGAAAAATACGAAACGTTGATTGATAATCTTCAAACTGAGTTGGATACGCACAACGCAACCACTCATATATAAAACCTTGTGTTTGTCGTCAGTGGGTGTTGAGAATGGTAGATAATATCTACTTTCTGACAAAAAAGATAACGATAATTGATACTGATATGTACTCAAAAGACTCAGAAATTCAATTTGTCAACATGGTTCAACACACACACCCTTAAAACTCTTTTTAACTTTTCAATGCCACACGGACACTCACATAACCCTCACTTCGGTGGGGGTTTTTTATTTTAGATTTTTTTCATTATATTTGTGGTATGAATATTTTTGTCTTGGATTGGGATATAAAAAAGTGTGTCAAGTATCATGTTGATAAACATGTGGTAAAAATGATATTAGAAACCGCTCAACTTTTGTGTGGTGTTCATCATATGACTGACCAAGCAACCGACCAAGTACCATACAAGTTATCACACAAAAATCACCCATGTGCCATTTGGGCTCGTGAAAGTTTATCAAATTATTTGTGGTTGTGTGAATTGGGTTTGGAGTTGTGTAGTGAGTACACTTATAGATATGGTAAACAACACAAATCTTTGGAAGTTATTATTTGGTGTATACACAATAGACCAAACATTGAGGATAAAGGTTTTACTGAACCTGCAAAGGCAATGCCTGATGAATATAAAGTTGAAAGTGTTGTTGAGTCTTACAGGAACTACTATCGTGGTGCCAAAAGTGGGTTTGCCAATTGGAAAATGAGGGAAACTCCAAGTTGGTTTTAACCTTAACATATTGTTAATATTAGATTAACAACCATCTGAATAAAATTTACTACTTATTGGGAACAAAATAAAAAATATGAAAAAAATAATTATTACATTATTATCGGTTCTGTTATGTATTACAGGACATGCTCAATTCTTTGAGAAAGTTGATTACGTTGGAGCCTTATCGGCAGACAAATCAAAAGATTGGACTAGTGGATGGACACATTGGAACCCTAAAACCATTTTTTGGGCTGCGGATTATGGATGGGACACTACATCTTTCAATAGTCCAACAGGTATTGTTGAAATTACTGGAACTGTAACTTTGGTTGCAAAACGTACTTACTTATTAAGAAGTGTTGTTGTTGTTAAAGACGGTGGTAAATTGATTATCCCTGCTGGAACTATAATCAGAGGTATTGCGAATTTGAGTATGACACCAAAACAATATGCAACAATCGTAGTTGAAAGAGGTGGTTATATTTCATGCGAAGGAACTTCAGCAATACCTGTTGTGTTTACATCGGCAAAGGGTGTTGGGTATAAAGGTAGAGGTGATTGGGGTGGAATTGTTATCTGTGGTAAGGCAAGAAATAACCAAGGTACTGACATTCAAGTTGAAGGATTTAATAACATTTCAGCAAACTCAACATTAGCAAAACACGGTGGTATCAATGATGATGATAATAGTGGTGTAATCAAATACACAAGAATTGAATTTTGTGGTTTGGCTTTTGAACCCAATAAAGAAATTAATGGGTTGACTTTGGCTTCAGTTGGTAGAAACACCACTGTTGACCATGTTCAAGTTTCATACTCAAATGATGATTCGTATGAATGGTTTGGTGGTACTGTTAACTGTAAACATCTAATCTCATTCAAAACTACTGATGATGATTTTGATACTGACTTTGGATATACAGGAGCGGTTCAATTTGGTATTGCATTTAAAGATTCACAACTATATGATATGTCTTGGAATGCACCATCAGGGGCATCAACTTCTGAAACATTTGAGTCAGACAATGATGCTTCAGGTTCAGGTAGATTACCATTAACATCTGCTGTATTCTCAAACATGACTTGTGTTGGTCCAATACCAGCAGGTATGACTTGGTCTCAATTAACAACAACACAAAAGGGTGCGTTTAGACGTGGTGCAAGAATTCGTAGAAACTCTCGTTTGAGTATTGTTAACTCAATCTTTATGGGTTACAGAAACTTTGTGATGTTTGATGGTGATTCAGTATTGGTTAACTCAGGTGTTAAATCAAAAACAATCTCAGATAAAAATAATTTGTTTAGAAACAACTACATTTATGGTGTTAAAGCATCTGCACCTGTTGGAACAACCAATACAGGTTTGACTGAGGTTAGTTCAGGTGGCAATGTGAATCTATTGGATAGTTGGGTTCGTAATTCAATCAACAATAATTTTATTGATACCAACACTTTCAAACCAGGTGTATTGGTCAATACAAACGACTTTAATGAACCTGATTTTAGACCAACAACAGAATACCCATCAAACTTTGAATATGGTGTTTTAGGTCAATATGGTGTTTTACATGTTAAGTCAGTGGGTAAAATAAGTTCAGTTAATTCTTACCCTAACCCAACAAATGGTGAATGTACCGTTGAATTTACATCCACAAAAGGATTCAATGCTGATGCGTATATTACAGATTTGAATGGTAGAATGGTTAGAAAGGTAACAACAATGAACGTTATCTCAGGTAATAACTTTGTAAATGTAAACTTGTCTGATTTGAATAGTGGATTGTATTTCTTCCACATACAAGGTGGAAACAACCAAATAGTATATCAGGTTGTGGTAAACAAATAAATTTTGTAAAAACTTGATACTTTAAAATAATTTGATATATTTATTTTCAATGTTACGAAATCACGAATATAGTCCGAATCAAATTAAACAAAAATATAATTCATCAACTATTAAATCCCTTCTATATTGAAGGGATTTTTTTTGCCCATACGAAAATAAAAAAAAATATATATGAAAAACACAGAAATTTACAACGAGTTAGTACAGAAGATGAGAACATTCTTCTTAAACAAAGGATTTAAAGAAGTTCCTACACAAAGTAGATTGTCAATCTTGGCGGCATGTGAAAACCCACATTCAGTAAAAACATTTGAATATGGTGGATTAATTTGGCCATTACCACAAACAGGTCAGATGTGGTTAGAACATGAGTTGTTAATGAACCCTGAGTGGGAAGGAGTATTTTGTATTTCAACATCATACAGAGAAGAAAAAGACCCAATACCAGGAAGACATGAATTGATTTTTCCAATGTTTGAATTTGAATCAAAAGGTGGGATGAAAGAATTATTAAAATTAGAATCTGACTTGTTAAGTTGGTTAGGATTTGAAAAAGAAGTTGAAGTAGACTATAACAGAATGTGTGAGATATATGGTGGTGTATCAATTTTAGAGAACGAACATGAAACAAGAATGTGGAATGAGATTGGACCTGTAGTATCATTACAACATTTCCCAAGAAGAACAAATCCATTTTGGAATATGAAACATAAAGACGGTGAGATATTCAATAAGGTTGATGTTATTCTTTACGGTCAAGAAACAATTGGTTCAGCGGAACGTTCATGTGATGTGGAAAAGATGAAAGAGATGTTCTACACAATTGAAAATGGTGGATACTGTGCTAAGTTGTTTGAACTATTTGGTAAGGAAAGAGTTGAAGCTGAATTGGAACAATTCTTATCATTTGATTTCTTCCCAAGATTTGGTGGAGGAATTGGAATGACACGTATGGCAAGAGCATACGAGTTAATGAAACAAGAACAAATGGAATTAGTGTAATCATAACAAACCCTCAGCGAAAGTTGGGGGTTTTTAATTTATAACATTATCTTTGGTGTCAACAATTTCATTTGAATCTTTGTCTGGCTTAAAAGAAATAAAATCACCATCACCATAGTGTACATCTATAGTATCAGGGTCAAACTCATAAAAATTGTGATATACGTAGTCTTCAACATCTTCAAAGTATTTTGATAAGACATTAACTTTGGCTCTTTTTATACTATATGTTGTTACATCTTCAACCTCTTCTCCGTAGAAATACGCTGTTTTGACTCTATCAATTTTTTCAGGAAATTCTTTGTTTTGAATCTTTTCGTAATTTTCAATGGCGTAGTTAACATATTGCATCCCAAGTCTACTTACCAAATAAGAATCAATACCAATTAATTTTGCCGCACCACGAACTAATTTAGAATTTCCATCAAAAGAATCCAATAAACTTTTTAATTCTTCCTCAAGTTGTTCTTTACTGTATAGTTTTACTAATACACTAACCAACATTTTTTCTTTTGGTGTAATTTCAGTCATAACAATAAATACCTTGTCAATAAGAAATATATTTTGTATCTTTGCTTTATGGAAAACGAACCATTGGTTGATATGAGTCCTAATGCTATACAAGAAAGAAAAACCAAATTACAAGAAAGACGTGAACTTGCTGAATTGGTTTGGGAACAAATGTGTAATGATGGGGATGCCAATGATAAACATTATTGGATGTCAGGGTTTGTAATCGGATTAAATTACGGAAAGGATTAAAATATGGAAAGAAAGTTAGCAACTATTAGAGAAATTACAGACATTCGACCTATTGAAGGCGCGGACATGATTGAATTGGCATCTGTTGGCGGATGGAATGTTGTTGTTGCCAAAAATGTTGGACATAAGATTGGTGACAAAGTGGTTTATTGTGAGATTGACTCATTCTTACCTATCAGGGAAGAGTTTGAGTTTTTACGTAAATCATCTTACAAAAAAATGGATGACCAAGAAGGTTTCCGTTTGAAGACAATTAAACTTCGTGGACAAGTGTCCCAAGGACTTATTCTTCCAATTAGTGTTGTTCCAATTGTACAATTTGCAACAGGACATGATTTACCTGAAGGTTTGGATGTTACCGAAATGTTGGGTATAGTGAAATACGAACCACCAATTCCTGCTGAACTATCTGGTAAAGTAAAAGGTGGGTTCCCATCTTTCTTACGTAAGGCCGATGAGGAAAGAATTCAGAACTTGGTTAAGGAGTATGAAGAATATAAGTTAACATCTAAACATCAGTTCTACATGACTGAAAAGTTGGATGGTTCATCAGCAACATTTTATATGAATGATGGTGTGTTCGGTGTATGTTCTCGTAACCTTGAGTTATTGGAAACTGAAGGAAATACTTTTTGGAAAGTTGCCCGTGAACTTGACTTGGAAAACAAATTGAAAGATAAAGGGAACATTTGTCTACAAGGTGAGTTGATTGGTGAAGGTATCCAAGGTAACCCATATAAAATCAAGGGTCAGACAGTTCACTTCTTCAATGGGTTTGATATTGATACACAAACAAGAATGAATATTAATGATTTCTTAATCTTATTGGATGAGTTAGAATTGTTATCCGTTCCAATTTTGGATGTTGTATTCTTATTACCTGATACTGTTGAAGGTATGTTGAAACTGGCTGAAGACAAATCTCGTTTGAATAAACTTACCGAACGTGAAGGTGTTGTTGTTCGTTCATTGGATAACACAATCTCTTTCAAAGCAATCTCAAACAAATTTTTGTTATCTGAAAAATAAAGTTTGGTAATTCAAAAACTAATTGTATCTTTGTACTATGAATAAGGGATTTAACATCAAGATTGTACACGAGTCAATGGGTACTTTGTTGAACGAGACATTTTCAAGTGGTGACCAATTCAAACTATTCCTTCGTTTGGTGGATGGTTGTATGGCTCACAAGTCTGACTTTGACTTCTTCAATGGTGAAGACTTTTTGAGTCACATCCCTTTTCGTATCTTAAAGGATTCAGTTATCATGACCAACGTATCTGAAGTATCTATGACTGAGTTGGTTAAGTCTAAAATCGAAGCGTTAGTTACAAAATAATATGGGAAACGAAAGAATTATTGTTACGGAACGTAAACGTGGTGGATTTTGGCCATTTGTTGGTGGACTTTTGTTAGGTGCGGTTGCTGTTAAAGCAATTCAAACCTTATCTAAAGACAAAAAAGAGGTTGAACCTGAAAAGACTACAAAGGAAAAAGAAAATGAAACTGAAATTAAAATGGTTGAAAGTTTGATTGATGATTTAGTTTCAAAACCAATTAAGACTGATATGGATTACTCACACCTTACTTATTTAAGGAAAAAATTGGGAGAATTAAGAAATGGTTAAACGATTAACAATACAAGACGTACTTGATAAGAAACAACCAAAAGAGCTTGGTGGATATCAAAGTATCTTTGAATTTGGTAAATATGTTGTATCAATTGTTGGTGGAACAAAAGGTCTTTATGGTGATTTTGAAACTACATTTGAAATTGCCATACTAGAAAATAATGGTGGTAATTTCGTAACAAAACTGTTCTGTGGTGGTGCAGATGTTATGGGTTATTGCACGATTGAAAAAGTGGAAGATATTTTGAATATCTTTACGGGAGCACCTTCTCCTAAAAAACAGGTTGGTGGAGTTGATTGACCGACATTCGGTCAATCCCAATAAAAGGTCAGATTCGTCTGACCTTTTTTATTTTACGTATATTTATAGGATATGGGAAAAAACTTTATAGTTAGTGAATCACAACTTGAGAAGATAGTTGAAGATATGAAATCAGAAACAAATGAAGGTTCTGATGGAAACTATATGGCAAAACAACAATTGTTTACCATAGCAGTTACCGCTTATAAAATGTGGGAAGCGATGCCTGAAGGTGAAGAGTTGGAAGATTGGATGAATACCAAGATTGCCCAAGCAGAACAATCAATGGTATCAGCATTCAAATCCTATATGTATGACAAATTAGAACACGGAAATAGTGAAGAGATACCTTACTAAGACACTACTACAATAGTAATAAATTAACCCTCAGATAAAACTGGGGGTTTTTTATTTTTTTTATAGTCATAACACTTTTTTATTGAAAAAAATGTCTATCTTTGTAAGATATGAAAAGACTGCTATTTTTATTTGCGTTTTTGTTCAGTTTTCTGAGCGTTCAGGCAACTCACATGATGGGTGCCGATGTTTCCTACCAATGTTTGGGAAATGGTAAGTATAAAATTATTGCAAAGGTATACCGAGATTGTCGAGGTGTATCTATGGGAACACCAAGTTTTGGTGCATATGCCGGACTTAATGGTGGTAATGGTTGTGGTAGTTATACGTTATCAGGGTTAAGTAGAACTTCAATTAAAGATGTTTCAACAAGATGTTCAACCGCTTCTAATCCATGTGCTTCACCAAATAGTGCGTTTTCAGGTTTAGGTGTTGAGGAACATACATTTGAAGCGACAATTGATTTTAATACATCACCATTAAATAACTTTGTTAATAAATCAACATGTTGTGAAGTTACATTTTATGTTAATGAATGTTGTAGAAACGGTGGTATTACAACAGGTCAATCAAATCAAAACTTTTACGCAACTGCGATGATTAACATTTGTAACCTTCAAAAAATGAAAAACAAGTGTAACAGTTCGCCACAATTATCTAACCCGCCTATAGCTTTTTTATGTTGTAATCAACCATGGTATTACAATAATGGTGCTACCGACACAATAGACTTCGATTCAATATCATATAAGTTAGTAAATGGATTACAGGGTATTCCAAATACCTCAGTATCATACACATCACCATTTACATCCAAAGTTCCAATGACACCTTATTGTGTTCCACCAACAACTATTAACTGTACACCAAACCCAAAGACTAACCCACCAAGAGGTTTTTACTTTGATACCACAAACGGTGATATTATTACCACACCAACAAAGTGTGATGAATCTGCGGTGATATGTGTGGAACAAACAGAATGGAGAAAAGATACTTTAGGTGTTTATCGTGTTATAGGTAGAACAAGACGTGACATGCAAGTGTGGGTCAGAGATGATTGTGGTTATAATAAAAACCCAATTGTTAATGGTCCATATTCATATAAAGTGTGTGAAGGAAGTACATTGTGTTTCAAAATAAAAGTAACTGATGAAACATTCTCACCTAATCAAACAGTACCTGATACTGTTATTGCTAAGTGGAATGCAGGTATTCCTGGTGCAACATTCAAAGTTGTTGACCCAAAACTACGTGAAAAAGAATATGAGTTTTGTTGGACACCTCCAATTGGATTTGCTTCTGATGTATCTTATTCATTTACCGTAACAGCAAACGACCAACACTGTAGTCCTCCAGCATATGCAACACGTTCATTTAAGGTTAAAGTGAATCCAAAACCAACATCTAAGCGTAGATACACACAACTTAAGTGTGGTAGGTTTGCTATGGAGGCGTATGAGGTTTATGCTTCTAATAGTTATTCTTGGAGTGTGAGAGATACTTTGGCAAAAGAATTGTTTTATTCTTCAAAGAAGACAGACACGATGAACTATTACTATGAAGGAAAGTATATCATAGTTCATAAGTTGACAAGTGCAAATGCGTGTGTAACAATTTATAGTGATACTGTTTATCTAACACAACCACCAAAGGTTATACTTGCTGATGCGGATAGTTTTGCTTGTTATGGTACAACATTCACATTAAAGTCTAAAGTAATTGCTGGTAAACCAACATTAAAATATAAATGGAATAATGGTGATACAACTGATTATACCATAATCAAAAACTTTAAGTCCGATTCAACTTTGATGTTGGAAGTAACTGATGGTGATGGTTGTAAATTCCGTGATACAACATTGACATATGTTAAACCACTACCTGTTATTAGTTTAGGTTCAGACAAAATTATCTGTACTTATGAAACAAACACATTTGATGGACAGAACAATGATACAGTTAAGTATTTGTGGAACACAGGTGATACAACACGATACTTAACCACAAATCTTAAAGGTTTGTATTGGGTTAAGATTACTGATACAACATATAGTTGTATAAAGTATGATACGGCAATATTGGTCGTAAATGATACTGTGGTGTCAAATGCGGGACCAAACCAATCAATCTGTGATAAGGACACATTTACGTTAAAAGCGTCCCACAATCCATTTATATTGACTCCAACATATACTTGGGGTGGATTGGGTAATTCATCAACCTATGAGCTTAAATCTGATATTACAAAATCAGCTTATATGTTTACATTGAAGACTGTTATTACACAAAACGGACATACTTGTGAAGATATGGACACAATGTTTGTGAGAGTTAAACCATTACCAAAAATTGGTTGGGACCCAAAACCATTAAAACCGCAATGTTATTCTTATGGTAGTATTTGGATGGAACCATTTATTGTCAAACCTCACAATTTTGGAACTTATGATATTTGGAGTGGAACTAAAAATAAAATTGGTAATATTGTTACACCATATTTTCCTTACAACGGAAGGTTCCTATTCAACACAATATCAGTAGACAATAGTAAATTACAAGGAGGTAATAACCTTACTACAAAAGTTTATGTTAAGTTCAACGATACAAATGGTTGTTCTAATATGGATTCTACAACTCAAACCATATATGGTACACCAATTATTCAGTTAAAGAAGGCTACGGTATGTCAAGACATTGGATTTTTGATGATGGATAACTTGAGAGTAAGACCGGCAACAAAAAATGGTGTGTACATGTTATGGGAAGTTGTTAGAGCACCTGATGGTGTTGACACATCTAGATTACTTTACAATATTTCTACAAACTCAATTCCAAATATTGGATTTAACTTTGGTGCACCTTCACAGGATTTTTACAAAGGTTTGTATACTTTCAAACTTACCGTTAAAGATTTGATTACGGGTTGTCAAAGTACGGATACAGTGGATGTCAACGTTATTACTGAACCAAGAGTTGAATTGACAACCGTACCTCTTTATTGTGAAAATTCAGGTGTGAGTATTAATTTATTTGATTACATTTTGGTGGATGGAGTTAAACCTACCAGAGGTACCATCTTTATTCAGGATAGAAATGGGGATAGAAATGACCCTAAAGTATCGACAGACATATCAACAGGTATATTCAAAACTAGTATAGGTGTTGGGACTTATAACATTAAGTTTGTGAGTAATATTACATCTCCTGACCAATCAATTACTTGTTCAAAAGTGGATAGCTTTGACGTTGTTATTAGTTATAAACCTGACCTGAAGGTAATGGATATGGGTTTTTGTTCAACTTATCCTTGGCCGTATGATTTGAAAAATGTAATTACTGCGGGTAGTTTTGGTGTAACAAAAACAATTTACCCTGACGCAGGATTTTTTACACCAACACCGAAGGCAAAAGGATATATTGGAGGTTTTAATAATCCTTACAAACTTATGATGGTTGGGGAAAGTCAATATGGTTGTAAGGATACTGAGATATTAAAACTTACAGTAATGAATCAACCTGAGATTAAATTTGTTCCACCATTTGTGAGTTGTGCTAAAGATACTTGGACCCTTAAGTTAGATACTGCAAATATTGACCCTGCGGTTAAATTTAGATGGGTGGTTAATACTGGTCTTTACGATACTTTAACACCTCCTGGCGGTCAAGTTATCGGTGGAACCAAGGGTTTCGGTAAAAAACAATACATACCATCAGACAAAGATACCGCTAATGGATACTTTACAGTTAAGTTCAAAACTTGGGACGCACCACTTTGTGCGAGAGTGATTGACAGTATCAAGGTTTTAATTACACCTTATCCTGAACCTGACTTCATTACAACAAATGGATGTCAACCACATTTTTCAACATTCACACCAATTGAGAAACGTGGAATAAAATCAATTGATTATTCGTGGGTGGTAAATGATACTTTCTTTTTAAGAAATAATCTTAGTTGGTCAAAAACGTTTAACAACTTTGGTTATTACAGAACATCATTAACTGCAATTAATAATACATTCTTCCCTGAAAAGATATGTGGAACGTCTATTACAAAAACATTTGAAGTTTACCCAAAACCAAGTGTTATATTTACTACTGACCCGTTATACAAAACAACTGTGGCATTACCCAAGTTCAAAACTATCAATACATCAAGTGTTAGTCAAAACCCATTCATTACCAATATGAAATACGATTGGGGTTGGGGTAAAACATTTAAGATTGGTAGTGATACATTTAAGAACTCAAACATTATATTTGGAAAAGATACAGGAACCTATTGGATTAAATTGGTTGTTACAACTGATAAAGGTTGTAAAGATTCTTCACTACAAAGAGTTGTAATTGGTCCTGATATTATTATCTTTGTACCAGATGCTTTTACACCTGATAATGCAGGACCAAATGAAAACAATACGTTCAGACCACAAGTTATAAACAACAAAACATATTACATGGGTGTTTATAATCGTTGGGGTGAAAAGATGTACGAAACAACAGACCTTAATAAAGGTTGGGATGGTAATTATTTAGGTGAACCCGCACAAGATGGTGTATATGTTTATAAAATAATTGTAACCTCAATGGAGGATAAGATATTCCAATATAATGGAACATTTACACTATTAAGATAATGATGAAGTTAAAACAACTTTTGACACTAATTAAAAAAAGTATTGAATGGGTGAGAGAACATTCAGTATTCCAAAAATTTTGAAAATATAACCATGAAAAAAATAATAATATTGTTAATGATATTTGCATTATCATCTTGTAATGACAAACAAGTATGTGGTAAACATAAAGATACTATGAGTAAAGATTCAAATAATTATCCGTGTTATAAAACATCAAAAACAATAAAATTTTAGAAAAAAAATGAAAAAAATAATAATGCTGTTAATGCTTTTGGTCTCCTTAGCAACAGCAAATGCTAAATGTGATTGGAGTTCGTTAAGACTTGACCAATCAAACAACCGAAATTATTATAAATGGAAATTAAGTGGAAAAGTATTAGACGATACTTGTGTGGATTACATGTTTATGGTTTACGATTTTCAAACCAAGAAAACTGATACAGTTTATGATATTCGTGGTATTGTTGAAATTCAATTCAACGTTAAGGGAAAATACAAGTTGTACCTCAAGGTTCGTAACAGGTGTGAAAAATGTGATACCGCTTTGTATCGTGAGGTAAACATTGTTCAGTTCCCTAATGCTGGTTTAACTTGGAGTGTAAGCCCAAATAGTTGTAAACAGTATAAGTTTGAGATGAATTACATTAAAGGTATGTCAGTAAAAGATACCTGTATGGAATATTACTTGATGTTTTATAAAGGTCCGTGGATGGATAAAATGTCTCAAACAAAATGGGACACTTTAACAGATTATCAAATTGGTATGGAGTATGATTTCCCTGATGCCGATTATTTGGGATATGGTAATACAAGACTTTTTAATTTTGCTTTCAAGGATGCAGGTCGTGTATTAGTAATTGCACAATGGTGGAACAAATGCTTAAGACAAGATACATTTATGTTTAGAAAACTAAATGTTTGTAAATCAACTACAAAACCTAAATGTGATTGGTCTAAACTTGGTTTTGGATATGATAAACCACTACCATGTAAATTTTATAGATTTGAATTAGGTTCAATTGATACTTGTATTAGTTATACAACTTACATTTATAGTTATAAAGATGGAAGATGGATTGACACATTTAGAACAAGAACTTTTACTAAAACATTTGCTGATACAGGTAAGTATAAATTATATGTCGTAGCTAAAAATAAATGTGGTGGATGTGATACTACTTATTCTAATTTTGTAACTGTAAGTTGTGACCCAACGTCAGGTGTTGACGAAGTTATTAAAAGTAAACCTAAATTAATTGGTACGTATGACATGATGGGTCGTCCTGTATATCATATTAGAGAAAACGAAATCTTGATTTATCAATACAATGACGGAACAACACGAAAAGTATTAAAAACAAGTAAATAAAAAATAAGACCCGAGATGAAAGTCTCGGGTTTTTTGTTTATCTTTGTGATATGAAACTTCAAAAGAAATTTATACCATTATATTTTTGGGTTTGTTATTTCATTGGAGTTATTTTATTATCAATATACTTACAACATTAAATCATGAAAATTGTATTAGAAAAAGGCCAACGTTTATTTTTTACTAGTGATACTCACTACGGACACTCTAATATTTGTAGGGCAACTACAAAATGGACTGATTCAGATTCTGTTACAAGAGATTTCAAATCACTTGAACATATGAACGACACTTTGGTTAATAGAATCAATGAGACCGTTGGTGAAAATGATATCTTGATTCACTTAGGTGATTTCAGTTTTGGTGGATTTGAAAACATCCAAGAGTTCAGAAACAGACTTATTTGTAAGAACATTCACTTGGTTCACGGAAACCACGACCATCATATTCGTAGAAACAAAGGTGATATCCAAGAAATTTTTACAACCTGTAGTGATTATATCCATCTTGACTTACGTATTCCTAATGGAAAAGAAATTCGTAAATATAGTTTTGCATGTATGCACTATCCAATTTGTTCTTGGGACGGTATGAACGCGAATGTAATGCATTTACATGGTCACGTTCACTTACCACCTCATTTGAGAATAGCTGAAGGTCGTGCTATGGATGTTGGATGTGACGGTAATAACCTTTACCCAATTAACGTTGAAGAAGTTATTTCATTATTGAAAAACAGACCAATCGCTAAACTAACACTTCCAAAAGACCATCACGAAAAAAGATTGATTTAAAAACAAAAAAGGATTATACTTATTTTATTATGAACTTAGAAGAAGCAAAAGAAATTTTGAAACAACACGGTAAACCAACATGCTCATGTAAGTATGGTGGTAGTAATGAAAACATGATTGCTGAGGCTATCAAGTTAAAAGAAGCTCAAACTCAACAAGGTTAATTTTATTGAAATGAGAGAAGCGTTTGATGTAATGAGTGAACACCCATTTTTAACATTATTTTTGGGTTTTATTTTACTTGGAGTATTATCGGAAATCAAAGAAATGGTAAAAAAAAAGTGAACCTAACTGATTTTTTGAATAGGTTCACTTTTTTATTATTTACGATTGCATGTTTGTTGGTTTCATTTAACATGTCTAATTTTTTGTTATCTATTTTATGTTGTTTTATGTCAGGAACATTGGTTGGACACGCAATTTCAAATTTCAAAAAAAAATCGTAAAATGAAAAAAATAGTAGATAAAATTGTTATTTTTTTCTTATGTTTAGTACCAGGTCCGATAATAATTAAATTTATTAGGAACGAAAAAAAAGACAATTGGTTAATATGACAAACGAAGAATGGATTGAAGAACTTTACATGTTATCAGCACAAATTGGAAAATACAATTCTATGCATGATAAAGTTGATGA
>Ga0315906_10001530_pt1 | contig 34143 bp, 44 predicted proteins | sample LakEriMetagenome_4_FD_203526 | JGI IMG/M metagenome (GOLD analysis project Ga0315906, IMG submission 203526) | Freshwater fungal communities from buoy surface, Lake Erie, Ohio, United States - Buoy 2 MA122 | ecosystem: Environmental > Aquatic > Freshwater > Lake > Lake biofilm | place: USA... | reverse complement strand
AGAAAAAGATGACGCAGAAAAGTTATATTTAACATACAGAGCATCTCGTAATCCAAATATACAAGATGGATCTGAAGAAGATATTCAAGAGTTCCAAAAATACTTTGAAGAGTTACAAGATGAATATACTGAGTATGACGAAGCTATTGATGTTTATAAAGCTGAAAAAGAGTTGTTTAATGATACTGAAACTTTTGGTGAAACATTTGAAGAACAAGACGAAGATGATGGTATTGAATATCAATTGACAAAAGATGAACCTACTGTAAATCAACAGCCTGATCAATCAATTGATGAGAAAATAGAATTGTTTCTTCAAAATATTGGAGTTTCATTAAAGTCAGTAAATGAAATTAGAGATAGAAATGGCAATGTAGTTACTGATGCTATTGCAAAAGCTGACATGCTTAATAAGATTGTAGAGGTAGTTGCAGATAGACAATTATTAGATACGCTCCCTGAAGAAGCTGCTCACTTTTTTGTAAACATGCTAGGTGAAAACAGTCCTCTTTATAAAGAGATGTTTAATAAAATTACTGACTATAAACTATACGCAGAAACTGTAGAGCAATATAGAAAGAATAAAAGCTATAGAAAAGCTGATGGTACTTTAAATATAGATAAATTAAAAAAAGAAGCTGTAGGTAAAGTTATTGCTCAACATATTATAGGAAATGATACAGGATTAGAAACAACACCTAACGTTAATTTCCTATTAAACTGGTGGAATAAAGTATGGAATTTTGTTAAATCTTTTTTTGTTAAAGCTGATGAAAATCCATTTGAAACATCTGCTCAACAAATACTAGAAGGTAATGTAAAAGAGCTTAGCGATGACTACACTGAAAACGAAGAATATTATCAATTAGCTGATTCATTTGGTGGATTAATTGCTGATCAAGAAAATATAAAGCTTGATGATAGTATTGATAATAGAACAGGACAAAAACGACATATATATACATATAAAGATAAACCTGCTAAAGGTAGTGTAACTACTTACTATGTAGATAGATGGTTAAAGAAAATATTTAGAAGTGATCAAAGATCAGAGGCACAGAAACTTATTGATTTAGCAAAAGCTGATTTTGGGGATGATGTGCATTTACAGATCAAAAAAATATTTGATAGTTGGTTAAATGAAGATGGTACCAAAAGAAGTGTACAAAAATCAGTAGAAAGAATTGTACCAGCTGGTCCCACCTATACTATTTTAAATAACTATGTAAAATCTTTATTAGATACTTATGATAATAAAACTAGATTTTTAACAGAAATTAAAATATTTGATCAACAAAAACAAATTGCTGGTAGTATAGATTTGCTAGTATATACAGAAGATGGATCTGTAGATATTTATGATTGGAAGTCCCAGGAAATATATAGAGATCAGGAAGATATTAAATCATATAAAGAACCAATGTATAGAATTCAGCTTGAAAACTATAAAAAGATTCTTGAAAAACAGTATGGTTTTAAAAAGTTTAATAAAGTGAGGGCTATTCCTATTAAAACAGAATTTATATATAGAAATGGTGAAATATATAATATTAAAAATATTGAGATTGGAAATATTGATCCTACAAAAATACCTGATGAAAAAAGTTATTTACTTCCAGTAACATTAAAAGAAGAGCGAACTGATGATGAAGATTTGGATCTTTTGCTTAAAAAATTAAATGCTATTTATTCTAAAATTGAAACTTCAAAATATCCAAATGAAGAAAAATATCTTAAAAGAGAAGAACTTAATCAGTTAAGATTAGCAATTAGAGATTTAAGACTTAAAACAAGAATAGATAAACTAATTACTTTTGGACTCACTCAACATAAAAAATATTCAGATTTATTAGAATCAGATAAACTTACAGGTAAGGATGCTGAAAATGCAATTAGAATATTAAATGTATTTGAAGAAAGTAGTAATCTTCTTAGTGGTATAAGAGAAGAATACTTTGAGGTTCTAAAAGAAAAAGGCGATAAAAAAGAAATTGCTAAATATGAAGCAGTGAGTAAAAACTTTTCATACATGAGTGGTCAAGTGAGATCGTTAATTAAAAAAATACAAAAGTATCAAAATCAAAAAGTAAAAGAAAAAGCAGACTCTAAAGGTATAAAAGGTATATTAGATGCTGAAGCACAACTTAATGCTATAGCAGGTAATTTTCAAGCTTTAAGTAATATCAATAGAACTTCATTTAAATTATTTTCTAATCTTTTAAGAAAATCACAAGCAATAAGAGATAGTAGATACGAAGCTTCTTTGAAAAAATTAGTTCAATTAAAAAAAGAATTTAAGGATTGGACTGGTTCTAAAGGATTAAGTACTACAGAAGCAATGAATAAAATTCTCCAGCTTGATGATAAAGGTAATTGGAATGGCAATTTTTTATCTAAATATAAAACTCCATATTATGCAGAAAGAGAAAATGCTATTAAAACAGGAAATGTTAAATGGTTTATGGATAATGTAGACTATGATATAGAAGCTTATAAAAAAGAAGAAAAAATACAAAGAGAAAAATTAAGTAAAATTCAGTTTTTTATAGATAAAAAAGAAAATAAAGAGGCAATTGAAAAAAAATTAAAAGAATGGATACAGCTTCACAGAGCTGTTGATGAAAAAGGAAGAATTAATTTCACAGCATTAAGCAATAGACAAAATAGATTTGTATTACCTCAAGACAAATGGATATCATCAAAGTGGGCAGATTTACAAAAACCTGAAAATGCCCCACTTAAAAAGATGTATGATTATTTTCAGGAGTTAACAACTTATTCTAAACAATTAGGAATGCTCGATGGAAATGTAAAAGGATTTGTTCCATCAATGGCAAATGACAAAATTGACCAACTCGTATTTGGACAATATTCAAAAATATTCAGTACTAAAGGATTCTTTGATAATCTTGAAGTGGATAGTGGTACAATGTACACTCCTCAAATTGATCCTACAGACGGTAGTATAGTTAATACAATACCTGTTTATTTTACAAGCGACTATGGTGTTAAAAGAGAAGATGGTACAATGGATTATAGTAAAAAATCGAGAGATTTATTTAAAGTGTTTGGTATATGGGCAGGGCATATGTATAATTATGAGGCAATGCAAACTCTTGAAGATGACGCTATAATGATATTAAATGTTGAACAAAATAAAGAAAAATTAGTAACAGATAGTTTTGGAGATATTAGAGTAGAAGACGGAGTTGTTAGAAAAGCAGATAAGAATGATAAAAACTCTCAGATTTTAGAAGATTTTATTAATTATTATTTATATAATAAACAAAGTGATCAATTAACAGATGTTGCATTTAAAGTGGGTAAGAAAGAATATTCTCTTTTAAAATCTGTTACATCTGCAATGCAATGGTTTAGTTTAAAAACTCTTGCTTTTAATCCTATATCAGGTACTGCTAACTTTGTAGGTGGTACTGGTAACACTTTATTTACTGCTCAAAAAGGAATAGTATATACTAAAAAAACATGGGCTAATGCTATTTGGAGAATAACAAGTGGTGATAAAAAAGCTAAAGCTGCTTTAGATTATTTTAGTGTATTAGCTGACGGTAAAAGTGAAGAGTTAATTAATGATTTATCATTATCAACAGTTAATAAATATGTTAATACCAACAATGCTTTTTTAATTCAAAGAAAACTAGATAAAGCTGTAGAAAGACCATCTGCTTTAGCTCTTATGTTAGAACATATGATTGAAGATGGAAAAATTGTTAATATACAACAGTTTGTAAAAAATAAGTATAATTACAATGAAACATTTTATAATCTTTCTAAATCTGAAAGAAGTATTCTTAGAGAAAAAATTGATAAAGAAGTTGGTGAATTAAAAAAGACAAGAAGTTTAATTGAAGTAGGTACTATCAATAAAGATGGTGAATTTGAATTACCAGGGATTGAAAAAGAAAGTGATGTTTATGCTGATTTTAGATCAAAAATAAAAGGCATAAATAAAAAAATTATTGGTAATCAAACAAGAGAAGATATTAATCGTATAAGAACTACAATGCTTGGTGGTGCAATGATGCAATTCAGAAACTGGATTCCTGAAATGATGGAAGAAAGATTTGATGGTCTTAAATTTGATGAAGAATTACAAACATGGACCTATGGTAGAGCAAGGTCATTTTTTGGAGATATATTTTCTAAAAGATTAGGATTGTTATGTAAGTCATTAATAACAGGATTAGGTGAAACATCCACAATAGAATTAGCAAAACAAAAATATCAAGATTTAAAAGCCGAAGCATATGAAAAAGGAAGACCTTTTGATATTACAGAAGGTGAATTTGTTGATCTTTATATAGGAAATATAAAAGCATTAATGACAGAGCTTATTTTGTTTACAGGATTAAGTGTATCTGTAGTATCTGTTGTAGGAGGTGACGATGATAAAAAACAAGGATGGAGAAAATATTTAGGTAGAGCTTTAAAAAAATATTATAATGAGTTTGCTTTTTATTATAATCCTATGGAGTTAACTAAAATACTAGATCAACCTTTACCTGTAATTGGTTTAGCAACAGATATGTTTAAATTTATAAAAGAATTTAGTGAAGAAAGTACAGGTAGACTTGTTGGAAATGAAGAATGGATAAAAGATGCAAAGCCTTTAAAGTATTTTAATAAAATGGTACCTATTGGCAAAGAAGCAATGATGTGGATGGCAGTATTTGATGATGACTTTAGAAAAGAATGGGATATAAGAATACAATAAAAAAAAGGGGAGAATTTATCTCCCCTTTTTTACAACCACCAAGTAAAGTTTATATTAAAGAAAAAGAATCCAAATGATAATGTATGATAATCATTTACAACTACTTTTTTATCATGTGTGATACCTTCACACATTTTACAACAGCGATAGTTAATACCAATTAAACAATTTTCTTTACTAAATAATTCAAATTTAACTACTTCTTTTCTAAGATTTTTTCTGTAATCGTGTTTTAAATCACTTGCATTAATCATAATTTTTTGTTTTTTAAAGTTTTATCAATTAATTCTTTATCACCTTCTTTCATAGCACCATATCTAATAGCTATTTCTTTTTTATAATACTCCGAATATACACGTTTTTTGGTTTCTGTTTTGTTTTGTAAAAACCTTGGTGTAAGATTTAAAATTTTACCTGCTCTTGTAAAGTTTGGAAATACTCCTAATAACATTTTGTTTGCAGGATCATAAACTTTAACACAAGTATCTTCTGCAATTAATTCTGTAAATAGTCCTTTAACCATTTTTCAAAATTAGAAAATATATCTGATATTTGACGGATTAAAATACTCTGAGTATAAACTGGTGAAATCTTTTATCATTTTTTTCTTAAGCTGCCATTCATATCTAATGTTATCTGGAGCATACTGAGAGTCTTTAGCTTCTTGTATTTCAGGTTTCCACAGAAGTTCTCTCACTTCTTCTGAATTCCTTTCATGTTGAAACTTATTATGTGTCAAGAATATACACTCACATTTAACATCCACATCTGTAGCTTTGATTTCCTCAAATAATTTTCTGTATTCATCTAACCATCCATCTTCGTAAATAATAGGACTAAAATTTATATGCACTTCCATATAGTTCTGAAGATGAGGTATAGATTTTATTCTATCTGATATCTTATCTGTACCTGGTTCTAATACATCAGAATACTTTTGTGGCATTAAGCTTACACGTATTCTATGTTTCTCTGGCATAAGACTATACAAAGCACCAGGAAACATTGTAGGATATTTAGTGGCAAATGTACTTTTTAAATGAGGGTTATGGTTAAAATGCTGAAATACTCCATACCAATTATAATGCTTTTTCATTAAAGGTATATCTGTACTACACCCTATATCTATTACATAATATTTATCATCAACTTGATTTGGCACCTTGGGCCATGGTTGTCCTAGTTCCCATTTATCAATGCTAGTTAATATATCATAAGTATTTTCATTTACATACACCTTATCGTGATTATATCTTCCTACATAACAATAAGAACTCATACAACCTCCTAAACATCCATAGACAAAATTGGGAGAAACTGCATCAGAGCTTCTCCCATTGTCTTTAGTTTTAAGGGTCTTTGTTTTTTGCTTTATTATCTTCATAACGATAGTAATAATAATATTGTTAGTGCTGCACCTCCTACAGCTCCGTGCAATAAACCATTTCGATAATTACGTTTAGTTTTTTTATCAAGAATAAATGCATCTGCACCTGTATTTTGGAAATAGGGGTTGGTATGTTTAATCTCAACCCTTGTTGTTGAAGGAAGAAAAAACTTACGTTTACCTTGTGTATTTTTCTTAAACAACCCTCCTTTCATTGTCGTTAAAGCTACATACTGAGAATCTATAAAATTTAATTTATTAATTGTGACAGATTTCTTTTTAATTGTCATATCAATTGAATAATATTTTGTAGAATCTTTTGCTGGGCTTCCAACTTTAACAGTGCTATCCTCGTAATATTTAATTACATCTTTGCATATTAATGCAATACTATCTGCCCATTTTTTCATCTTACCTGTATCAATAATTGGAACTTCTACCGTGTCAACTCTCACTTCAGTTCTTTGTATAATAAGAGCCTTCACTTCTTTAATTTGTCTTTCATACTTTTCAGAAGTTTGGAAAAATGCTTGTCTGAGATCTTTTATACTTTGTTCGTTTTGAACTATCTGAGCATCTTTAACTGTGATAACATTTCCAAGACTGTCTTTTATCTTAGTTACATTGTCTAAATCAACTTTAAGAAGGTCATATGCTTTTTTATCATTACAACTTTTAGTAAGTAAAGCAATTAGAAATATGCTTAAAATAATAATAATAAAAGCTTTGTAATCTAATTTGTACATGATTTTAGTTTTTAGTTAATAAATTTTCTTTTAATAAAATGTTTTCAACGGTAAATGCAAGTGATTTTAAATCAGATACATTACCAATTTTGTAATCAAAATTCCAATTGTCTAACGCAGTTTCAGATGCATGATTATTAATGGGCTTTACAAATGGTCTATCCACTCTAATAACAATACCTCCTCTATCTTTAATAGCTTTAGCTTCATTAGGAAATCTTACATCTGTTATAATCCAGTTGTTGCAATCCCACCCTTTGGGTGCTCTATCAGCAGGTACACATTTATAATCAGCAAATAAAGCATTAACCCATGTGTTTTGGTGAAGACAATTTCTTAAAGCATTTGTACCAAGATATTGTAAAAACTCTCTTACTCGCATAGGTAATCCATGAACTCGCCACTCTTCACTTAAATAAGTGTTTTTAAATTCTTGATCTTCAAATTTTTGAACAGGAATCCCAGTAAGGAGGGAAGCTATTTCTTTTAACTTCCCTGCATACTTTTTAATTTCCCATTCAGATTGTTCTTCAAGCATCCACTCATACTCTTCGTAGTTATTAAGTATTTTTTCTAGATTAACTCCATTAAAAGCACTTAACAAATACTGTATTATTTTTCCTACAGTATCTTTGCCTGAGCCAGCATAACCATTAATTCCAATAAGCATATTAAAATAGTGTTAGTTGTACAGAATGTTTTTGTGATACTTTTTCTACCTGTTCTATTTGTTTATAAATCTCTTCAAGATAATACTTTAAATTGATATTGTATGTATCATAAGGAATCTTATCATCAATAGAATTAATAACAGTTTGCATCCATTCTCCTGCTTCCACTTGAATTTGTCTACCATCTGTATGCTTTTTAATAAGCTTACATCCTCCATTAGATATGTAATATCTTACAATCTTTTGAAGAGGGGTAACAGACAACTCACCTTTGTGAACACAAGTTTCTTCAAACTTCCATCCTGCTTTTGCTTTTACACCTGCACAATAATCAAAGATAGATTGATTTTGAGCTAGAAAATCTTCAGGTTTTATTTTGTGTACAAAATAAGCATATATAGCTTTAGGAATAATCAAAAAGCTTTTATTCTTATGAAATACACTTACCTTTTTATTTTCTAAATCTTCCCATTCAAATGCACCTTTGCACTTAACCTTTCCATTTTTGTGTACAGCAATATAATTATTGACGTCTCTGATAATCATTTTGCTATATTCATCATGTTCTAAGCTAAGCTGCGTCATCTCTTCCCACTTTTTACACACTTGCATGTAAATGTCTACTTTATCAGTAGGGATCATCATCTCAAGACCATCTGTATTTTGCATAAGAGGTATGCCGTCTGGAATAGCTAAACTTAACATTTCGTAAAGTTTAGAAAGAAGAAGCTGACCATTAATAGTGATTTGCATGGTCATTTTAGGATCATACAGAAAACTATTTTCATCACCTGTCAAACCATATGTAGAATTAAGAATAATCTTATATACATAGTTTTTGGGATCAGACTTTGGTATCTTTTTTCTTTCTTCAAAGAACCACTCATATAGTTCACAAAACTCTTTCTTTGGTAAGTGAGCTGGGTGAAAGCCGTTTTTAATAGCTAGATTAGGATAGAAACTAGTAACATCTGAAGTCATAATTGTCCATCCTGGTTTTGCTTCATACACGCCAGCATCTGTAGAACCATGAATACCACCGAGTCCATAATCAGTTTGCACACCTTTGTATTTAATAGTAAATTTAAATCCATCTTTAGTAGAGGATACCACTTTACTTTTAAAATAATTGTGAACTTTTTGGAATTCAGATGTTTCAAACGATACATATGGAAGAATACAAGATCCAAGATCAATAACGCTTCTAGGAGTTCTTAGTGTTTTGATTTCAGCTTTATCCATTTTAAGTTTATCTGTTAAGAAATGTAAAAACAATTCTTTAGATATTCTAGGTTCGGATGCTGAGTAAAGATCTATACCATATTCAGTAGTGAGTGTTTGACGAAGAGTGATTTGTTCTTTAGAATGCTGTAAGATTTTCTTAGTGGACATTACATCATTAACACAATACCTAACCACTTTATTCAACTCGTGAGTGGATGTCACAGGTTGAAAATGGGGATGAGGCATTTCTTCTACATTCTGCCAATCCATAGAGTATTGTATCCATTTTAAACTACTCATTTTAGCTTTGTTATCCCAGTGATTTAATTTAAATAAATCAATCTGTCTAATTTTTAGCTGAAATGGAGCGTATTTAAGAAAGACACCTTTATCGCTACGCTGGATTGTATCTTGAGCAAAAGCATATAAATCTTTTGCTAGATCATCTCCAGATAGTTTAGATAACTTACTCTTATTTGATAAAATATATTGTGTAATTTGTGCATCGAATGCTAAACCATTGTAAGAGATATGCCATTCATTATGTTTTAAATTTCCAGATAAAAAACTATAAAATCTTTCAAAGTCATTTGTCGTTTCATTTATGACAAATGTCCTTTTAATACTGTCATCTTTATAATGAATAAAGACAGCTACAAAACAATTTGTAATTGTTTCATAGTCCATTACCCAGTGATTCTTTTTTACATCCATAGTTTATTTGTTCAGTTAAGCTGTTCCCCCTTAAGTTGTAAAGATAAAAAAAGGAGAGATATAAATTCTCTCCTTTTTTGTTTTTTATAAAACTTTTTATAAAGCTGTAAGAACTGACTTTTGAGGTTGTGCTTCACTAACCATAAAAGATTTGAAATCAAACTCATCAGCATTAGAAGCAAAAGCATTTACAATAGTTTCAATTTCTTCAGGAACTTCTACAAAATATTCGTAATAAGTTTCAAGAGTTTTGCGCTCTTCTGCATAATCTTTTCCATTAGCCCTTTTTCCTACTTTCATAGGAACTACATCACCCCACTCATTAAGTTTAGCCATCATGTGCATTGTTTGCTTTCTTTCTTTAGAAATAAGAGCAAGAACACCTGCTTGAGGATCATAAATAGCTTCATTGTAAGGACATTCAGTTGTAATAGGAATCATTTTGAATGTCTTTTGTTGTCCCCATGAGGACGTTACTAGCATCATTGAATCTTTCATAATAATTTTTTTTCAAAGTTAATCATCTTTTTTTAAAGAAATTAAATTTTCAATAGAAATTTTTAATGTTTCTTTTTCAGAATCCCAAGGATCGCAAAGCTCTCCAATTTGTTTAAGATCTTCTATATCTACATCTAATATTTTAGCATAATCTTTAAAATACTTTTCAGGATATAGATAACTTTCCATGTATTTATATTCTGCTGAGCTTTCACCATAATAAGCTTTAATAGCTTTTTTTACAACAGTTGAAAGTTTAGAATATTTACCTAACAAAAAGTTAAACCAATCATGTTTATAAATAGATAAATCAAATATATAAAGTTTATAATCATCTATTTCAATTACCTTTTCATATAACGGATTGGTTATCAGCATTTGTTGTTCAAAATCTATAAAACTTAAAGTAAAATCTTTTTTAAATGAGCATATAAGTTTCATATCATCTGCATCTATAATTCCTTCTATGGAAATATAAGTACCTACAGGTGACTTACCTAAACTTTTTTTTATACCTAATAATGGATATAAAAAAGATTTTGACTTTTGAAAGTATTTTGAATAAATACTGTTCATATATATAAATTTATAAATTGACTTTACCTAATGCAAAATCATAAGGTAATTCATATTTTTTATTAACATAATGCCATTCGGCTTTATCTAATACTTCAGTAAATCTAGGAATCCATGATTCTATTGTTTTTTGACTTACTAAAAAAGGATAAGTATTAAACATTCTATCTATTACAATAAATCTGAATTCTACATTATACCCCCTATTATGAATATAGTCAAAAAATTTGGTAACAACAAGAGATGTGTATAAAGAAGCCTGCATCCAATATGAATAATATTCAACACTTTCTGAAAAATCTTTAAGATCTTTACTAGTTGTTTTAACATCATTAATACGAATAACTTTCTTATCATGATCTATAACTATATTGTCAATAATACCTTTTATACCAAAAGGTTTATTTACAAGATTTGCAGATAATGGTAGTTCATTATATACTTCTTTACTATCAAATTCTGTTACATTACATCCTATAAGTTCACAGATATTAACATCTGTTTTAATTAAATCAACAGCATTTTTACAAAAGTCATATGCTTGTTGATCAATTAAAGTTTTATTTCCTTTTGTTTTAAGAAAATCCCAGTAGTTAATAGCATCACCTGTAAGAATTTTATCAAGACGCTGTTGATCTGTTTTTAAAGATTGATGTAAGTTTATATCTTTAAGAACATCTAATATTGCTTGATCAAACTCTTCCAATCTATCTCTTTGATCTCCGTTTTGTTGAAGCTCTAAATGATGTGAAAAAACTCTATCAACAACTAATTTAAGATTGCCTGTAGGGAGAGCACTGGGGCTAATTATAAACTGGTCGTTAAATTTATTTTCTTCTAACAATAAAGCATGTATAATTTTACCATACACTAAATGTGCATCAGTCTTTTCTTCTTTCATTTTAAGAACATAAAGCTGATGAAACACAATAGGGTTCCACATTAATTTATTTAAACTACTATAGGAAAACTCAAAAGGTTTACTATAAAATTCATCTTCTAAATGTTTAACAGACTCTGTAGCTAAATCTGCAATCATTTTGTCTTCAAAAAATGTATCTAGTTCCATACTCCAAATTCTTTTAAAATTATACGAATTCTGTTTGCTGTTTCTTTGTCTTTTGTTAAAGCTTCTTCATACTCTAAAAAGTCTGTTAGCACTTTAATCTTTTCTTCTTGAATCCCAAACTTTTGAATAATTAGTTTTTGAGTTTCTGTTACCATTTCTTCAGGTGTCAGTTTATTTTGTTTTTCCCACATTTCTTCGTTGGGGTCACGATCATTATTATATATCATAAACAAGCATTTTGTTCTTTTAAATCTTCTTCTTCTCTTTTTATAATTATTTCACTTAAAGCACTCAATAGTGTTATTACATATTCTTTATCATATTTTTCTTTTTTAAATAAATTCTGCGGAATTAAAGGAATATCTTCTACTTCTAAACCATCTATATCATCTTCTGATTCCAAAATATAAATAGGATCTATTGTTTGTGAAACATATGAGTGGATAACTTTAAGCCATTGTGTTTCTGTCAGTTTCATTTCCATTTTAATAGTTTTTTATATTGTTCATGTTTTTCCTCTGGAAGATAATTTATTAAGTTTTCTATTGGACAAAAACGTAATAGTTCTTCTAAAGCTTCTACATCTCTGTTTACAATGTCACTGTCTATTTGATCAACAACATCTTCTATAAGTTCATTAAATAAATCTTCAAATGCCATTTTTTTCATTTTTAGTTTTAACATCATGACAACTACTACAAAGCACTTGCAAATTGTCTGCTTCACAGAATAATCGTTCTACAAACCCAGGAAGATCATTAGCACACTTTAATGTACCAGCAGGAATGATGTGATCAACATTGATATTCTTTTCAGGATGCCATTGTTTACACTCATTACACTGATACTCAAACTTCTGTCTTTTATTTGGACCCTTATAAGTTCTACGTGATTTTATTTTACACTGAGTTATAGGTTTCCACCATCTAGACTTTTGTCTAAGTGCACTTCTAATAAAACTCCAAAAAGCTGATTCTGTCATCGTCCCAGCATTTCTTGGCTTAGGAGTGACAGCTTTTACTTTTCTAGGTTTATTATATGTCTTCTTGCGTTTCATTTATTTTCTTGTTTAATATAGGAACAATATAGTCTCTCACTTTTTTTGCTCCACAATCTCTAATACTATCAGAGATGTCCTTGCTCAAAGGTAACAAAGCTGTTTTAATAAAACTATACTTTTCCTGATATTTTTTCATTGCTTCAATGCCAGGGTCATCATTGTCAAAAATTAATATAATGTTTTCATATTCATTTTGCCAACATTCTATATCAGAAGATGGTAGCATAGAATTTTCAGAAGCTGCTGCAACAACATTTATATTACTTAGCTTTAATGATTTTAAAGACATCGCATCTTTTAAACTAGATGTAATAATTAAATGTTTATATGGAGGTTTGCATTGCTCTACACCTTGTATATGACTCTTAATATTTATAAACTTTTTATCTAAATTCTTTGGTTGGTATATCTTATAAAGAGTGCCATCTTTTTTAAAATAACCATAAATGTAACTTCCTTTAACTTCAATTACATCAACATCTTTTGTCATAACATATTTTTCCAATGGAAAAACACAATGTTCTTCTAAAAGTTTAGATCCAATATTAAATTGTGTCCAATAATATTGATCTTTTGTTGTCCAATCCCGTTTAACAAATTCAGTCACTTTAAATTTAGAAAATTGTTTAAATTCTTTAGATTCATATCCACAACCATTCTTAATAATACAGTCATTATATTCTTCTATTACTTTCTGACATGCTTGATGATATTTTAATCCATGTATTTCTTTAACAAGATCTATTGCAGATCCATACTTTCCAGATGAAAAATCTTTATACCTATAAGTATTATACTGTTTGGTATAAAAAATGCACATGCTGGGAGTGCGTTCTTGATTAAACATGGACTTAATCTTAACATCCTGACCTTCAAGCTTTTGATTTAATTTACAATAATGTTCAAATATCCATGTATCTGGAACATCTTTTATATCGTGTACTAAATTTCTAATTCTAAACATAAGCTAAAAATTAAAGGGAGTGTAGAAACACTCCCTATTTTCGCACCGAAAGGTATGGGTTGGTTTTCTTCTAAACTATAGATCAAAATCGTTACCAGCAGCTTCAAAACTTTTTACAGAACCTGCCTGTGCCAAGGGTTTGAAGTGATATTGATTATTTTTATCAAAAATATCTAATTCAGTTGAAAGATTGCCACAAAACTTATATTTAGGTAAAGAAAGTTTTACAATAGTTTTACCATTGTATTCCTCTTCTGTACCTTTTAAGAACCAATAAAGATCGTGACCTTTTAATATTTCAACAGCTTTTTCAACCCACTGCTCAATAGAAGTGATTTGATTTTCTTCTGAAATATTATCAAGTTTATCTTTAAGTCCAAGTTTTTGACCAACAACTACAATACGATTAAGAATATCGTTTTTGTTGATATCATCTTCATTATACTTATCAGTCCAAATAGTTGCTCCAACACGCGAAGATTGACCTTTAAATTTAGGACCATCTTGATTGTCTTTATCAACAGCCCATCCTTCAAATGGTGCAGGAAGAGTAGGACCTTCTAAAATGAATTCTAACATTTTTTTACCTGTTCTTTCTGATGACTTAATTTTTGCGTCATAAATGTGTGCTAATACTACACCTGGTTGTAAGGATTTGGTAATTCCAGATCCTGCTTTTACTTCTTGTCCTTTTGTACTAAACATAAAATTTGAGTTTTAAAATGTAAATATAGAATTAATTTTCGTAATTGATGATTGCATCTCTAACAATTTGCAAATTATTTTCGATTTCTAATGTATCAAACATTCCTCGTGGTGATTTACAAGTGTTTTCACCATTGGTTTGTGTTTCAAATACATAACGTATAACGCCTTCTTTGTTTTTCTTTACTTTACCAAAGAGAACGATAGAAAATAATCCTTCAAGAGTTAATTTTTCATCAACCATTCTTCCTATTGTTTTGGCTTTAAACTTGCGTTTACCCTCCATATCAGTGGATTCTTCAGCATGTGTAAGAATAAATACCATAAGATCATCTCTTAAATCTTTTGGTAATCTAGCAACACGCGCAAGATGAGCACCAATCTTTGTAAACTTTTCATAGCCTTTTTCATCTACCTTGTCAAAGAATTCAAAACTGCTCATGTATTGAAAATCATCAATAACGACATTTTTGATTTCTGGACGCTTTTCACTTACATAACGTAAACAAGCTTCAATACTATCTGGAGTGGCTTTATCAAAAAGATTGCCTGATACATTTTCCTTACTCCATGTTGTATACTTTTTTCTCCATCCTTTAAAAGGAAGAGCTTTGTTTGCTACATTAATAATGAATGTTTCTTTTGGATCTAAAGCTTCAATGCTTGTAGATTTACCTGCTCCACTTTCTGCAATAATTAATATTCCTTGTCCCATATTTATATTGTTTTTATAAGATCATTAAGCCATTGTTTACTACTAACAGGTTTGCCTGTATGTATAGTAATGTAATCTCTAATAGTCATATCAGTATAAGGAGCATCATCTACTGGCTTTGTACTAAATATTTTAACAGATGTGGGAGAAGATTCAGATTTATATTTTTTTAACACATCATCACTACTAGTAGCAGCGGCTGATTTACTAATTGCTACAGAGTGAGGATTAACCACTCGTAAAACTTCTAAAGGTACTAAATATCTATCTGCATATACAGGATCTGGAATAGCTTCTTCCTTTTCTGAATTAGGAAGTCTATAAACTGTTCTATCTTCACCTGCAAAACCTTTATAGTCATTAGTGGCTATTTCGAAATATAAACCTTTTGGTTTTGTAAATTCATATCCCATAATAGGAACTACGATTTTACCTTCGTGCCTAAACACTTTCTTTATGGTAAAATCTTTTTCATCAATTTGAAGATCTTTAATTAGATCTTTGTGGTAGGTTCTTGCTTCTTGTAGCAAGGTTTCTCTTTCTAAAGACATAATATTAAATTTAAATTTTAAATTTCTGAACCAACGTCTGCAGATGGTCTTTGTGATCTCATGACATATGCACTTGATCCTGAAGAAACTGGTTTAGGAATTTCTATTAATCGCTGTAAATTAAATTCAGCTTTCATGTAAAGGAGTTCATTTTCATTTTTTGAGTTTCTGAGTTTTAAAGGATGAATATATATCAAGTTGGGATCAGTTGGAAGTTTGTCAGGACCATACTGCTTTATTCCATTAATCCCAGGTCTTGCCATTGCAATAACTGCGTCTGAACCTTGCATTAACGCATCACCACCAAATATATCAGAGCTAGTGGGATAGTTTGCAATAGTTCCAGGAGTTTTTCTTGATGCCTCATCAAGAGTTCTGTTTAGCTGTGTAATCATTATAACAATAATAGGAAGCTCGTTTTTTAAATTCATAAGCATTTCTACTGTGTTATAAAGAGTGTTTAACTTTTCTTTTTCATCGCTTGCTTGTTTAATAAGCCAACTATGATCAATAGTAACTAACAAAGGTTTAGACCCCATATCATCATAGTAATAATGAACATATTCTCGTATTTGTTTCCAATTACAAGGTTTATTAATTTGAAGTCTAAACACTCCTTTACTTGCTAATTCTCTTGAATGTTTTGTAAATTTCTCTAAATGTTGTACAGCAAAATCACTAAGCTGTTCTTTTGTACTTAACACTTGATTATAGTCTAAAGCTACTTGTGCAGCAAACTCTCTTGATGCAGATTGCTTGGGACCCATTTCAAATTGAAATTCTAAAATATTAAAATGCTGATCTGGGTTTTGTTTATAACTTTCTCTTAGTATTTGACCAACCATTAATGTTTTACCTTGACCTGGTCTAGCTCCTATAGTAAGAAGAGATCCCCATTCTAAGCCATTAAGAGTAGCTTCATTAAGTCCAATCCATGGTGTTTTAAACGACTTAATTCTACCATCTTTTCTATCTTTAATGTACTGAAGACCTTCTTCGTATATTTCATGAATAAATCTGGCATCCCCTGGTCTTAAGTCATTCTTAATCATGCCTGAGCTAATTTTTCATCAAATTTAGTAATTTTTTTCATCATTTGCAAAGAAAATTCAGCACCTTTTGCAAAAGATTTTAACATCAAAAGTTTAATTACATCTTCAAAAGATTCATCTTTTATCACTCTTATAGATGGTTTGTCATCTTGTAGTATTATAGAATGTTCACGTATTTCTTTTAATACATCACATTCTTTATAAAATTTTTCAAAGTCGTTTGTCATTTCCATTACGATTCATTTAATTCGTTAACAATATTTGGGTTGTCTAATAATTGCTGACAGGTATCAGCTAGTTTTGATGTAAAAGTGTTATCTTGATTCTTTTTCTTAATAAAATAGCTACTAGTTTGCATATAGAGATAGTCTGTTTTTGCATACCTAGCTACATAATAATCAGTGGCATCAAGAACAAGTTCCCAATTAAATTCAGGATATGTCTTAAAAAACCATATAAATTTATCTTTTAATTCATTTACAGTTTGTCTAGCAAGTTCTCCAGATGGTAATCTTTTAGGAGGAAATATTTCTCTATATTCTTTAATTTTCCCCATAAAATCTTCACCTAGTACAGATGCTGCGACTTTTTTCTTAGTTTTTACTATATATGTATCTAATTCATCTAAAATTGATAAAGCTCGCTCACTCAAGTTATTTTGATCATCAATAAGACCTTTTGCTTGACATATAGATGCTTCAGCATTTTTATTTATAAGACTATCAGGTTGAATTCTATACCTACAGCAATCAAGAAAATAAAGTTGATTCATCGTTATCCTGTGTCTGATTGCTACATTCCAAAAGTTCTGTGTCATTTTTAGATTTTTCTCTTATGTGATTTAAAACTAATTTATATCTTTCATGAAAACATGGATCTGTTTCCATTCTATTTCTAAATGCTGTTAAATTATGTATAATAGTTGTATGATCTCTACTTCCAAGATGTCTACCTATTGCAGCTAGAGAATATCCTAAAGATTTTGCTATATAACAGAAAAACATCCTGAGTTCTACAATTTCTCTATATCTTCTATTTGAGTCAAGACTTAAAATTTTACCGTTAACTGTAGGTAATAGTTCATCAAACCAATCTTTTAATACATTTAAACTTACATATGTAATTCCTCTAGGAATAATGCTATCTGGACCTAATTCTTTAAAGTTTTTTGTAATAATTATGGGTTCATACCCCATTTTGTTTTCAAAAAGTTTTTTAAACTGCTGAATAAGTTTTCTTTCTAGTTTTTCTTCATAATCGCTCATTTTCTTAAATTTTAAAAGTTAACAATAAAAATTCCATAAAAATTTAGTATATTATATTGTACAGAGTAGTGTATTTGTAAAGATAAGATATTAACACAAAACCAACAAACAATTTATGTAAACACACACTTATAATTTATTGAAATGGTAGCAAAAAAGACATCAGTTGTAGATCAAATAAAAGCATGGCTTTTTCCAGTGTTACTTACCACATTTGGTACGTACATATGGCAAGACATAAGAGAGATAAAGTCTGATGTTAAAAAGCTAATGGCTCAGTCAAATATTGACAAAACTAGAATTGATAATTTAGAACGCGTTGTATATCAACTACATACGTCAACAAGTTTGATTGAAAAAAAAAGTGTACCTAATGAGTCTAATAGTAAATTACTAGATTTATATACGTGTTGTTTATTAGAAAATCGCAAGAAGCGTTTATCACCCGATTCAAGGGAAGATTTGTTAGCATGAAAAAAGTATTTAAATATATAGAACCTATATGGCTAGGAAACAATAATAAACTTTCTATAAGGCGAGTGCTAGCATTAGTTTTTTCTATAGATTTAGTGAGGAACACCTCACATATTATACATAGATGGGAAATGGGTAAATCGTATGCTGATGTTGCTATGTTACTTGGACTTGAAGCTGCTCTTATAGCAGCTCTTTTATCTTTAACTACATATTCAGCTATGATTAACAAAAAGGTTGATAATCAATCAAATGCACAAGTTCCTCCTCCAGAGGAATAAAATTAATTGTTATGTCTAAAAAAAGAGCATTTGTACGTTATACAAAATCAGGAGAGATAGTTCCTGGTTCGCTTATTATCACTACAAACGGTGGATATCCAGATAAATCTTCTCTTTGGCAAGAGGTTACAGTGGATCAATGTTGTGAAAATGGTAGTGAATGTAACTTACCTTCAGTTACTTTAACAGCTTCTGGATTTACAGCTGAAACTGGATGTAATCCTGTTATTGTATTTTATTGTAATGAACAACCGTTAGGTTTTGAAGTATCATCAGCTACTTTTTGTACTGCAGTCCCATTACCAATAAACATGCTATCATTTTATAATAACATAATTCTTTCTTGTTATTCTTGGGTTGGAACATGGAGTATTGATGGAGAAGTTGTAACATTAGAAATGGATGGATATTTAGCAAATTTAATATGTCCTAATGGTGTATTATCAATGATTGCCTATACAGGATGTCCAGCATTACCTAATCCTGAAAATTAAAAACCTAAAACTATGATACAAAGTACAGCAATTTATGGATGTGGTTGTGGTAAACCTAAAGGAGTTAGTAGACCTACTACTCTTCCTAGACCTAAACCTAAGAAATAATGAACTTACCTAAAGCATATCAATGGTTAGCTCAAGAACCTGCGCCTCGACATCTATTAAAAGCTGTTGAGCTTTTTGGTGTTACAGAAAGTGTAGGAAATATTAACAATCCTGTTATTATGGGATGGGCTAAAGAACTTGGATTAGAGAAAGTATATACAGCTGATTCTATTCCTTGGTGTGGATTGTATGCTGCTATTGTTATACATAGAGCAGTTAGACCTGTTGTAGACCAACCTCTATGGGCTCTTAATTGGAATAATTTTGGTGTAAGAGTAACAGAACCTATGTTAGGCGACATTCTTACATTTACAAGAAAATCAGGGGGGCACGTTGGTTTTTATGTAGGAGAAGATGCTACAGCATATCATGTACTTGGAGGTAATCAAGGAAACAAGGTGAGTGTTGTAAGAATACTTAAAAAACGTTTAGTACAAGCTAGACGTCCAGCGTATAATTCTCAACCTACAAATGTTAGAAAAATAAGATTAGAACCTAATGGTATTATATCTGATAATGAATCTTAAATAATTTTATTTTGAAAATATATCACTCATATTGGGAAGGTGGTTGGAGATCTATGGATGTTGACACATATAACATGCATAAACTAAGTGTTTTAGCAGCACTTAAAAGCCATGGAAATATACATTTAATAACTACACCAAAAGGAAAAGAATATTTAGGCGATCTTCCATATACTTCTATAGAGTTGTTTGAAGAGAATATTAACAATGATTATTGGAGAATTTGGGCTATAAGTAAATTATATGCTTATAAACAAATTATTAAAAAAAATGAACCATTTCTTCATATAGATTATGATGTATTTTTATTTAAAAAATTACCACAAGAAATTTTAAAAGGTGAAACAATATTTCAAAATAAAGAAGGTGAGCATTGTATTAGAGGTAGTTATGATTATGATAATTTTGTAAAAAAATGTAAATACAAACCTTTATTTGATGAAAAAGTAATGTTTGCATATAATGCTGGAGTATTTGGAGGTAATGATATGAACATTTTAAAATTCTGTGTAGATAACATTTTTGATTTAATATTTCATAAGGATAATGAAACTTTTTTTAAAACAGATTCATTGGATATAACTTGGGCTTATTCAGTACTCACTGAACAAATGTATTTAGCGATGTGTCTTGAACATTTAGATGTTAAACCTACATTATTGTTTCCAAATGATGATTTTGATAAAATATCTAAAGAACTTGGATATACTCATTTAATGGGTAAAAAAAGTAAAAAACAGATTGGACAACAAATATTAAAAAAGATTGAAAAATTAAGTAATGTCTCAATCGCTATATGATATAATAACAGGAATAAACAAACAAATCAAAGATTTGTGTTGTAAGATTCAAACTCTTAAAGGTGATAAAGGTGACAAAGGAGATCCTGGTGAAGATGGTGCACCTGGTGGTTTTGGTGCTTATGGTAGTTATTATAGTACTGTAGACCAAATTAATACAGCAAATGGTACACTTCCAATGACTTTAAACACTACAGATTTTCAAAGTGGTATATCGGTTGTAAGTGGATCTAGAATAACTATGGCAAATGCAGGAAAATACAATATTGCTTTTTCTGCACAATTTCATAATACAGGTGGTGGTGGTTCTGGTACAGTGGTTGATATATGGCTTGCTAAAAATGGTAATCCTGTTCCAGATAGTAGTACAAGAGTTACCGTTAATACAAATAGTCCATATGTTGTATCAGCTTGGAACTTTTTTGTTAGCGCAAATGCTGGAGATTATTTTCAAATAATGTGGAGTACAAACAATGCTAATATTATTTTAGAAAGAGAAAATGCGTCTGCAATACATCCAGCAATTCCATCTGTAATTATTACTGTTAATCAAGTAGGATAAAAATTATGGCACAAGGTATATACGATTTATTACAAGAAACGTTAAAGCTTACAACTAAGTTAAATAAAAAACTTTGTTGTGAACCTGTAACTACTACAAGTACTACTACTGTTTATATACCTTGTAGTTCATCAATTTGCGGGTTAACGTATGAAGGATATGGTTATTTGTATAATTGGTTTGCAATCTTTGGTGGTGGTGGTCAAACAAATGGAGGCAGAAATGTTGGAGGTATTGTTAACACTTCACAACCTTATGGTGATGAAAGAAATCAATGGAGAGTACCTTCAGAAGAAGATTGGAATAATTTAATTGGATTTTTAGATCCCTCTCATAATCCTAATGTAGAGGATGGTCCTCAAAGCACAATAGCAGGAGGTAAATTAAAATCTATATGCACCGCACCCTTTACAATTAATAATGGACTTTGGCAAGCACCAAATACAGGAGCAACAAATGAATTTAATTGGAATGCAATTCCTGGTGGAAGACGTGATGATTGTGATGGTTTTTCAGCACTTGGTTTTACAAGTCATTATTGGAGCACTGGAGAATATGTTCCAGGCTTACCTTGGAGAAGATTTTTGGCATCCAGCAATAGTAATATAATAAGATTTTATACATATTCACAAGATGGTAATTCTATTCGTTTAGTGAGACCTGTAGTTCCATTATCACCTGAAGCATCTCTACCTGATGGAACTACAAGCAATCAAAATCCAATACTGCCACACTATATTGGTAATTCAAGAAGTTACATCACTGTAAAGATAGGAAATCAAGTGTGGACAGCTCAAAATCTTATAGATACCACTTTTAATAATGGAGTCATCATACCAGAATCGTTAGAAAATTCTACATGGTGTTCAGCTACAACTGCATTAAGAAGTTCTTATAACAATGGAACAATTACACTAGATCAAGGACAAATTGAACTTTGTGTAACACCAATATAAAATTTTAAAATTTAAATAACATGGCAGCAGGACTTTACGAATTAATAAATAATATTAACAAACAAGTAAAAACTATTTGTTGTAAAATAGATCAAGGAAGTGGTGGTGGAGGTGGTGGCGTACCTCTTAGTAGAAATTTAACATTTAACGGTGTCACTCAAGATTTAAGTTCAGATAGAACATGGACTATTAATTCATTATTAACAGCACTACCTTTTACAACTGATCATATTAATGCAAATGGTAATCAATATGTAATTGGGGATGTAGTTTACTATAATGGTAATATTTATAGATGTATTGCTTCTAATGATTCAATACTACCCACAAGTACTTTATATTGGACTAATTTAGGTGTAGGTAATCCAGTTGTTCAACAACCTATAAATTGGAATTCTACAAGTGGTAATAATCAAATATTAAATAAACCTGCAATATCTATTTCTACACAAGGAACATCTTTATATTCTACTAATCCAGCTACAAGTGGATTTAGTACAAATGATGGTATATTTTTAGGAGTAGATGCTGGATTTAATGCTTCAGCCGCGAGTAACTCAAATTTCATGGGTTTTGAAGCAGGTAAGAATGCTAGTAATGCATATAATTCAAATTTTTTTGGTAAACAAGCAGGTAAAGATGTAACTCAAGGATACGAATCTAATTTTATAGGTGCGGAGGCTGGAGCTTTTGCAACTAATATTAGTTATTGTAATTTTTTAGGTAATTTTGCTGGTAGAGTTGCAAATTTTGCAGACGCTGCTAATTTTATTGGTTTAGGTGCAGGAGCAGTAGCTAGTGATACTAGTTCTTCTAACTTTATAGGTAGAGAGGCTGGTGCTCAAACTATTAATTGTGGTAATTCAAATTTTATAGGAAGTTATGCAGGTAAGTTTTCTGTAAATGCTGGTGGGTGTAATTTTATTGGTAATCAAGCTGGTTTTAATTCTACTGGTTTTAATGTTATTGCTATCGGTACTAGTGCTGGAAATGGAAATGCAATGTCAGGAATGACTATTATTTCTAATAGTTCACTTCCTTCTTATACTGATAGATCAGCTGCTACAACAGCTATTACAATTGGTAATGGTGCTGTAGCAGGAAACACTTATTTATATTATAACCAAACCACCTTTGCTATTGAAGGTGTTAGACTTTAATTAATTTTTTAATAATAAAACAAAACAAAAATGAAAATTACATTTCAAACTCCAAAAGAAGTAGTAGTAGTTAAAGAATTAAAAAGAACAGTGGATGAAATTACTGTTATAGAAGTAGTAGACAATCCTGAAAGAAAAACTGTAAGAGCATTTACACAAGAACTAGGTGTATTTAACTTATGGGAAGGAGCAGCTTATGATGCTATTGGTCAATGGACTGATTCTGATGTTATAGCTAAAATTACAGAATTACTAGGATAATAGTTTAAAAGAAAAACTATGAAAAATTATTTATTATATTTTATAATTTTATTATTATTATTTTTATTAATAAGCAATTGTAATAAAGAAATAAATGAAAATAAAATAAAAAATAAATATTTTGAAAAATGTGATTTTTTACAAGGTAATTATAATGTAACTGCTAGAATGTCTTCAAAAGATCAGGAGATAGCTTATAGAAAAGGTGTAGGTGGAGGTCGAGATAGTGATAAAGATGATATTCCCGATAGAGATGACAATTGTGATGTTACATACAATCCTGATCAACTAGATAGTGATGGGGATGGTATAGGAGATGCTTGTGATGTATTTCCTTACCCAGAACCACCAAAACCTATTCCTTATGGTAAATGGACAATCTTTTTGGATTTTGATGGTGACTATGTAAATACTATGTATTGGAATAAAGGAATTCCATTTACAGTGACTAGTTCTGGTTTAGGACCTGTAGAAATTAATAATATTATAGATTCTGTAAGTAAGGACTATGAACAATTTAGTAATATAATAGTGACAACAGATTCTACAGTGTATGAAGCAGCCTCTATACTTAGAAGACAAAGAGTGGTTATCACTCAAGATTGGGAATTTTATTGTGGTATCACGGCTTGTGCAGGTGGAGTTGCTTGGATAGGATCTTTTACATGGGGAGAAGATGTTCCAAGTTTTGTATTTAGCAGAGCATTAAACTATCGTCAAAAGTCAATTGCTGAAGCATGTTCACATGAGGTAGGACATAATTTTGGGTTGTATCATCAGTCAGAATATAATGATAGTTGTCAATATGTTCGTGAATACTTTAATGGAGGTACTAGCTCTAATGCTCCAATAATGGGAATTTCATATTATAAACCTGGTATTTGGTGGATAGGACCATTGACAAATGGATGTACACAAATACAAAATGATAGTTTACAAATTAGAAAAATAGTAGGATATTAATATGTTTAAAATTAGATTTAAAAAACTTGATGATGAAATGCATTTCTGGGCAGGAATGCTTATTTGGTTATTTATATTCATACTTGCAAATTTCTTATTTGCACAATGGGTATCATCTATTGTAGCTTTTATTGCTGCTGCAAGTACAGGAGTAGTAAAAGAGATATATGATGATAGAGTGAAAGAAACAGTGTTTGATTGGAGAGATTTAAAATTTACAGTAATAGGAGCTAGTATTCCTGCATTCCTATTTATTATATTTGATATTATTTATTATTTTTCTAAACCTTAATTTATGTCTAAAAAAAGAGCATTCGTAAGATACACCAAAGCTGGAAAATTAGTTCCTGGTAGTTTGGTAATAACAGATGGTACACATCCTGATGGACCAGCGATATGGAGAGAAATAACATGTGATAAATGTTGTGATGATGATAATGGAAGTGGATGTTGTGGACCAAATGTTATTTTACAAACTAATCTCAATTGGTATTGTGCAAATCCATATGTTGACAATATTTATGACTATTCAGATAACGCTGGAATATTTGCAGAAGGTTGTGATCCCTTTTTGAGATTTGGTTTTAGTCTTGGTGCTGTACCTGCATTACCTTCTCCAGATGAATTACCACCTACTGGAGCTGTTGAAAGAAGTTTGAGTTGTAAAGAAATGTCATTTTTAGTTTTTCAGTCATGGATGACACAAATTGGAGGAATTCTTCCTTATGAGTCAGTACCACTTGGTCTTTTAACTCCAGCAACAGTATTTCCTCCTTCAGAATATGATAGTTGGATAGGACATTTTTCACTAGATGCTGCTGAAAATAATGAAGAGGAAAGTATTATTACATTAGAACTTAAAGGTTGTATAGCTGATCAAATATTAAATAATACTAGTTGCACAAGAGATGATCTTGTTTTGTCTAATGGAGCTCCTCCACCTCCTCCTTGTTGTCCTCATGTTTTAGAATATGAGGGACCTTATGATTTTAGTGCCACTGAAAAATATATGATTTTTGATATTTTTAGGACTAGTAATCCATGTCAAGAGCCAGCAAATTTTATATTTAAATATTCAAGTGATGGTGTAAACTATACAAGTATTGGACCAATACCATATGATTCAGGTAACACTGTTCCTTATTATTTTAATTTAATAGGTACAAATGTAATTATTGGAAATACTTATTACTTTAAAGTGGATGTAGAATGTGAAGATGGAACAATCACAGCAGGAGATGATTATGTAATACAAGAAATTGCTCTTGGTCAACCTAGTAATCCTGTACCATAATAATAAACTTTTAAATAAAATAATATGTCAAAAAAACGTGCATTTGTAAGATTTACAAAAAATGGAAAAATAGTACCAGGAAGTTTGGTAATTACAAACGGATCGCATCCAGAAGGACCTGCTGTATGGCAAGAAATTCCATATGATATATGTTGTGAAAATCCTCAAGGTGTTGGTAATTGTAATTGTGGAAACAATGTTCAACTTTCGGCATCTTTACAATATTATTGTGATTATCCATATAGAGAAAATACTTTATTAGAAATTAGGGATTTTGCTAAGATATACGTTAATTCAGTTATATGTGATTCACAATTAAATTTTGATTATACATATATGCAAATTCAACAGTATGTACAAGATATGGATATCAATATGGAAGTACCATTTCAAGTGATATCTCCACCAGGTGTTATACCTGTAGTAGGAGATAATGTTTATACATGCGACCAAATGGCTTTTGCTATATTTAGGATTATGATGTTAAATATAGGAGGACCTGTGGCTTATGATGATTCAGCTCTTTTTGATAACGGAAATATTACAGGAATGCCTACAACTTATCAAAGTTGGTATGGAGAATTTAATTTAGTTGAAGATGAATTCGGGCGTTATACAGTAAATTGTAATATGGATGGATGTGTTGTTGATGAAATGATTAGAGGAGGTGAATTTATTCCAAGAAATTTAGGATTTTCAATTGGTCCTGCATTTCCTGATAGTGCAACTACTACAACAACTACTTTATATCCTTATGATGCTACAATAGAATTAGTCATACAATCTTTTCCATCTAATGAGGATCCAATTATTGCTTTACCTGCTGTTGAAACAGCTCCAATGTACTTAAAAGCAAGAATCATTGATGGCACAGTAAGTGAGGTATTAAATTTTAAAGTGTATATACAAGCATATGCAGGATCTGGTATAAATAACTGTAAAAATTCTATTGATGAATATGTTATTAATACATTATCATTACCAGCTAATTATGGGCTTGGTCAATGGAAGCAAGTAACTTTTGGAAATATTGGCAGTATATCTGGTGGTTTTAGAATTTTAGGAATTAAAGTAAATAATGTTTTGGTTGAATTTAACGGTGGACTTGTTTACGTAAATGGAAATGCATATCGTATATACGGATTAGGACAGTGTTTTGGACTTGCTGCTTAATAAATTTAAATAAATAAAAAAATCATGTCAAAAAAACGTGCATTCGTAAGATATTCTAAACAGGGAAAGATAGTTCCTGGTAGTTTAGTAGTGACTAATGGTACTTATCCACAAGGTCCTGCTAAGTGGAATGAGGTTTCAGCAGATTTATGTTGTGATAATCCCTGCTCTCAACCAGAATGTGTTAACATAAATTATTTAGAATATTTTTTAAATAAAGTTACTGAATATAAGCAAAAACCAGAAAATAACTGGGAACCATGGACTAGTGTGATAAATACTTTTTTAGATTGGCAAGTGACACTTCCATCTTCTGAAGTATGTTGTCCTACATGTACAAGTCCTAAATTTTATGGATTTTTTAATATTGAGAAATATAATGGATATGTTGAAGCATATTTTGAAGAAGGAATTACTCCTTGTTGTTTTTCAGCAGCTTTAAAACAAGGACAATCTTACGGTATACTATATGAAACAATTCAATTTCTTGAATCTCAAACAACAGTTGAATGTGGAACAACATGGATGAATAATAATGTACAAGCATTTAGCACTCCTACAAATTATAATATAGTTACAAATTTTCCTTCCTTTACAACAGGAGTGCAAAATTTATTATTAAACTTTCCAACGCGTTTTAATGATGTTTTAGGAAGGGGAATTATAGAACATGGAATTTCTTCAACAGGAATATCTGATGTTCAAGCATTAGCAACATTTTTAAGTGGGTTATCTATTTCAGAAAATGATAAATACGATATTTATGATAGATTATTTGATAATGGATTTACAGTGTTTTGTGAAAATAATGTTGTAAAAATAGGAAGAATAAATAGAAATACTAACGCACCTTAATCTTACCTCTATTTAACAATTAAAATTAATTATTATGTCTAAAAGACGCGCATTTGTAAGATACAGCAAACAAGGAAAAATTGTACCTGGAAGCTTGATCCTAACTAATGGATCTTATCCTAATGGACCTTCTACTTGGAAAGAGGTTCCAGTAGACTTGTGTTGTCCTACAACATTAGTTATAGAACCAATTGGAAAATCTATAGATAGTCGAAGAGCATTTATTAAGTATACCAAAGAAGGAGAAATAATACCTGGTAGTTTAATTATTACTAATCGGAATTATCCAGATAGTTCTGCAACATGGTTAGAAGTTTCTACTAGTATATGTTGTGAAGAATCAGGTAATAATACAACTACTACTACTACCACAACTATAAATAATACAACTACCACTACTACTGTTAATGGTACTTGTTGTACTCCAGCTGTAGTGTGGAATTCTTCTGGAAGTGGAGATGGTGGATCATTATTAGAATTTGGATATGGAACAGGAATTGATTGTTTAGTATGTTCAAGTATAATAATTCAATACTCTACTGATAATATAAACTTTTCAAATGGTCCACAAATAGCTTGTCAAGGTAATTATTTCTTTGATTGGGGAGCAGTAGGAATTCCATTTAATAGTACATATTATGTAAGAGTTTATATTGAATGTGATGAAAATGGATCAATAGTCTCTGACTTCTCACAAAGTATTCCTGTAACAGCATATTAAAAATTAAAATAATGGCAAAAGTAAAATCCGCAGACTCTAGAAAAATTACATTTGGTTCACGTAAAGGTGGCAAAGCTGCTAAATCACGTGGTCCTAAATGCAAGAAAGTGTCCAAATACAGAGGACAAGGTCGCTAATCCTTCCCTATATTCTGGTTAATTGCATAGAATGTTATGTTCTGTAACATTCGCCAGAGAAAATAAAAGGCCCCTTTTTATTGAGGGGCCTTATTATCATTTAATTACATAACCCTCTTCATTGACATTAAATGTTTTAACGCCATCAAATACTATTATTTGACCGTTGTTAATATATCTATGTCTAGTTTTTGGTTCAAAATGATGAAATCTTGCACCTTCTACACCAATAAAAAATGCTTTCTCAGAATATAATCCACAATAATCTTCAGCATCTGTGATAATTAAAGCATTATTACCTTTAAGTTTTATATTTTCAATCACTTTGGTAATATTAGTGCCACCATTTGCGTCAAGAACAGCTAAACTAAATTCATCTTTTTTATATTTTTTTACTCTTGTATCAAATATATAAACATCATTTAGTAAATCCTGATCTTGCATTTTTAAAGCAAATGATTTTGCAAAATCTATTCTTGATATACTATTTTCAGCATCATCCTTTCTATTTAATCTAGAAGTCATAGAGCCAGATATGTCTATATAAATATCTATCTTTCCTATAGACTTTGTTTCTTTAACAACTACATCTTCAATAAGAATTTTACGAAGTTTTGGATGTAAAGAAATGTAATCATCAATTCCTGCAATATTATCAGAATTAAATATATCTTCTATTATGTCTTCTTTTTTAGCAGAAAAATAAGAAGTGGTTTTATCCATCAACTTTTTAATTCTGTCTTTTAAAGAAGACATTGACATTTTAATTGTTTTTAAACTTTCTGATGCCTTTTTAATATACTCTACAGATAATTTATCTGCTCCATCTTTTGAATCATTGACAGTTTCATAAAGCATTTGTTGTGTTTCATTATCTGTCACTTCATCTAAAGATTTACATAACTCCGTTGATTCTTGTAAAGCTTTTTCTAAAGATTCTTGTGAAAGTGTAGAATCAAGTTTGTCATGAACATCAGAAGTTGATGAATCAAAGTTTGGATTATTTAATAAATCATCCATATCTAATTGATCATCTTTATCTCTCAATTGTTGTATTGTAAGACTAAGAATAAAATGAAATAAAATGTTTCTGGTAAATATTGCAGATTTTAAATTTGAACCTTCTGTCATAATTTTACCAACAGGACTATTAGCTCTTTCTAAAAATTTGTATTTACCTGCATTTTCTTTAGTTCTTTCGCTAAACTCAAGTCTTTCCATTTTGTTATAATATAATTTAAATATATCATAACTCATATGATCAGGAACTTTTCTTACATTATCATAGAATTTTGCTGTAAATGTACTTCTATCAACTCCTTGTATTTTATGTTTTATTTCGTCATACATTTTTCTTAAGACTTTTTCATTCCATAAATGTGCTTTTACAGCATCATCTAATCTACTTTCATCTAAATAATGCAGATATGGTTTTGCTAAATCAGGTCTTTTATAAAAATCAAGTCTTGAAAATAAACTATCATTTTTATCATAAAAAGTTTCTATTTCACCTTTTTTAACTTTTTCTAATATTGTATAGACGTTTTTATATTGACGTCCTCCAGATTTTTTTGACATAATTAATAATTTTTAAATTAAAAATATAAGGGTGGCTAGAAAACCACCCCGCAATTTATGCAAGACTAAACATTGTCGTATTGAGCATTCACTTCTGCCTTACCTACTTCTTCTATTAATTCATTTGATACTAACATATCAAATTCAGCGTCTTCTGTTCTTATTGATTTGTAATAAGGATGAGTAGATAAAGTATAACTCATAGTCATTTCAATTTCTTGCACTTGAGTTTCATCAAGCTGACCTCTTGTTGCGTAGGCATTAATCAAACTTTCAATCTCTGCAATTGCAAGTTCAAGTTGCTCAGAATTATTATAACTACCTAATAATTCAACCTTACTCATAACAGCTTTCATTTCTGCATTCATAAGTTTATTTTGTAACTCAGATCCTGCAGTTTGATTAATCATAATTTGAGCTGTTTTTACAAGTGCTTTATCAACACTTACATCCCATATATAACTCACTGCTTTGGTAAGCATAGGTACAAATGTTAGAGTTCTATCTGAACTTTGTTGATAACCAACTTCTAGATATTTCTCTAATTTGTTAACAGGTAATTCTACAGTATTAATTTCATCTTTTGTAGGGATACAAATATCAAATTTTTCACGATAATCTCTACTACCTTTTTGATAATATTTGCTTATCTCACCAGCTGATACTCTACTTACACTCATTTTAAGAATAAATCTATCCCAGAAAGGAGAGTTTACTTCATCTTTAGGAATTTCATTACAAGTGGCAATAAATAATTTCCATTTACAAGGTATTTTAGATTTACCGTTAAATAAAAATCTTTCATTCATTACACCTAGCATTGCATTTCTAATAGCAGAGCTAGCTTTATCCACTTCATTAATAATTACAATTTCTGCTTCTGCAATAGGAGCTTGAAGTTCGTATTTATTTTCAGTGAATAATTTACCAAGATCTGGCATACCCTTAATTTCTGATGCTTTAGTTCCCTCGTCTGTTTCTAGTATATAAAGTTTATTAGCAAAATCTTCTGCAGACATTTGACCATCTTTATTAAGCCATGCTTTTGCATACTCAATAATAGTTTTAGTTTTACCTACACCTGGAGGACCTACTAACAAACAAGGTAATCCAGTAGCTTCTGATAAAGCTAACATTTTAAATACTTCTTCTTTATTAATTAAAGATGTCTCAATAGTTCTTACGTTTTCTGATTTTCTTTTAGTAATTGTTTTTGTTCTTGCCATTGTTTTAATTTTAGAGTTGAGCGAAAATGTTTGCTGCTTCGTTTGTTGTATTGGACGTATTAATTTCCATTTTTGGAGACTGGGATACCACATGTACCACTTGTTGTTCCAAAGCATTTTTTGTCCTGACAACTGTGGATTTTTGGGTTTTATTAATGGTGTCATCAATATCATCAATTACGTTAAAAATAGTGATGCTTGTTTCTGCATCTTTAAGTTTAGGATGCTTTCTAATAGTTGCTATCTGTACAGGATTAGCATTATATTTTTCTTCTATTGATCCATATCCAAGATTATCTCTTTCTAACCATGTAAGACCATTGTTTAAATCTTCCATAATTTGACTTACATAAATATCTACTTTATTAACTGCCATGTTGTTTAATTTTAGTTTTTAAATTTTCATTTATATATTGAAGAAGATATGTAGCATATGTAACTAATACTTGTTCTCCTTCAAATGTAAAATACTTTAAATCTTCTTCTATTGCTTTATCATATGCTACGATAAAGCTTTTTAAATTGTCTTGTGTTAATTCTGCCATATCACCATTGAATTTTAAAATCTTTACCGTTAGATTTTTCTATTATATCATTAGCTTTGTTAAAAACATCATTGCAATCCCATGTACCACCTGTATATACAGCAGATGCAGGATGAGTTGCTTTTAATACATAATGATTGTCTCCAATAAGAGATTCTAATTCTTGAGCTTTAGCCCCAAGTAGAATAAATATAATACCACTATTTGTAAGATTAAGCATATCAATTACATACGCTACAAAATCTTTCCATATATCATAGTGAGATCCCACTTTATCTATTTGACATGTTAAAGCTGTGTTAAGCATTAAAACACCTTGATTAGCCCATCTTTTTAAATCTACATCTTCGCTAATTATTTCATCTTTGTAAACAGTTTTGTTTACTTCTTTAAGAATGTTTTTAAGACTTGGTTGAGCTTTTCCTGTTAAACTACATGAAAATGCTATACCATCTGCCACTCCTAAATGTGGGTAAACGTCTTGACCTACGATTACCACTTTTAATTTATCTAAAGGACATTCTTCAAATGCTCTAAAAACATATTTAAGAGGTGGGGTAAATCTTTTACCGTCTTCTTTCTCATTATAAAGACTATTGATGATTTTAGAAAAATCATCACTTTTTATAAAAGAGCGTAATTTTATATCCCAACCTGTATCTTCAAACTTTTTAATAAGTTTTTCTTTAATTTCTTCTAAATTTATTTGCGTATCTGTCATTTTTTAATATTTTTGTTAAAAATATACAATTATGTTTACTGTTAAAATGATTAAACCTGAAGCAACAACTAATGTACCTATTAGTACGGGACTTTTACAAAAATTTCAACAACTGTTTTCTTATTTAACAGCAAATAAAACTGCTGAAGAAATAGAAAAATTTAAAACAGAAATGAGTCAACATACAAAAATTGATGATACTTTTTCTGAAGAATGGATGATGTATGTTAAAATATTAGGTATGTTTATACACGAAGTTGAAAAACAATTTATAAATGAAGGTAAAACATTTGATAAAGAAGTAGATGATATTGATTCAGTAATCAATAAATAATAAAATTAATTTCTTGTCCAATTTCTATAGCAGCTTGTATAGCAAGAGATAACTCTTCTTTGCTACATTCTGCAAAAGATTTGGCAAGAAAGTATTCTTTACCACTTACTTCTCGTGCTATGCAAAGTCCTGCTTTATCTTTTACTAATAGTTTTATATTTTCTGCAGTCTCGCCAATATGTGTAGCTAATTCTCTAATCATTGCATGAAGCTTCGCTAACTGAGGTAGTGTACCATCATCATGTGTGGCTTCATAAAAACATTCTACAATTTGACCTTCAGGTAATTTAGATACAAACTGTTCATATTGTTTTAAAGAAGAAAGGCTAGCGTGTTCTAGCCTTCCGTTCTTTTTAATGTATTTACTTACAAAATGCATTTGCATATTTATATTTTTACATCGTGATATACAATTTTGCTTTTATCAAGATCTTTAAGAGCTTCTGTCACCCATTTTTCATCTACGGTATCTTTATAGCATAGTATATGTACAGTCGATGTTTCAGTGGGATTAAGTCTTAATAATCTTCCAATTCTTTGATTTGCTTTGCGTTCGTTCCCATATGAATGCATTATTATTCCTTCTCTTAAATTAGGAATATTGACACCTTCATTAAGTTGCATAACACATGATAATTTATATATCTCACCTTTTTTAAATCTTTCTAAATTATCTTCAGAATCTGGATTATTAGAATGATAAGAATGTTCACACATTTTATCAGCTTGATCTTGAGTGTTACAAAATATAATACACTTTTCTTCTATATTATTAAATAAGCTTTTAGCATATTTTTCTTTAGTAGTATAACTCATCAATGCCTTCATTCGCATAATAGAAGCTATATGCTGTTGTTGTTTAGTTTGAGCTTCTAAAACGCGTCTATACCAATAATCATAGTTTTGTACTTCAGATGCATAAAATTCTTTATCTTTAGTTTTTACACAAATATTTTTTTCTGCTGATAAAGCCATTTTATGAACAACTATTCTATAATCGTTTAGAATTGCATCTTCAACAGCATCATCTGTAATATACTT
>Ga0315906_10001529_pt1 | contig 34158 bp, 41 predicted proteins | sample LakEriMetagenome_4_FD_203526 | JGI IMG/M metagenome (GOLD analysis project Ga0315906, IMG submission 203526) | Freshwater fungal communities from buoy surface, Lake Erie, Ohio, United States - Buoy 2 MA122 | ecosystem: Environmental > Aquatic > Freshwater > Lake > Lake biofilm | place: USA... | reverse complement strand
TATTATGAAAATTCTTTATATATCAATTATCATTTATCAATTACCAAAAGTATATAAATCAAAGATTAAAGCAATTATGGATAATGTTACTAATAGTGCTATTTTTAAATCCCATAGAGCTAAATAATAATTAATAATTATTAATATTATAATTATCCAATAATGTTCTGCTAATTCTAATATATATTCAGGATATGGAATAGATGGACGCAATCCATAAATTAATAAATAAGCAGATAAAATACCTATAATAATATAACGTATAAATAATTCTATATTACCAATCATCCTAATAATTTAAATTATATTATTATTTTTTCCATAATTATATTAGAAAAATGCAATTCGCAACATTAGAAGAAGCATATCCTATGCCAGTCAAAAAACAATCTTTAAAAAAAAAAGAAGCTTGTGAAAAATTTGGAACTGACTATGGAACTGAATCAGATTGTTATTATGATAAGCAAGGTTTAAAAATGCCTTCATGTGATAGATTTACTAATCCTCCACCCCCTCCTATAAATACTACTCCTCCTGCTATTACTCCTTCAACTACTAATCCTACTACAACTGCTCCACTTGAATTAAATAATAAAGATGTTAATTATTTGAGAAATGAATATGTTAAAAAAATGTGTTCTCCATTACAAGTTCCAAATTATGATGTTCCAGTTGATAGCAAATCGCAAAAAGCTTTTAAAAAGGCGATGGAAACATCATTAATGGATGCGGGACAAGTTCAGATTGATAAATTTTCAATAAAACCATATGATTTTGATGAATATGATGCTTATTTGAATATTAATAATATAAATACGAATAGTAAGGATTTTACAAATGAATATAAAACAACACCATTTTTAGAAGAATATTTGAAAAGTTTGAGAACTAATTTTAATAAAAAAGAAAATATAAGAATAAATGATATAGAACAATTTACAAATTATTCAAAAAATTTAAAAGTTGATATAAATCTATATAATTTATTTTTATTCATATTCATAGGAATAATTTTAATATTATTATGTGATCAAATAACTAAATTATCAATAGTAATAGCAAATAAAAATATATAAACGCCTAAAACTAATTAAAATGTAGCGATGAAACATTTTACACATTTGGTTTTTTCAGGTAATGCGATGAGATCTTTATGTTTATTAGGAATATTGAGATATATTTATTTTAATAAATTAGAAAATAATATTAAAAATGCTTCAGGAACTTCAATGGGATCTTTTTTTTGTTTAGCATTTGCTTTAAAAATTCCAGTTGATGAATTAGAAACAATTATATTAAAAACAATTGAAAATAGAGATATAAATGAGATATCTTCAAAAAAAATAATTGAATTATTTACGAATTTAGGTTGTAATGATTCAAAATTATATTTAACTGGCATAAAAGAATATATTAAAAATAAATATAATGTTGATGATTTAACTTTTATGGAATTATCAAAATTAACAGGTGTAAATATTTATATTAGTACTACTAAAGTTAATACAGGTCATAATGTTATATTTAATGTAAATGATACTCCTAATGTTTCAGTATTTGATGCTATTGCTGCATCTATGTGTATTCCTATTATGTCTAAACCTATTAAAATTGGAAATGCTTATTATATTGATGGTTGTATATCCAACAATCTTCCATATGATGTATTTGATAATATTAATCATGATAATATTTTATGCGTAGCTGTATTTGTTAGAACAGATTATGAATGTAGTAATATACCGGAGGTTGAAGATGATATAAATATGATGGAATATTTTAAGCGGATTTGTGATATTTTATATTATAATTCATGTAAGCAAACTTATATTGATAAAATTCAAAATTTCAAAAATCCTCTAGTTATAACAAATAGTCATTTTAACACTTTTATAAATTTTGAAATAACTAAAAGTGAAATTAAACTTAAATTAACACAAGATGATATTGAAACATTAATTCTTCAAGGATTTCAAGATATATCAAATTATATGAAGAAATATGATAATACAAAAATAATTAATGAAGTAATAACCGATTCTTAAAGTTATTTGATATATCCTCAATTTTCCAAGAGATATATATCTTATTTTCATTAGGTATTATAGATACATAAAATCCACTTTTTTGAAGTGATGTTATAATATAATTTACGCATTTATTATAATCATATAATGGATAACCAATAATAATAGGAGGTATTATATAATATAATGATTGTCCTCCAAGTTCTGCTATTGCTTTTATTTTTTTATTACAACCATTTAATATTATATTAAATGCTTCACAAATTCTACTATCTTTTTTTTTTTTGATTTCATATAAATCATGTAATGATAATTTATTCATTTTATATATTAATATAAATTTAATTAGTTAACATATTTAGCCACAAAGTTTAGAATATCGGTTTTTGATCTATCACCATTATATTCATGACGATCAGATCCATTTACTAATACTATTGTAGGTGCACTATTTATATTATATTTATTTGCTAACTCTTTTCCAGTACCACCATCATTAATATCGTATTTAACTAATTTAAATTTATATACGTTTGGATCTTTTTTAACATCATCCTCTAATGCTTTCCATGTTGTATCACTAAAAGTTTTACAATGATGACAAGTAGTCATATAAAAATATTGAAGTTCTGGAGTTGTTGGATTTGTGAATTTTTCAAAATACTTAGAATTACTCATAAATACAATTAATAATATAGCTAATACTAATAAACCAATAATTACCCACATTACGGTAGATGATGATTCTTCTGTTTTTGAAGAACTAGAACGATTATAACTTCTTGACATAGATTTGGATGGCATATATTTTTATTCTACTATTATATAAAGAAAAATAACTTATAATGAACATTTATGAAATGAACTTAATCTTTTTATCGTATGAAAATAAATAAATAATAATTAATAAAATTATTATGAATATGAATAAATCTGTATAAATAATATATTTTATAATTTTGTCATTAATATTAGTAATATTTCTATTTTTTAGCCAAATAATGGAATTGACTATTAAGAAAATATAGAATAAAAGAAAGATAATTAATATTAAATATACAATAAACATTTTTTAAATAATACTATCTAATAATAAAAAATGATTAAAATCATTAGACCTTTAATTTTCACAATGGTTAATATTGCTTTTGCTTTTACCCTTAAAAGTGCTATTATTACTCCAACAATTTATTCTAGTGTCAAAAATTCAAAAATAACATTGGAACATGTCTTTCCTAAATGTTATATGTATAAAAGACATTATAATGACATGCATAATATATTCAAATGTGATAATTATATAAATAACATGAGATCTAATTATAAATATATAAATCATTATAATGAATCATTCAAACAATTATATGATACAAATAATTATGTTAATACGAAATTAAAATTATTCTGTCCTGAAGATGCTAGTAAGGGTATAATAGCAAGAGCAATAATGCACATGTGTTATGAATATAAATATGATTATAAGAAAATCATTGATTATAATGATTTAATTAATTGGTGTATTGAATATCCTCCAACTAAAGAAGAAAAATATCATAATGATTTAATATTTCAAAAACAAAAAACTAGAAATATGTTTATTGATTTATATGGAAAAAAGAAATTCAAAAATTTAATAATACACCATTTTTCATAAAAATTTAAAAAATGATTTAAATTTTTAATCATATAAAAATCACATAATTATTTGAATAATGGTATATACTAAGCGGAGGCAAGCCGAAAGTCAAGATAAGGAAATTAGTAAAAAACATCAGATATTTATTGATAAAGCCGCTGAACTTGCTAAATATTCAACGATGCAACAAAAACACGGAGCAGTTGTTGTACATAAAAATAAAATAGTTGGTTGTGGTTTTAATTATATGGTAAATTATTTAAATGATAATAATAGTATTCATGCTGAAGTAGCGGCAATTAGTAAAGTTTTTAAAAATAAAAATATACTTGAAGATTGTGATATTTATGTTGTTCGCATTGGTCCTGCTCGTTTTAATAATTGTTTAAAATTATCAAAACCATGTGAGAAATGTACTAATTTTATTAAGAAATATAATATTCGTTGTGCATATTATTCAACAAATTATGAATATGAATCAAATATCCAAACTCATTGAAACTTTTGGAATAATTCGTTTAATACTTTTTTTTACTATTACTGGTCTATCTTCTTTATTAAAAATTTTAATTAATAATTCTTCACCTGTTAAATGTTTATTTTCATTTATAATTTCTCTAATATCTTTAATATTGATTGGTTTATGAACATTTCTAATATTTGTTTTTAGTCTTCCATTTTGTGTATTCAAATCATTATAATTATATTTAAACATAAATTCTTCAATTTTATTATTCAATACCTGTTGTAATGTTTTTCTTTCTCTAATAGCTATTTTTAATTTTCTGATAGCATCATCATATTTAAACCAATCACTAACAAGAACTTTAAAAGTGTCTATTTCCTCCGCTGTCGGTTCATTTTTATTTGTAATAATATCTTCAATTAAATTATTATTGTCCATTATATGAATTTATTTAAATAATGCTTTAAATCTCTTTATTTTAATGATTTAATTGATTTATGTTTTTTTGCTAATTTTGATGATTGTTTTAATAATTGTTTTGATGGTGAAGCTGATTTTGATGATGAAGCTGATAAATGTTTTAATACTGGTAAATATTTTTCAATAAATAATGATAATGAATTTATATTTCTATCACCATTATATACAACTTTATTTCCATTAGAATATGCTGTTATATGTGGAAATGATGTAATATGTCCAAATTCGTTTGGTGCTTGTTGCATGTAATCTAATTCAATTTGATAGAATTGTCGGTCATTATATTTATCTAATAATTCATTCCAAATTGGCATTAATCTATGACAATGACCGCAACTATTCCAATAATATAGAATAACAGCACCATTATGATTTATATTATCTTTCAATTTACTAATATTTTCTTTATCAACATTTACAATACTTGAACTTACCATTATTTTCTATATATATATAAATAAAAAAATGGATGATAGTCTTAATTCTCAATCCTATAATATTTCATGCGATCATATAAAAAAATTAAATGAAAAATATAATGATTTGAATAGTCAAATATTAAAAAAACAATTTGATTGTATAGAACCAAATACAGATATAAATTTTATGTATTCAAATGTTCGCTATCTAAATAGTTTATATTTATCTAAAAAAACATGTATATATCAATCAACGGAAACCGATAAATTAGAATGGGCTAATAATTTTAATGATAATTCATCGCCATTAGGTTATAAAGATGATAAAGGAATTATCAAATTTAATGAAAATACACGTAGAAAAATAATTTAAATATTTTATTAGCTTTAACACCTTTTACCATTAAAATATAAATGCTATTATTTTTTGGATTAATTCAATATATATGTAATTATACATAAGTAAAAAAAAATAAAAATGACAATTTAATATTAATTATTTTTTTATAATGTTTGGAAAAGTATTACTCAAACCCAAGAAATATTTATTATTGGCAGTTTGCAAAAATGATATATATCATTGTGGAGTTTATAGTAATATTTACAACTGTGAAACAATAACATCTATTAATGAAGGCTATACTTTTAATAATTTAAAAGATTTTGTAGATACCATTCTTGAAACAAAATCAGAAAATGAATGGATTGATTGTCTTTATTATAATGAAACCAAAAAACGATGGAGATCTGTTAAATATCTCCTAAAAAAAATGTAAGATTGTTTATATAAATACAAATCTTTTTTTTGTATTTATTTATATAAATACAAATCTTTTTTTTGTATTTATTTATATAAATACAAATCTTTTTTTGTATTTATTTATATAATATATATATATATATAAATAAATGACACAAAAAAATCATCATATTTATTATATAGATAATGAAACACAAATAAATGAATATACTAAAAAATACCAATTTACAGTTTTAAAAGTTAAATTAATAGATAAAGATGATATTTATATAGATGACATAAATGATAAGTTAAATGAAAAATTAGCTTATGTAACTTTGAATTTAAGTGAACATAAAAATAGTAATATATTTCCTATATTAATATTGTATGAAAATAATAAACCAATATTATTATTAAAAAATTTAAATGAAAGTAATAAATACAAATTAGATGATTTTATGAAAAAAGCTTTAAATAAAATTATTTATATAAATAATAATATAGATGAATTATATTTTTATTTAAGTACGTATAATTTTTTAATAATAAAAATTAATGAAGATAACAAAAAACAAAGCAAATTTGACAGACTATATACTGAAATGGCAGACATGAATTCGAATCCTAATTTAGTTTATATAACTTTAAATGATATTAATGATAAAATGAAAAATATCCTTGATATTTCTGATACTATTCCAATATTTATATTATATGATAAAATGAGTGGCAACCATGTAATAAATGATACATATGATTTAAAAGATGTAACAAATTTGTTTTATAAGGTAACATTTAATGCTATAAAAGATAGAGATTCAATAAATTCTAATGAAAATGATAATATTGAAAAAATTATTGATGAAAAAGATTCAAAAAAAGAAATTAATGAACTATTTATAACATTATCAAAAATATTGGTAAATTATCTATATAATAAGTTTAAAAATGATATATTAATAAATATTAATACAATAACACTTAATGATGATTTTTTTGATAAAATAGTAGATTTATTAAAATCAATCATTGAATTAAATAATAGTAGTATAATGAAATATTATACTACTAATATTTCATTATACTATTATTATATTGATATTATTAAAGATATACTATATTATATTAATACAATATTATATAGAGAAGCCATAAAAACTAATAAATATTATTATTTAAGTCAAAATATACAATTTTATATTAAATTTGAAATATTATCAAATTTAAATATAGAAACAATTTTAAAAAACGAAGAAGACTATATAGATATTAATGATAATATTGATGTTGATATTGATGATAAAATTAATGATGAAGAAAAAATGAAATCATATATAGCAAATTATAATATTAAATGTTATTATAGTACACAAGATGATATTAATGAAATAATTGATGCTAATAAAGATGATATATTAAAAAAAATTGAAATTATAACTAAAATATCAAATTCTAATACAATATATGAATATAATAACGATAAAAAAAATAGTTATCAATATACATATACAGAGACAGATTTTGATAGTTTTTTAACATATATTTTTAAATATTTAGATACCTTTATTAAAGAATCACTTATAAAAGCAAAATATTTGAATTCTTTAGATATTACTTTAGATAATATTGATATGTTTATTAATAATTTTAAAACTATTTTTTCAAATTATGATAATGATATTTCATTATATAAGGCGGCTATTGCTTCATATAAAATAATAATCCAAAAAATTATTGCGTTATTATATTATAATAAAAAATTTAAATATATATTTAAGTTTTATGAGTTTATTAACCTAATTGGAATATTTATAACATATAAAAACGATGATAGTATATCTACAATTAGATATAAAAATATTTTAAATTTTTATGATGAAATATATTTTAAAAAACAACAGATAGATTTATATTTATTTGATTTGTATTCAAATATACTACAACATAAGATATTAAAAACTAACTATATAAAAAATACTCAAGGTCAAAATAATGATAACCATCATATATTAATTAATTATATTACATCTAATGATATAAATAAGTATAACGAAAATATTAAATTAATAGATAAATTTTTTAAAACGTTAAATAGTTTTTCTACTACAAAAGGAGGACAAAATAAATATATAAAAACTGATAATAAAATTACATTTTTATATAATAAAAAGAAATATTCAAGAATAATTTATATTAATGAACGTAAAAAATATGTTAAAATTAATAAAGATTTTATTTTATTATCTAAAGTTAAAAAGATTTAAGGATAATTTTTAAGTTTCCTTAAATATATTTATATTGTTGCTGTTGATAAAGTTTAACAATTTTTAGATAATCATTAATAGTATAATTATCTTTTTTTTTATAATTATTTCTATCTGATAAATAATTTAAATGATTTTTGACAAGATTATAACATTTATCTATTTCGCATTTATATAAAGAAATAGTTTCAATAGAATTATAATATTTATTATCTAATTTAATAAGTTTTGAAATAAATTCTTTTTTTGAAATTATATTATTTTTATAATCATCATGAAGTTTATTAGAATTTATCAACCATTTATCTCTAATCTCTTTTCTTTTTTTAAATTCTTTATTACAATTAGCAATATAGCATTTAGTCAATAAATTAAGATTATCAGCCATTTATTTATAATAAAACAAAAAAAATATTTTTTTTCTTTAAATACTATCTCTTAAAAATGTGAATTCCATTTTATAATTTCCTGATGGTATTTCTAATATTATTATTGAATTCTCAAATTCTCTCACAAAATTTTTTATATCATTTGGATTTATCTTACCTTCTAATATAAATTCATGTCTATCAACTTTCGCTCCTTTAATATTTTTACTATTATTAGCATGAATAATAATAATATCATCTTTATCAGGAATTAAAGGTAATACTTCATTTAATTCATAACCAGCATTCCAAATATGACAAGTATCAATACATAATTTAAATAATTGTCGTTCTTCTTCTGTAAATGAATAATAGAAATCAATATAATCATTAAAATTGACTAATAATTCAGTTCCTTGACCTGCTGGAGTTTCTAAAACTAATTTAGTTTTAATATTATCAATTTTCATTTGTTCCAATAATGCTTTAATATTATTTCTCATGATTTCCAAAGCTACTGGAATAGGGTTTTTTAAATATTTTCCTACATGAATTACATATCCAACAGCACCAATATAATTAGCAGTGATTATATCATTATAAATAAATAAGTCTTTAACTTCAATATCTTTCTTTCCAGATTTAAATGGTTTCGCAATATTAAAAACATAGGGACTATGAACAACTATAGAAAATTTATTGATATTACAATACTTTTTAATTAAATGTGATTCAGTAATATATTTACTATTATCAGTTATCTTTGTACTCAATGGATTTGTCGTGAATAATTGTAAAGAATTACCACCATTTTTCTTTATTTCATCTAAAGTTTTTATAATTGTAGGTTTTCTAGGTATATGAGCTCCAATAATCATTTTATATTAATATGATATAAATAATAATCATTTTTTAATATATAATATGATTTCACCACATCCTATTATAACTAAAGGAACTCATATTATTCTAGATATAAAGAATATTGAAAATAATGAAATCCTAAAATTTAAAAATTCAACAATTGAAATTTTAGATAAAATAGTTAAAGAATTTGATTTAAATGTTGTTGATAAGGCTATTCATCAATTTGAACCATTCGGAGTTACTGGAGTTTATGTTTTGAGTGAATCGCATTTATCAATTCATACATTTGTGGAAGAACAAAAAGTATCAATGGATTTATATACATGTAAAACATTTGAACAATCTGATAATTTGATTAAATTCATAGAACTATTATTTCATCCATGTATTTGTGATTATAAAATCATAGATAGATGACATATTCTAAAATCAATTTTATATCTATATGGACATTTAAAATACTCCTTATTTTTTTGTGTCGCTAAAAATTTAATGAGACATTTATGATGTAATTTATAATTATGAAATTGTTTATGATATTCATATATAGATGCTATTTCAGTATTATTTAATGTATCTAAGCAAATAGGACAACAATTTTCATCTTTATCATTATAATAAACATTATAAGGTAAATTTTTAATTTTCCATCCATTATCAATCATTTTATAGATATCATTAAATATTTCATAATTTGAAATAAATCCTCTGATATAATTTGTTTTTTTTTGTATAATATCCTTAATAATGATATTAGTAGCATTTTCAATATTATCATATAATGTACCTGTATTTTTTGAATAGTGAAATTCAATTTTATCATTTATTTTTGATAATAATAATCCATAACATGAATAATTATTATGTTTGTATGGCGGTTCATCATTTGAAATAGTTATTTCAATATTAATATTAAGACTGTTGATAATATTAGTATTATTATTTATAAATGAATAAAAATTGATATGATCATTTCCATGTTTAAATGCTATTTTAATATTAGTTGATTTAATAAATCGATCAATCGTTTCTTTATTATAATTAATATCATAAAATTTATGAATAGGTAGATTATTATATTTTTTTTCATAATAAGATGCTAATAATCTTTCACAAGGATATGTTCCATAAAAAATTCCATTATTATTTATAACTTCAACTTCCAACAATTTATAAAAATTATTTAGTTCTTTATAATAAAGCATATTAAATAAATTGTTTAATATTCATTTATAATCATTTTTTATTTAAAGAAAAATAGTCTTCTTTAAAATAATGAAAATATATTACGGATTAATTGATAATTGTATTGATGTAACTCATATATGTACAATAAATTTAATTAATCATAAAAATCAAATGTATATTCCAAGTGATACAAAAAGAATACAACTTTTTAAAGATTGTATGTCTAATTTAATTAACAATGAAAATGAATATGACAATTTTAAAATATTTATACTATTAGATGATAATAATACAGTATATGAATATGATTCTTCAACTAAAATTAAAATTGATTTGAATAATGGTATAATTACTCGTATTCCTATTAATAAAAAACTTAATGATATACATTCAAAATTGATAATTAAATCAGGTGATATTGATAATGAAATACCCATGCAAATAATGTGTATTGATAAAATACCTAGTCATAGTAGAGTATTAGAAATAGGAGGTCATAATGGTAGAATTTCATTAATAATAGCATCAATATTAGATAATCAGAATAATTTAGTTGTATTGGAATCTAATACAACTCATGCTGAACAATTAAAAGAAAATAGAGATGCTAATAATTTTAATTTTCATATTGATAATTTAGCATTATCTAAAAGAAAGGCAATACAACAAGGATGGTATATAATGCCATCTGAACAATTTTATAAAAGTTATGAATGGGTAAATATCATAACATTTGAAGAAATTAAAAAAAAATATAATATGGATTTTGATATTTTGGTTGTTGATTGTAAAGATAATTTTTATTATATTCTTAAAGATATGCCAAATATTTTAGATAATATAAAAATAATTATAATTAAAAATGATTTTTATGATATCTATAATAAAAAATATGTTGATGAAATATTAATAAAAAATAAATTTTATATTTATACTGTTGAACAAGCTAATTTTTATAATATTGTGATACCACCTGAAAAAATGTCATGTTATAGTAATTATTATGAAGTTTGGAATAAAAAAATAAATTTGAATTAATTTAAAAGAAAAATTAAATAAATATGATATTGATTTTTATATGAATAATTGTACGCAGTTAGATATGTTTATCATTGGTGGCGAAATTTATGATGATGAGGAGATTATGGGTATTGATACCTATGAACTTCCGGTTTATGAACAAGACCCCGAGGAATATATTTATGAAGATGAATATGATGCTTTGGCAATCGCAATTGAAAATAAGTTGCAATTGTCAAGTGTAATCATACCAGTCTGAAAAAATAAATAAAAAGTCCAATATTTTTGGACTTTTGTTATTTTTATTTAAAGAATAATAAGATAAATATTTATTGTTAAAATGATATATTTAAATATTCCATATAATGATCGCAAAATAGTTAAGAATTTAGGTGCTAAATGGGATAGCAAAGTTAAAAAATGGTATTGTGAAGAAGATAATGAATTATGTTCATTATATGATGTTTATAAAAATGATATTACTATAATTGGAGAAGATAGAACATTTGGATCAAATAAATTATATATAGATATGATTCCAAAAACAAGTTATTTTAAAAATGTTCGTTCTATTTTTACTGATTGTGATTGGAATTTAATAAGACATCATATATATGAAAGAGTTGATAATAGATGTGAATGTTGTGGTAAAAAAAGAAATAAATATTTAGAAGCACATGAAAGATGGGAATTCAATGAAGAAACACAAACACAGAAATTAGTTAGAATTATTGCTTTATGTAAATTATGTCATTCAGCAACTCATTATGGACATTCAACACGAAAAAAGAATATGGATAAAATTAATATACATATTAAAAAAATAAATAATTTTAATGATGAAGAATTAACAGAACATATTAAAACTGCCTATGAAATTTGGAATAATAGAAATAAAATTAAATGGATTTTGGATTTTTCTATTATTACTAATTCTGGATTTGAAATTAAAAATCTTTTATATAATTAATGTCATCAATTATTATATTGAATAAATTAATAATTGATATAATCAAAGAACGAAAATATTTTAATGATATTGAATATGAAACTATAATTAGAATTAATGATAGTTGTGAAATTGATAATTATGATTGTAATGTAAATAGGAAAAATAGGGAAGAAATACAACACTATATATTCTATTTTTTATTAGAATATATTAAACTTATGGTAGCTGATAAAACTATTACACCAAATTAAATATTATCACATGGTGATAATTGAACTATATTATTCCAATTACCTCTATAAAACATCATCCATAATGAACAATTACCAGCATTACATATTATATATTTACATTTACTCATTATTAAAGTGATAGCAAAATATAAAAATGAGTATTTATAATTTGTTTCCTTGAAAACTTTATTAACTGTTGTATTTTTTTTATATATATGTCGTATTTCATCATAAAATACGATATTATTTGGAAATTCTTCTTTCATTTGATTAATAAAATTTGTTTCATCTGATTGAATTAAAAATGTGATATTTGGATTATGTTCTAATATTGATTTTCCATATTCTATGTAATAATCTAAAGGTGGTAATTCTATTTCAGTTGCTTTATCATTACCTCTATAGAACAAAACACATAAATTATCATAATCTAATTTATATTTTTCTTCCATCATTTTTTGTAAATCAAATATTACATCATTTGGTGTAAAATATTTTTTTATAAATGGTTTCAATCCCTCTAAATCAAGTTTATCAAATATCTTATATTGATACCATTCCTTAAACTCAATATCTTTTGTATATACAATTGCTTCATCAATAGTATGATAATGTTTAAAATAATGAAATGTTAAATCTTCATCTGGAGTTCGTTTATTACATACAAAATAATCTTTAGTTATATATGTCATTGGTAATTCTTTATATTTATTGAAAAATTCAATTAAAAAATGTAATCTAACAGAACAACATGAAAAAAAACCTCCATCATGTCGTGTTGTTAATTCCATTTATCTTTAAAATCTTATGAAAACTTTATATGAATTAAACAAAATCATAGGCTGTAAATTGGATAATATTATTAGCATTACCTCTATATAACATTATCCAAATCGCACAATTTCCAGCATTACATATTATATATTTACATTTACTCATAATAATAGTTATTGCTAAATAATTTAGTGAATATTTGAAGTTTGTTGAAGGATCTATTTTATCAACCGTTGATGTTCTATCTTGAATATGTCTTATTTCATCTCTAAAAATTATATTATTTGGAAATGTTTTAGCCATTGTTGTTATAAAATCTGTTTCATCTGATTGAATTAAAAATTTTAGATTTGGATTTTGTTCTAATGCTATTTTTCCATAATATATATATTCATCATATGATGGTAATTCTGGTACTTCAGTTGATTTATCATTACCTCTAAAAAACAAAACTACTATATTATTATAATCAATTTCATATTTATTTTCCATTTCTTCAATTATTTTTAAAATTAAATCAGATGGTGAAAAATATTTATTTATAAAAGGTATTATACCTTCAAAATCTAATTTATTATATCTTCTAAATTGATACCATTCATTATAATCAATATCTCTATTATAATCAATATTAAGAGGTATCCCATTATAATGTTTAAAATAATGAAATGTTATATCATTATCGTTAAACGTTTTTTTATACCATCCATAACAATTTTTGCTATCAACTTCATTTGGTAATTTTTTATTATCATTAAAATATTTAATGATATAATGTAATTTCATCGTGGAACAAGAAAAAAAACCATGATTATGAGATATAACCAAACTCATTTAATCATGTTTAATTTTTTTTTTAATTAAAACTCATCGCGAAAATACTAATAATAAACCAGAACATAATAGCAATGAAAATTCCTAGTCCAAATTCTTCCTGCTTTTCTTTAATACAATCATTTCTAATTTTAATAAAAGCAGTATCAGTATTATTTTTAGTAATTAATAGTGCTCTATTATTACAAGTTCTAATAATGGAATATTCAATATTTCTAGCATAATTGCGAGGTAAATATCTTCTATGACTTTCAGCAATTGGAATATTCATTAATACAATAAATCCGATAGCAATAATAATAGTAGTTTTCACCATTTTTGAATAAAATAAACTTGAAAACAATTATTTCATTTTTTAAATAATTTAGTTTAATATTTATTCAAAATATCATAATTTTAATTTGTATTAATATTAAACTAAATTATTTAAAAATTGAGCTGTTATTCTTAATTATAATTTACAAGATCAATAATAATGAAGCAAATTAAAACTGTTTTTATTGAAGATGATGACGATACTTATATTTATGGTAATAGAGATTATACTGTTGAAATAATTGATGGTGTATATATTGAACCATTTATTCATGTAGAGTTAAATAAAATCATCAAATTCTATCGTAAGGAAAATTTCTTTGCGATTTATGAAAATAAGATACTAACAGAAATAATTCATACGATGACTTGTTGGTCTGATGATATAATAGCATATAAATTGCATTCTGATGGTATTGCTTATGAATATAGTGAGATGTATCATGGAAGGCCAAAAGAGATTAATAAAGAATGTAATATTAATCTCAATGCGTTCATAGATAAATTTAACTTGAGGAAGGTTGATTAAATTTATCTGTAAAAATAAACAAAATTCATTTTTGTTTATTATAGATATTTTTTGTTATCCATAAATAATAAGTATAATAACTTTTTTTATTATTATTTTTTGTTTTCATAATTATTATATTCTTGAATGAAATATTATTTCCATCATAAAATAAATGTGCTTTTATTTTATTTTCAATGAATATTTTTCCTAATAATCCAGCACCAGTAGGATAAGTTAAATCAATACCATAGTAATTATTATTTATATTTTTAATGATTTCATTGATTGCTATCATAAAAATAGGATTATTACTTTTAGTAACAATAAAATCAGTATTAATAAGTAATTTATTATAATAATCATGTTTATAACTAGCAAAAAAATTATAATCAATTAGATTTATAAGTTTTATATTATCAATATATTTATCATCTATATAAATTCCACCATATTTATATAAAATACAATATTTCCAAAAGTCAAATTTATATTCTAATGGTATTAATGATTTATAAGCTTTGTATATATTATCTGGATAATTATTTAAAATAAATTTATCACAATCATTTTCATCAAAATAGAAAAAATTAAATTCTGGATTATTTATTCTTAAATTAACAGAAAATATTTTTTTATCAATAGCTACTTGAAATACATTTAATGGAATTTTAGTATAAATGCCAAAAGTTCTCATAATACTTATTAGCATTTTTTAAATACGATTTGCGACGAAATTAAATATATCACGCCAATTTCTAATGAAATAGGTGCGATTATTATAATTTAAATATTTGAAATCATTCAAATCATTATAATCAATACTATCTATAAATTCATCATAATTATTTAATAATTCTTTGATATTATCAACAGAATAATCAATGAGTTCATATTCATCCAAATTATCTTTTTGGATAAAACACCCTTTGAAAGTTCCAAACTCTGTCGCAAGAATATTATATGATGCTATACTATTAACAAGATAATAATTATTAGTAATGATATTTCTGAATAAGCAACCGTCCATAGTCGTATTTAATAATAACTAATAGAAAAATCATTTTTTATTCAATTTACTTCAAAAACTATTAGTTTTTAATAGGTATTATTTGCATCAAATATTGAACTAATATTTAAGCCACTTGTAATGTATATATCTGTTAATATATTATCATATATTATTTTTTTAAAATTGTTTCTTTTTTTATTAATTATTTTATTTATTGTTTCATATATATATTTTAATTTACATAAATCCATATTAATATGATTTAATAAAATTAATGGGTTTTCATATGATATAGTTGATAATACTATTGAATTACCACCATATAGTTTTTTATTGTTATTATACGTAGATTTATCAGTAATATTATTACAGTTTCCTATGTCTGAATAATATATTAAATTACATAACTCATATAGTTCTGATTTATCAAATTTATTATTAAGTAAATGATTGTAAACATCTTTTTCAGCATTATTTGTAAAAGTCAATGAATTTATTTGTGTTATTATTTCTGTATATTTAGCGTTTGCAACGGAAATAGTATAATATTTAATATTATATAAATAATAAGGCAAAGTATTTGTAAATAATCTCATAATTAAGTGTAATATACTATCCATTTTATTTTCAATATAATCATCTTCTACATATAAATTTTTTGTTTCACTTAAATAAATATTAATACAAATTTGACTATATAAATAGTTCAATTTTATATAATTTTTATCTAATAAAATGGTTTTAATTATTATTAATATATAATTAATTATTATTTTTCTTTTAATTGAATCGCTTAACAGTATATCATATATACTATTTGAAGATAAATTATTGCATATATATTTAAATAAATTATAATTAATATTTGTATAATTAAATTTAAATGAAGTGATATCGGATTTTATTTCATAAGTACTTTTGTAAATAGCAGCACTATCAGTATTGTTAAATAAATATAAAAAAGGTATAAAACATACTATTAATTTTTCAATGTCTTTTTTAATATTAGTAGAATTAGTATCAGCACCAGCAGCACCAGGAGCAGCAGCAGCAGCACCAGCACCAGCAGCAGCAGGAGCAGCAGCAGGAGCAGGAGCAGCAGCAGCACCAGGAGCAGGAGCAGGAGCAGGAGCAGGAGCAGGAGGGTTATCAATATCATATAATTTATATATTTTTTCAATATAAGTAACAATATCCATACATATATAAAATTTTAATCGTTCAAATAATACGTCAGCATTTTTTTCAATATTATATACAGCGTTTGATATAGAAGTAGTAGTACTCATTATATTAATCTAATGAGACTAGATAAAAAAAAACAAAAAGTTTGTTTTTTTATGATAACTTGAATATTTTTAAAATGTCATATAGAAATCATCATCCGCGCAATCTTCCCAATTAATAGGTACATAATTATCTGATTTAGAAGTAATATTATCAGAAATAACAATCTCATTTTTTACAATAGAAACCCATGATTTCCCATTAGTTTCAGCCACAACTGGAACTTGAACATCATCTTGAAGTTCAAGTTCATTTTCAGTTAAAATCATGAATGAATTATGAATAGTCATTTCAGGCTCTTCATATTTCATGATTGAAACTTTAGTAGTTTGAGAGTTATCAGGACATATCTTATTGTATTTATAAGATATATATAATTTTTGCCTATTTGCGAAAGAAAGACGATGTTTATATCCACAATTTTCATTTTCACATAATTGACCGAATGTACAATTCTTTTTTCTGCTATCCATATTAGGTTCTTCAATAACCTTATCTGAAATATCATCATAAAATTTCTTTACAATTTTACGTTCCTTATATGGAATGAAATGCTTATAAAGACAATCACTATTCATACAGATACAATTCAAATTGCAATTCGTCGTAGATGTGGTACTCATTGTATAAGTAATACAATAATAATATAAAAATCATTTTTTAAATTTTTTTGTAAAAAAAAATAACAAATATTTTTTATAAAACAAATGGTTCTTTATTAATTATTCTTGCTGATGATGGTATATAACGTACTAAACTATTATCAGTATATTTTAATAACATATCAATAACATCATTAACAAGTTTAGGCATTTTATCTGTATTAAAATTATATTCATAATAATAAAGTAATTCTCTCATTACATCAACATCTGGTATTTTATCAGTTTTCATATTATAGCGAATAAAACTATCTAAAATTTTTAAATAATCATAATTAATTGGTAATTCCTTTTCATAAATAAATGCTTCACTAGAGGGATAGCTTATTTGTTTAAAAGGAACAATTTGTCCAAAATCCCAAATAATCCATAAATATCCTAAATTTTTAACATAATAATCCTTATCATTAAATCTATAATGAAAATAGCCACCTGCTTTTATTTTATGATATAAAAAATTACCACTATGACTATCTCTATGAAATGCTTTAATATATTTATTAAAAAACATAATAGAAATAAAAATTTGTGTTAGAGCATTATATAAAATTTTAGATGTTATTTTAGAATTTTTCATGAGATTATGTAAATTATCAGTTGCCAATTCAGTAAATATGAATAATAATTTTTGTTTATTATATAGATGTTTTAATAATGTTATATGTTGATAATTATTATAATTACATTTTAAAATACCATAAGTAATTGGGAAATGGGGACATAAAGATTTATTAATATTTAATTGAGTTAAAATTTCTAAAACATTTGTTTCAATTATATTATATTTTTTTGAACCATTTAATATTTTAGTAGCAAACAATGTCTTTTTTTCTTTATTTAAATAGGATAAAAATATTAATCCATATTTACTATCTGAACCTATTTTTTTAGCTAAAATAATATTTTCTCCAACAACATAAATATCATCATATAATTTAATACAATTACTTGGATCTTTCTTTTTAAATTCTTTTATATATGTATTGATTAAATTATATTGTTCAATCCTTGTTGATAATTTATTCATTCTATTTAATATATATAATTTTTAACTGTTTAGTCTATAATATATGGAATATTATTAATAATATTAGTAGGCTTATTTATAATAAATTGTGATGACATATTTTTATGTATATATAAAATAATATCATTTATAGTAGATGTTTTTTTATTTAATAATTTCATCATTCCATTAGAAAAAGTACAAATATCATCAATAACATCTAATTTTAAATATTCAGTGAAAAATTCGCAAACTTTTTGAAGTTTAGTTGTAAATTTTTTCAAATCTTTTTTATCTGATGTAAGTTTAGTAACTAATCCAAAATCATTAATTACCCATAAATAACCTATATTTTCAAGATAATAATCAATTCCATATAATTTATAATGAAAATAACCTCCTTTTTTTATAGTATGATATAAGAAATTATTATGATGACAATCATTATGATTATAATGAGTATAATTATTAAAAAAGATAATAGATAAATATAGTTGAATTAGGGCATTATTTAGAATAATATTTATTTCTTTTTTAGTTTTAGTATCAATTTCAACTTTATCTTGAAAAATAAATTCAATAAAATTTTCAAAAGTACTATTAGCTAGTTCATTAATAAAAAAATATAAATTATTATTACATTTTAAATAACCATAGAAAAATGGAAAATGAGGACATTTCATATTAACTAATAATTTATTTAATTTCTTGCCAACTTCAATTTCTTTTTTATTAATATTATTAATTTCAGCAATTTTAACAACGAATTTTAATAATTTTCCCATAGGTTGATTTAAATGTGCTAAATATACTACACCATATTTACCAGTATTTCCTAATTGTTTATCTAGGATAATATTAGAGGGGGTTTGATTAAGACATTTATATTCTTTTTTAATTTTATTAATATAATTATTGATAATAACGAAATAATTAATTCTATCAATAATATTAGCAGTAATTCTATAAATAATAGGTTTGAAAATTTTTAAAATCTTATCATTATAACATAAATTAACCAATTTATTATAAATTAGTCCATTAATTTTAATATTTTTATTAGTTAAAGGATTTTTATTTTTATTCGTTATCCATTTTTTACATAATAACTTTTTTGAAGATTGTTGATTATTATTACAAAATTTAAATAATTGTTTATAAATAGTGCCATTCGTTTTTATTTTATAATCAGTAATAGGATTTATATTTTTATTTATCATCCATTTATTACAAATATTATCCATATATTAATCACTAATTTTTAATAAGGTAAAAAATATTATAATCTAATAATAAATATGAAGAAATATATATTTATTATTGATTTAGATAATACATTGATCGGAAATTGTAAATATCAGATGGATTTATTTATTAAATATAAATTAATCAAAAAATTCAAAGGACCAAATATTAATATAAATAAAATTTTATCACCATATTATAATCAAAATAATAAATTAATTAGACCTCATTTTGTATATTTCATGAATAAAATGAAACAATTATATAATAACAATGTTTCATTTTATATTTATACGGCATCTACTAAATTATGGGCAAATACTGAAATAAAATTAATAGAAAAGGAAAATAATATTAAATTCAACAGACCTATATTTACTCGTGCTGATTGTGTTTGTTATGAAAATTGTGATACTGGTTTTCAAAAATCAATTAAAAAAATTTTATCAAAATTAAAATCAGTAAAAGATAGTGAGATAATAATTATAGATGATTCATTAGTTTATATTGATTATGGTGAATATCAAATAAATTGTACACCTTATAATTATCTTTTATTTAGTGATAATAATTATTATATTCCGAGTATGTATCATGATAGTTTGGTGAAAGGTATGAGTTGTCCCTACAATTATAGTGATTGTAGTATTAAAAATAAATTGAAGTTATATAAATGGTTATATAAAAATCTTAGTAATATCAATAAGGCAAATGAGAAATATAAAAGTGATAAATTTTGGTTAAATTTAGCAAATGCTATTGAAACAAATAAAATAGTAAGTTATACAACAGATATAATAAAACAATTAACTAAAATAGCTAATCATAATAATTAGTTATTGAAGGATATTTATTACAATAGGATGCTTTATAAATATAAAAGAACCAATAAAATGGTCCAAAGAATAATGCTAGGAAAAAGCCAGCAACTTTATCACCAATAGAAGAATTATAGAACATACAAACAATTGAAGCAATAAACGCAGTAGCACCACCAATAATCCAAACTACAAATAATATTACAGCCATAATTAATTGAATAATTGCCATACCTCCAATAAATACACCTGCTGTTGAACCTAGAACACTTGATTTTTCCTTTTCATCTTTTTTATCCTCAAAATATTCTTGATGATTATTCATATTTTTTAATGATCTACTATTATAAAATATTTATTTTTTTATTGTTGAATAATGATATACACACATTAAATACGCATCACATAAATCATCTTTCTTTGTATGGGAATTTATAACATTCATTATATTATGATCTCTATATTCATCAGTATTTGATAATAAAAATGTAGCATAATATATTGAATCCAATTTATTTTGTTTATATTTAGTTGAGGCGACAATATCTGGATAATTACTCATTAATTTTAGTTTATGTTTTGGGGAAACATAAATCGTATTTATATTCAAATTTTGGTGTTTAGCTAGTACTTTAAAATAAGTATTAATACAGGTTTGAATAGTTCTCATAATAGAAGTCATTTGACATTCAATTAAGATAATAATAGGTTCATTAATATCAATAGTACAATCATTCATAATATCATCTAAAAATTCAATAGTATTATCAATAAGATTTTGAATATTATTTTTATCGGAATTTAAATCTATTTTATTTAAATTGATGATCTTGAATTTATTGTCATTGTCAATAGTTGCTAGACAATATGCCATATTTTTAATGCCAACATCAAAGGATAATAATTGTATCATATTATTATAAATAATGAAAACTTTATTTATATTTAGGCGTGATTTAAGAACTTTTGATAATACAACTTTAAATAAGTTATTATTGAAAAATGCTAAAATGGAAATAATACCTATATTTATTTTCAATAAAAAGCAAATAGAAGAAAAGGAAAATAAATATTATTCTAAAAATTCAGTCCAATTCTTATTTGAAAGTTTAGATGAATTGGATTTTATTAATTTCTATTATACTTCAACTAATGATATTGAAATCATTTCAAAATTATATATGAAATATAAATTTGAGATGATAGCATTTAATAAGGATTATACGCCATTTGCTATTAAAAGAGATAATGAAATTGGTAAATGGGCAATAGATAATAAGATTGAAATAATGACATTTGAAGATTATACATTACATAATATTGGAGACATTCTTAAAGATAATAATAAACCTTATTTGAAATATACACCATTTTATAAAAAGAGTTTAATTAAGAAACCAAGATCATTATTAACAGCAACTAAATTTAATTTCATAACAGATAAGAAACAATCATTAAATAATTTTAGTTATTTAAGACCAATTGAAAATAAGATGATTTCAGTGAATGGAGGTAGAAAAAAAGCATTAGAAATCTTAATGAAATTGAAAACTGGATATTTTGATAATTATGATAAAGATAGAGATTATCCATTTTTAGATAAAACAACAAAATTAAGTGCTTATATTAAATTTGGTTGTGTTAGTATTAGAGAAATTTATTATTATTTACCATTAACACATGGAATAGTTCGTGAATTATTTTGGCATGATTTTTATGCGAACATCACTTATTATTTTCCACATATATTCGGAACATCATTTATAAAGAAATATGATATAATTAAATGGAATAATAATGAGGATCTTTTTAATAAATGGAAGCAAGGAAAAACAGGATTTCCAATTATAGATGCTGCGATGAGACAATTGAATATGATTGGATGGATGCACAATAGATGTAGAATGATTGTCGCATCATTTTTAGTAAAAAATTTATTCATTGATTGGCGAAAAGGTGAAGAATATTTCGCAAAATCTTTGGTTGATTATGACCCATCTTCTAATAATGGTGGTTGGCAATGGTGTGCATCAACAGGAACAGACAGTCAACCATATTTTCGTATATTTTCTCCAACATTACAAATGAAAAAATATGATCCTGATTGTATTTATATTAAAAAATGGGTTCATGAATTAAAAGACGTTCCTAATAAAATAATTTTAAATTGGGAAATAAAACAATATCCTAATATTAATTATCCTAAACCTATCGTTAATACAAAAACTTCTGCTGCTTTATTCATAAAACGATTTAAGGAAATTTAATTAATATTCTTAAGTGCTTTTATGAGATTAGGAAGAGTAATATAAGAACATGTATTTTTGGTAGCAGAGGAATTACAATAATTTTTATAAGATTTATAAATATCAAATACTAAATCTTTTAGATTATTCATATTATCTTCATATTTTAAATTATGAGTATCAATAATTGTCTGTAATTCTTCATTAGTGGTTGTATCATTAATTTTAGAAATAATATTATAGGATACATTTTCATATTTAATAAAATTACAATAAATAATATCTCGCAAATTATTATAAGTCTCAATGTTATTTATTTCTTCTTTAATTTGATCTTTACTAATATATTCAATTGAATATTCATTAATATATTCTATTAATTTATCTTTTGATAGTTTATTTAAATTTTGACATGAATATCCTTTTTTTAGGAAATGATATTTAATACTATTAATTAAATCAAATTTATTTAATTTATCTGTCATTATTAATTGTTTTATTTATATTACAAAAATCATTTTTTCTTCATAAAAATTTAAAAAATGATTATTGATTTATTCATATTTATTATTATAAATGTCGCATTCTGAAAAGTTTTATGAAAATGAAAATGGTGTTTATTTCAAATCGAATTATCCATCTCAATGGTATATATCACCATTTATTATAGATAATATTCAATATAATTGCTGTGAACAATTTATGATGGCAATGAAAGCAAGAATATTCAATGATACTGAAACTGAAATGCTTATTATGAATGCTACTGAACCTAAAGAACAGAAACAATTAGGCAGAACTGTAAAAAATTTCAATGATGATGAATGGAATAAATTAGCAGATGATATTGTTTTTCAAGGAAATCTTGCTAAATTCTCACAAAATCCAACATTAAAAGAATTATTATTAAATACTGGTAATAAAATAATTGTTGAATGTTCTCCATATGATGCTATTTGGGGTAATGGATTAAATATTACTGATACTCTAAATACTCCAAGTGAAAATTGGAAAGGAACAAATAGATTAGGAAAAGCAATTATGAAAGTTCGTAATGTACTCTCATAATTATTAAAAAAATAATGAAATTTAATCAGATTCAACTGGTGATTCTGATTTAGCTTCTTGTTGTTTTTGTTCTTTATATTTATTCCAATTTGAAGTAGCTTCTCTCATTCTATCTTTTGGACTAGTTCCATTATTTTTCAATAGTTCCATTTGTTTTTGAATGAAAATATTATATTCTGATGGTGCTTTTTTAACTTTAGGTTCTCCATTAGCAGTTGTCTTTTTATTCCCAGTCTTAGTAGCTGATTTTAGAAGTGATACAAGTTCAGCTGTTGTATAAGTTTTATTTACATCAACTGATGATACGAATTTATTAATAATTTGCTGAGTAGTTGTCATTTTTTTAGATTAATATATTATCAAATGTTTATATAAGTTTCAAATAAAAAATACATTTAAGGATAAATAAAAATTATTAATAGTAAAAATGGGAGATAAATATTGGAAATCATTTCAAGATTTGGCACCAGTAGTTTTAACAAAAAATACTAGTGCTATTAAATCTTCTAATATTAAATCTAAATCTAATATTCATATCAAGTCTAATAATAATAATGATAATGATGATGAAATCAAACCAATTATTTATTATTCATCAGAACAAATTAATAATATTAGAACAGCAAGACAAGCATTAAATTTAACACAAACTCAATTAGCTAATAAAATCTCAAATACTCTTAAAGCTGATTTTATTACAAATATTGAAAATGGAAAAACACAATTTGATCAAAAAACATATAGAACAATTTGTAGAGCTCTTAATATTAAATCTTAAGTTTTATTTGATCAATTTCATTTTTCAATTCTTTTATAGCTTCAATCATTAATCCTGCTAAATTTCCATATGCTACACTATAATATCCATTTGGATCAATTGATACTGCTTCTGGTAAAACTTCTTTTACTTCTTGTGCTATTACTCCAGTCTCTCTTTTTTGTCCATCATTTAATAAATAAGTGATACCATTTAATGAAATCAATTTATCAAGAGCATTTTCTATTTTTTTTATATCTTTCTTTAATCTTTTATCTGATAATTCAGTAATTTTTCCACTTGTATATAATTCAAATCTATTATCAACATAACTTATATTTAATGCCTGTTGATATACTTTTGACCCATCTATAAAATAATTATTATTATATGGTATTTCATCCATTTCCTTCCAAATTCCAAAACTACCATTTGAATTACCTAATCTATAAATAGTTGTTATATTTGCTAATGTTAATGGATTTTGTATTTTATTTATGAAATGTATAAATGAATTTGAACTTGATGAATTTAAAGTCATCAAATTATCATTTCCAGCATAATTATTAATTTGAAATATATTATTATTTATTTCATTTATATTATTACCATTAATTAATACACCACCTTTATAATAATCATTTAAACCTATACCTGGATTTAAAATAATATTTCTTGAATGTAATTCTAAATTTGCCGAAGATGAAATATTATTCATCAATGATAAAATATTATCATATAATGAAATACCATCAGCATTATAAATATCACCCTTTAAATATAAATTATTAGTTTCAATATTTCCAGTAGTTGTTAATGTTCCCAAAGGACTTATATTTAATAATTTATTATCATTCAAATATATTTCATAATCATTAGTATAACTATAAATATTATGACTATTATTATAAATATTTAATAATCTCATTATTGGTTGTTTAGCATTTTTATTAATATATTCTAATGAAATTGTTGTTTGATCATCTTCATTTTTATTAAAATAAAGATGATAATTATCAGTTATATTTATAGTTATTTGTATATAATAGATTGATTCAAATATTCCTACTGGATAGTTTTTCAATTTGATTTCTTCAAATGAATATTGATGTTTAATTATTTGAGGTGTAAATTCTTTCAAATAATTTAAATTATTTATGATAGAAACTGTAGTATTTGTTATACTTGATGTTATTGTGTTTGTATGAGCATTATTATATAAATCTTTTGGAACAATATTTAATGGTCTCACTAAATTATAATTATAGCTATTCAAAGTTAAATTTAATGTTTCTATTTCAAATGATTTAGCTATATTGAATTCTATTATATTTTTTATTCTAATATTATTCACAGTATAATAAATTGAAATATTGCTATAATCACTAGCATCTGTATTTTTTTGAATAAGTTTTGTTTGAATCACTAAATCAAAAAGCGATTCTGGATCATTTAATGTGGTAGTAGTAAGACTAATAACACTATTTGAAGTTGGTGTTATATAAGTTATTGTAAAAAAAATACCATCTTTATTAAATAATTCTTCATAAATATTTGAATTATTAATTGTATATGATAATTTTGTATCATTCAAATTAAGTTTAGGTAATAAATTAACTATATTTTTATTTTCATTTATTGTGAACGTAAATGGATTTGTATCATTTATATTATTATAACTAACAACTACATTAGATAATACATCATTTATTGAATTTAATGTAATATTACAATTAACTTCAAATGATACTGTTGATAAATCATAAGCATCAGTAGTTATATTATTTGAATATTTTATTCCATCTTCTGTATAATCAACTATTAAAGAATTTTTTAAATTTAAGGTTTTTGTTTTTGTAGGAGATGATGAATAATTATTTTTCAATTCCAAAGCAGTTATATCATTAAAACTATTAATGGTAAGTGTACCATTATTAGATGTAGTATTAATTGATAGACCATTTGTATTAAGATTTATTATTGGAGTAGTATTATAAATAAAAGAAAATTTATCATCTGCTGCTAAAGTCCATTTATTATTATTATTACACATAACAAATTTTGAAGAATTAGCTGAAGGATTTGTTAATTTTAATAAATAGGTTGTTGTATTTTGATTTATATGTACAACCGAATCTTGAATAATACAATTATTATTATCATCATAAAATATACCACCTCCTATATTAAAAATATTATTAACATCATTTGTATAAATACTAAAATATGGATTATTTAAATTTTGTTTTCTTACTATTTCAAATATTGTATTATTTGAAGTAGCGTCAACTAAATGAACATCTTCACGTCTATAAATATGCGATAATTTTAATGATACACCATCAAACATAGAATTATGATGATCAGATATTGATGTATCAATTAAATTTAAATCTATCGTTCCTGATGTTTTTAATGATAATTTATTTTGAGTATCTGATATAAATTTCTTAGCTTTAACATTAAAACTACAAGCACAACTATTACTATTATAATTATAAAAATAACCAGCTGAAGAATTTATATTATCATCTAAATTTTCTAACCATCTTGAATTATCATTAACTTGACCTACTATTAATGCTTTTGTTGGAAATAACTTAATATTATTTCCAATTATTAATACATCTGTATTATTTCCCTCTTGAGTATCATTTGGTGCTATTGTTGGGATCATTGAATTTAAGGAATATGAAATACTGGCAAATAGAACTATTTGTCGTGAAATTATACGCCAAGAATGATCAAGATAAGTATTCGCATATTGACTTATAGTTGTTAATAAAGGTAATATAGATAATGATGATATAATATATATTCCAATATGATCATTAATTGTTGCGACAACTTGTGATGTAGCATTCGCAAAATCAAAACTTTTATTAATAAAATTTATATATTTATTTGTTATATGTAATATTAATTCTAATAATATTGGCAATTGAATTGAATAGTTTGTAATATTATTTGGATCTGAATAGTTAGTTAAATTATTAGCATCTGCATCTAACTCAATTAAAATATTTACACATATATCAATACTATTCATAAGATTATTATAAGCATCAATTAAATAATCATCAATAATATAATCATTAAAAAGATCAATCAAATTTGTTCTGTTATTTATATAAATATCTTTTTCAATAGCTATGAAACTTATAAGTTTAGTGATACCACTTCCTACTTCTTGTAAATTTTGATAATATTCAAGTTTTTCACTATAATCAGGATCAAATTTTGATATATCATTATCTAAATTACTTGCTATTGTTTTATTTGAAATAGAACTTAATTCATAAGTGTTTATATTTGTATTTATAGATGTTATCAATTTATTTGTAATTGCTATAATTTTTTCTGATAAAGTAGGTTGATATATATTTTGTGATACAATCATTTTATCATATAATTCTGAGTAAGTATTTACAATATTATCAGTAATATTAGATGATGCTTTTAAAATATTTGAAGCATTTACTCTATTATTAAAAATTAACTGATCTATATTTAAAGTATCTTTATTAGTATTTGTATTAATACAAGTATTATATACTTCCAATGAATAAGTTTTATCAATTGATGCTTTATTTATACAAGTTGTGATATCAATATTAATATTATTCATAATAGCAGCATAATTTGAACTATTCATATAAATATTTGATGATATCTTAAAATTACAATCATTTGCTCTATAAATATTATTAATATTAGTTATAAATCTACTATCACTATAAATATTAGAAAATTGAATAAAATTATTGCTAATATTAACATAATTAGTATAAGAAGTATTTGAATATGTTGTCGCAAAAGTTAAATTTGGAGTTATAATATCTGTTTTTAAGTTATCAAAAATATCATAAATATTACTTGAAATATGATATAAATTTGATGAATAATCTTTATTGATTGTTGATTTATTTTTAATTATTTCTGGTGTTGGACTTTGTGCACTAGCATTATATATATAATAATTTGAATTATTATTTTCACTATATCTATCATCAAATTGAAGATAATTATATTTAGAATATGTATTTCTAGTTATCAAAGCATCATTTATAATATTTGAATAATTTTTTGTTGCATTATCAATAGTATTATTTAAATTACTATTATTACTAGCAAATTCATTTGCTTTTTGAGTATAAGTTAAATAATTTGTAATTGGTGTTGATATTGTTTTATAAATCTTATTAGTAAGATTTAAATTAGATTGTGATGTTGTTAAATTTATAGTTGAAATATTTTTTATAGGCGTAATAATATTATAAGTTAAATTTGAATAATTACTATTATAAGCAATAATATTATTACTATTTTGATTTATATTATCTGAATTAATTATTGAATATTCATAAATTGATGATAAAATTGAATTATAATCATCAACAGTTATTGATGAAGATTCTGAAATTAAGGTTTCATAATAATTTGAAGTTGTTATATATATATTGGACATAGATATCATATAATTTGAAGAAATATTTACATAAGCCGTTGTAAATGGTGAAATAGTTGGAATATTAGTATAATTATTAACATTAAATATTACATTTGAAGCCAATTTATATATATTTGAACTTAATTTCGTTATAATATTAATATCATCATTATAAGTAATAGTATTATATGATGAACTAATATTATTCATATTTTGATATGATAAATTGCTTTTTTCAGTAGCTTGTGAAATATATGATGTTATTGGTTTAACATAAATATTATTAATTGCTTTATAAATATTACTTGAAATTAAGTAATTGCTATAGGCATTATTTTTATTACTTAAAGCACCTTGAATTAAAACATCATTTGTAATAATAATACTAGGTGTTGCTAAATTTTGAGTAGTATAACTTAAATAGGTATTTAAATTATTTGTAGCAGTACTAATAATATCAGATTTCAATGTTTCATTATAATAATTGATGGTATTATTAATATTAGAATAATTATTAATATTAAGATTTAAATTTGAATATAATAAATAATTATTAGAACTAATATTATAATTATTAGTGGCATTTGTAATATTTAACTCTAAATTTAAATTTGCGTTATCATCTATGATATTATTATTAATAATTAAAGTTAAATTTGAATTTTTGAATGATATATTTTTTGGATGATTTGGAGATAAAATAGTATCAAAATAATAAACATTATTTCCTAATGAATAAATTTTTGAAATTATTTTTTCAACTGGATTAGGTGAAAAAAGAATATTATTATCATTAAATTTATAATTACCTTTAATATTAATTGAACCATCTAATTCTAAATCACCACTTATACGAACATTTCCATGAATTCGTACATCTTCTTTATTTTTATTAAATTCATTTGCTGAATTATAAGTAATTGGATTATTAATATCAACATAATATTTAGAATTATCATAATATAAATTAATACAAGATTTAGAAGGTGTATAACTATTTTTCATATAACCAATTTGAAGTGGTCCCACATAATTAAAATCATCTGTAACATGATTTTTATAAATATACCATTTATTTTTATTGACCATACTTAAATTTGTTGAATCATCACATAATTCAATACCTGAATATTTAGAATTATCTATTGAACGATAAAAACTAATAACACTATTATTAATTTTATTATTATTATTATTAATATTTTTAATTTGAAGTGGCATTGTTATATGTTGATTATTAACAAAAGTTCCAATTCCTATATTAGTATTATCAATAATAGCATCAGTTGAATTCAAATATTTAATAGTACATATTTTATTATTATTTTCATAAAATCCATCATATGAATTAATACCACCTTTAACATTTAATTTTTTAGGATTAGTTAGAATAGTATTATTTTCATCAATATTGATATTTAAATTATTAATATTATTATAATTATTATAAATTATAGGTATTTTACATTCATAATTAATATTATTGATAATATTACGTATATAATATTTGGATACTACAATATCTCCCCTAATATCTAAGGTTTTCTCAGGTATAATTGTATTAATACCAATTCTATTATTTTCCATTATGGCAAAATTAGGAATTGTTGATTTTAAAGTTGATTTATTTTTTCCAGCATAAAAATAAATATTATTCCATGATGTGTTATATTGTGTAAATATTATTAATGAATTATCACCTACATTTTGTAAGAAATTTAATGGATAATGTCCAATATAAGCAGTTGAACCATGTTCAGATATTGTAGTATCTTTTAATAAAATTTCAAATTTAAATTCATGTCTATCTTTAGATTTATAAATATTTAAAATATCGCTATTATAATTAGGATCTGTTATTCCTGTTGTTTTACCTCCTACATTTAAATACTCTGTGACTGTTGAATCATGTATTTCTCCTGCTTTTTTTGCTTCTGTTGGTATATTATCTAATGAAATAATTGTACCTTTTATTAATAAATTACCAGTAATATCCAAATTATTTGTAGAAATATTATCAGTACAATTGATATTATTAAATTGAGTTGGATAATTAAAATGACATTCTTTATTAAAAGTACAATAACTATTGCCATTATCATTGCCATTAACAATCAAATTACAATTAATTGTTAAAAATGATGTTGTTAAGTTAGATGAAATTAAATTATTAGTTATTTCACTATCTCCATTAATAGTCATTTTATATTTATTTAAATTATTTCCAACATAAAGATTAGAATTGAATGTAAATTCTGTTTTATTAAATTGTCCACCTAATATCTGATTTGCCTGTAAAGTTAAACCTCCTGAAAATCCTTGACGTACATAAATACTATCTAAATTAGTCGCTTTTTTTGAATAATAATCATATATTAAAATTGTATCAGCATATAAAGTACCATTTACATATAATTTTGGATATTCTGTTATAACTTCAGTTCTAATTTCTATTTGAGAATCTTTAAAATATTTATTATATGTCAATTGATTTGATATATTATCTTTATTAATAATAACTGAACCATTTGTATCTAATGCTAATGATGGATAATAATTTTCTGTATAAAGTGGTGTATCTCTAAAATCACTATATAATATATTTATTTGTTCTTTAGATTTACCAATATTAAAATGTAGAGGCATATTTGATGATGTTATAATATGAGCTGGTGAATTATCAACATTTCCAATTATACCTATACTGATATTAGTTGGTTCTTTATCATCAGTTAAATCATTATTTTGAATTATAAATTGAATATTATTAGCATTATTATTACAATGTCTTGATATTTTTAATGGATTTGAATTATTATTCGCAAAATTTTCATTACCTATTATAACATTATGAGTAGTATAAATATTATTTTCAAAATAATCTTTCACATTATAAAATAATAAATGAGATGATAATCTATTTAATACTTGATTGAATGTTGCTAAATTTGTATTTAAAGAAAGATCATTATCAAGAATAATATTTTCGGCATGTATTGAACCAGCACAAAGAATATTTCCAGATACTATTAAAGAATTATTTGGTTGAAGATAAATATTACTTCTAGTTGTATTAACACCAACACTTTTATCAGTAACAATTAAATTATGGATATGATTTAAATTATTACTATCTTGACTAATATCATGAGATAAATTAGGAACATCTCCGACAGCTAAATAAGTTTTAATATAATTATCTTTTGTTAAATCTAATTTGGTAATGTCATTTAATCCAATACCAATAGAATCAATTTGTATTCTTTTATAATCCATCTATATATATTTAATTTTTAATAATTGGTTTATATATAGATGAATTTTAAGAAAATCATATTATTAATAATGATAATTACTATAAATTTTCAATATTATAATTTAATACCATTGAGAATAAAAAAAAATTATACACGAACAGTTGAAATAAATAAATAATATTTATGTTTCTGATGTTTTTTGTTCTTCCTGTTTAATTTCTTCAGGTTCTTTTAACATTTTTTTTATCATCGTTTCTATTTTAACTAATGATTCATTTATCTTATTTAATTCATTTTTATTATGTACTTCAGTTGCTGAAGCTTTATAAGTATAATATACTAAATGTTTTAGTATTTTACGCATTAATTTATCATTTAATTGAACTTCGGGATTTAAAAAGTTATTTATATTATATGGATCAATATTTTGACCTTTAATATTATATTTACTAAGTTCATTAATTAATTGAGTTTCTATTGGTGATCTTTTTTGTATTGATGTCATTCTATTATATATATAACTTTATTATTATGATATTGATAGTCCATAATATAATAATGCCTCTTTACTTACATTATTTTCAGCATCTTTTTTTGAAAAGCCTGTTGCTGTTGCTATAATATCATTTAATCTATTTTTAACACAATAATTAAAGATCTTTACACTATCTTTAGTTATTATATTTAATTCACAGAATTTAGGTGTATCTTGCATTGAATGTTGCATATAAGATACCAACATATCTTTATAATTTGTTTTTTGTATTATTAATTCACTAAAATCAATATAATTTTCAATAATATAAATAATCCATTTTTCAACTACATAATAACCAGTACCTGATAATGGTATAAATTGTAATTTAGGTAATTCAATTTTATCTTCTTCATTTTGAAAATCAATATATAACGCACCTATAAATGCTTCAAATATATCTTCCATAATTTTATAATTATTTCTGCCATTTGCTTCCTCAACTTGTTTTGAAATTATAGCAAATTTAGTGAAACCTATTTCATTTGATAAAAATCCTAACATTTTTCCATTAACAATTCTTGTTCTTATTTTTGATAAGAAACCCTCATTTTGATCTGGAAAACGAAAATATAAATAATTGGCAACAACCATATTCAATATAGCATCTCCTAAAAATTCTAATCTTTCATATGACATATCTTGAAGAGGAATACAATTTTTAGGACAATTTGCATTTCCTGTTTCAAAATCTGCGTTTTTCATTGTACAATATGATTTAT
>Ga0315906_10001527_pt1 | contig 34166 bp, 53 predicted proteins | sample LakEriMetagenome_4_FD_203526 | JGI IMG/M metagenome (GOLD analysis project Ga0315906, IMG submission 203526) | Freshwater fungal communities from buoy surface, Lake Erie, Ohio, United States - Buoy 2 MA122 | ecosystem: Environmental > Aquatic > Freshwater > Lake > Lake biofilm | place: USA... | reverse complement strand
CTAAAGTTCGTAAAAAAGGCGGGATACGTAGTCGAGGAATTGATCCTATGTTAGATCATACAGAGAAATAAAATGAAAGCAAAAGAATTTATACCAACAAGTAAGCCTAGAAACTTTGTAGCTAAGAATCAAAAAACTGCAGGCGCAGGCGCCCATCGTGATAAGAAAAAAGAGCAGAAACAAGGTTACGAAAAACATAAAAGCAAAGATGTTACCGAAACTGAATTAAGAGATAAAGAAGATTTAATTGCGAAGCGAAAAGCACTTCAAGACTTACAAATAGATCCTATCGCGTCTCAAGACAAAGAAATCAAGCAGGCTATCATTCAACGTAAAAACGATTTAGAAAAAGAAGCAAAGAGTAAAGGTATGACAGAAAGAATTCGAGATCCGGAAGATTGGGATGAGGGTAACACTGAGCCTCCGAATAATTTTGCTGTTTACATCAACGGTAAGAAATGGAAAGTATTTCAAGGTCGTGGTCAATATGCCGACGACTATCGTGAAAAACAACACTATCAACAATTAAAAGATTGGGCTCGTAAAAAATCAGAAGCCACAGGTAAAAAGTGGGAAGTATACGTTACTGGCGAACCTGCTACAGCATAATGGAACTTAACGAATTAAAACGTCTTGCTGGTATTACAGAATTCAAAGGCTATCAACCCTATGAAGGTAGTAATATAAGTATTACTGGTAACGAAAAGCGTCAGATAGAAAAAAAGCATAACATACAGCCCGGGACTCCTGAATGGTTTCAACTGTGGTTTAGTTTGCCTTACATGACTGGCGAGAAACCAGTAGGAGATAAAAAATGGTTGAGATAAGTGAATCAGCAAAAGCAAAAGTTATAGATCTTCTTTTAGAAGAAAATAATCCTAATTTAAAATTAAGAACATTTGTCCAAGGTGGAGGATGCTCAGGATTTCAATACGGATTTACTTTTGACGAAGAACAAAATGAGGACGATTTTGAAATAGCATTAGATGATAAATGGAAAGTAGTTGTTGATGCTATGAGTATGCAGTACATGACTGGTGCTATTATAGATTATACAGAAGATTTATCTGGAGCGAATTTTAGCATAAAGAATCCCAATGCACAGACAACCTGTGGTTGTGGATCAAGTTTTTCGGTGTAATACATGAGAGCTCACGAATTTGTCACTGAGAAAAAGCGTAAGAAACATAAATCTCGTCATGCTGCATACGGGCCAGGACCGTTTGGCGGGTATGGTTATTATGCAGGCTACAGCGGAGATTCAAGCGGTGATAATGGCGGTGGAGAAAGCGTAGAGCACGAAAACTTTGCCGATGGCAAAGTTAAGGGTAAAAGTCGCCCTGGTCGTGTAAAACGTTCAGGGGCTAGTTGCAACGGAAGTGTAACAGACTTACGTAAACGTGCCAAAAATGCATCTGGTGAGAAAGCTAAAATGTATCACTGGTGCGCTAATATGAAATCTGGACGTAATAAATAATAGATTATGAAATTAAAAGAAATATTAGAATCTGCTACTGTAGGAGCCACAAACGCCGGAAATGTAGGCACTGTGATTAACCCGCATATTAGCCCCGGAAAAGCCAGAGGTAAGAAAAGCTACACAGGTAGTCCAGGGAAAAGCGGAACTAAAGCTCCGCCGCAACCTAAGGTTTCTCAACCAAAAAACAAAGACGGCACAGCTAAAAACGCCTTAGATACACCAACTAGCTTGTTCGGTGAAGGTAATTTCATACAGAGATAAATATAATATGGACCTCGAAAAACCAAGACCAGACGATCACGAAGCAAAAATGGCAAGAGCCGATTGCTATAAATTGGCAGAATATTCTGCCAAATTATTTCAAATGATCAAAGAGGGTGAAGAATTAGACGGCTGGGTACAGGCTAAAATTACCAAAGCTGCTGATTATATTTCTAGCGTATATCATTACTTAGAGTATGAAAAAATGTCTAGAGAATCGATTAATTTAGGCCCTAGAGAATTCGAAGAAGCTGTTCAGGCTAAAGTAAAAGATAGCCTTGCAGAACAATGGTTAAACAAAAAACAAGGAAACTGAAATGGATTTCAAATCACTTATTTCTAAAATCAGCTCATTAGACACACCAATTGAGTCAAAACCTGCTGCAGAGGCACAGGAAGTTCTAAGATTAGACGAAGACACAGAATTTAGAGTTCTGGCTGGTCTTACTCCTCTTACTGAATCTTTGATTGCTGAAAAGAAATTAACTAAAGCAGAAAAAGATAAAAAAGAAGAAGTAGTAAAGTCTATGAAAAAAGACAAAGACGGATTTGAAAAGAGATACGGTAAGCGAGGCGAAGAAGTTATGCATGCCACAGCTACTAAGGTCGCTAAGAAAAAAGAAGAATCTGTTGAAGGCGACGACGAAGCATTAAACGAATACCAATCTAAAGATGGTAAGTATGTTCACAAAGGCAAATACGGTTCAGATTACGACGGTAGCGATCATCAAGACGAACCTAAGAAAAAAGAAAAATCCGGTATGACTGGTGCTGAAAGACGCGAACAAAAATCTAAAGATAAAGAACAAGACAAAGCTTCTAAAGATTATGAAAAGAAACATGGTAAAGGTTCAGTGACTCGTCATAAGATGGAAGGCGCTGAGTTAGACAAAGAAAATTTCCAAAAGAAATTTGATTCTATGGTAGAAGCTAAGAAAGAAAAAATGGCTAAGAAAGATAAGAAGATGGACGAAGGGTCGAAACCTGATTTCTTAGATCTTGACAAAGACGGCAACAAGAAAGAGCCAATGAAAAAAGCTGCTGCTGACAAAGGCGGAGATAAAAAAGACAGTGGTAAGAAAGGTATGAGTGCTGCACAGGCCAAATACTTTGGAAAGAAAAACGAATCTGTCTCAACTTCAAAGAAAGTTGTTGCCGAATCCGTTGAAGCATCGTCAAACTTTAGAGAACTAATGAAACTTGTTATCGAAAGCGGCGGTCAGCAAGCTATCGATCCGTTAGACAAGGCATTGTTTGATTGGGCTACTAGAGTAGCACAGAGAAAGTTTACAGAATCAACTAAAGCAGAAGTTTATGCTGGCCTAGTATACGAAAGAATGGGTGGCCGTTTTGAAATGTACGATGTGTTAAGCGAAGAACAAAAATAAATTTAAGTTGGAAATAAAAAGCCAGTCCTAGGTTGACTGGCTTTTTTTATGACTATATAATTGTCTTATAAGGAGAATAGTATATGGCAAAAATGTATGGTCCTGAAGAACGAGCTAAACTAGAACGTCTCATCAATGAAGGTTCAAATGTTCTACGAGAAGTAGAGGATCTTCAAGAGGGTCTTAAAGAAACAGTTAAAGCAGTAGCTGAAGAACTACAAGTAAAACCCAGTATTATCAATAAGGCAATTAAGATTGCACACAAAGATAATTGGAAATCTCATGAAGAAGAATGGGATGAAATTGAAATGATCTTAGGTGTTACTAAACATTTGCCCGAGAAGGATTAAATGATTAATGAATTATTTAGACCTACACTAGAATGGATAAGAGATGATTGGCGTAGTCACCCGTTCCGTTTTATGGTGGAGATTGTCGCATGGGCTATATCGATTGGATGTAGCATCACTATGGCGCTCACTGTCCCCAATCCACCTTTACTTATTTTGTACCCTATTTGGATCGCTGGCTGTGCCATGTATGCTTGGGCTGCTCATACTAGGAAATCGTTTGGCATGTTGGCTAACTACCTGTTATTGGTAACCATAGATACCGTCGGATTAATCCGTATGTTATAAATAAATCTGTAAAAGATGGTAGGCGTGGCCATAAACCGCACATTTGGTATTTGCGAGCCCTAAGTCGCATATGGAGAAAAATTGAGTTACGTTGACGCATTCTATGATCGCAACGACGATATTATTCGTATCGTCGAACGAGACAGCAAAGGTAATAGGCATTATAAAGACTATCCTGCCAAACACCTTTTTTATTATAAAGATTCCAAAGGCAAGTTTACTTCTATACACGGAGATCCGTTGAATCGAGTTTCCTGTAAGAATATAAAAGAACTACGGAAAGAACTTGCAATCCATTCAAATAAAAAACTATACGAAAGTGATATTAATCCAATCTATCGCTGCCTAGAAGATAACTATCTCAATGCGGATGCACCTAAGCTAAATGTAGCCTGGTTCGATATTGAGGTGGACTTTGATCCAGAACGTGGCTACGCATCACCGGAAGATGCATTTATGCCTATCACTGCTATCGCTGTTCACTTACAATGGATGAACACTATGGTTTGTTTGGCAATTCCGCCAAAAACTATTTCAATGGCAGAGGCAAAACGTCAAGTTGAAGAATTTCCTAACACTATGCTGTTTGATAACGAAGCAGATATGTTAGACACATTCTTAGATCTAATTGAAGATGCAGATGTATTGTCGGGATGGAACAGCGAAGGTTTTGATATTCCTTATACTGTCAATAGAGTAACAAAAGTTTTAAGCAAAGAAGATACTCGTAGATTTTGTCTATGGAATCAGTTCCCAAAAAAGAGAGAATATGAAAAGTACGGAAAGGCTGCTGTTACTTATGACCTTGTTGGTCGTGTTCATCTAGACAGTCTCGAGTTGTACCGCAAATACACCTATGAAGAACGCCATACATACAGACTCGATGCCATCGGAGAAATGGAGATAGGCGAGAACAAGACTGTCTATGAAGGTACATTGGATCAACTTTATAACAATGACTTTAAAAAGTTTATCGAATATAACAGACAAGACTGTGCATTGCTAGATAAACTTGATAAGAAGTTAAAGTTTATGGATCTTGCTAATACACTGGCACACGAATGTACAGTATTATTACAGACTACTATGGGTGCGGTCGCCGTTACAGAACAAGCTATTATTAACGAAGCACATAAGCGTGGTATGATTGTGCCTAATCGTATCGGTCGTGACGAAAGTGTTAATACCCAGGCAGCAGGAGCATATGTTGCCTATCCTAAAAAAGGTATTCACGAATGGATCGGTTCCCTGGACATTAACTCACTGTATCCTTCAGCGATTCGTGCGTTGAATATGGGGCCGGAAACTATCGTAGGTCAACTACGTGCAGATGGAACTAAGGCATATATCGAAGCAGAAATGGCTAAAGGAAAATCATTTGCATCGGCATGGGAAGGCGTATTCGGATCACTAGAATATACCGCAGTAATGAATCGTGAGGTAGGAAGAGAAATAACTATCGACTGGGAAGACGGAGAAAATGATACTCTAAGTGCTGCTCAGATCTACGATTTGATATTTGAAAGCAATCAGCCTTGGATACTGTCAGCAAATGGAACTATTTTCACCTACGAAAAAGAAGGTATTATTCCTGGTTTGCTCAAGCGTTGGTACGCTGAACGTAAAGAGATGCAGGCTAAACTTAAAGAATGTATTGCCGCAGGAAACAAAATTGAAGAAGAATACTGGGACAAACGACAGTTAGTTAAGAAAATTAACTTGAACAGCCTGTATGGTGCTATTCTCAACCCGGGCTGTAGGTTCTTTGATAATAGAATCGGTCAATCCACAACTCTTACTGGTAGAGCCATTGCTAAACATATGGCATCAAAAGTTAACGAAATTATCACTGGTGAATATGATCACGTTGGAAAATCTATCATATACGGTGACACAGACTCTTGTTACTTCTCAGCGTATGCTACGTTGAAGAAGGATATTGAGAAGAATACGATTCCTTGGTCTAAGGAATCTGTTGTTGAACTTTATGATACTATAGGAGAAACTGTTAATGGAACATTCGTTAGATTCATGCAAGACGCCTTCCATGTCCCAAAATCTCGAGGAGAGGTCATTAAAGCAGGTCGCGAGATTGTTGCTTCCAAAGGACTATTCATTACAAAGAAACGATACGCAGTACTTTACTACGACAAAGAAGGAAAACGGACAGATGTTGAAGGCAAACCAGGGAAGATCAAAGCTATGGGGCTCGATCTCAAACGTTCAGATACCCCGGTTGTTATCCAAGAATTCTTAAGTAATGTTCTAGAAAGAGTCCTTACAGGACAAAGTAAAGAAGAAGTACTAGGATACATTACTGATTTTCGTACAGAATTTAAAACACGCCCTGGTTGGGAGAAAGGATCACCTAAACGTGCAAACAACATTACAGAATACGCCAGTAAAGAGAAGAAGGCTGGCAAGGCTAATATGCCTGGTCATGTTAGAGCAAGCCTTAATTGGAATACGCTCAAAAGAATGATGGATGACAAATATAGTATGCATATCACTGACGGTGCTAAGGTTATCGTCTGCAAAATTAAAGATAATCCAATGGCTTATACATCGGTAGCTTACCCTGTAGATGAATTAAGACTTCCACAATGGTTCAAAGATCTGCCATTTGACGATGCCGAGATGGAAAATACAGTTATCGACGAAAAGTTAGAAAATCTTATTGGTGTTTTGGAATGGGACATCAGTTCAACAAGGTCGGATAACACATTCAGCAAATTGTTTGATTTTGAGTGATTTCTAGGTTGATTTTCATTCAAGATCTAAATATAATCTTAATATAAAGGAGAATTCTCAATGAAAGATATTTTACAAGACATTGTGTCGCACACACAAAACCTAGGCTTCTTAACAACAGTTAAAGTCACAGGCACAGAAGATAAAACGCAGGTATTTTCTATGGCTGACGACCGGTCAGTGATCATGGAAGGAGAAACTGCTAATCCATATCCAGATATGTTAGGCACATTCGGTATGCCTCAGCTTAACAAACTCAAGTATCTGTTAGACGGTGCTGAGTATAAAGAAGATTCTAAAATTAATGTAACGTTTGCAGAACGTAACGGTGAAACTATTCCTGTTGGTATCCACTTTGAAAACAAAGATGGCGACTTCAAGAATGACTATCGTTTTATGAATCAGGAAATCATCAACGAAAAGATGAAGACTGTTAAGTTCCGCGGTGTTAAGTGGGATGTAGAAATTGAACCTAGCGTGGCTGCGGTACAACGTTTTAACTTCCAAGCAGGTGCTAACAATGAGCATCCAACTTTCTTAGCAAAGACAGACGGCGGTAACCTGAAGTTTATCTTCGGTGATGCATCAACACACGGCGGTGAGTTTGTGTTTGCACAGAACGTAGCAGGTAAGTTAGATCGTGGTTGGACATGGCCAGTGTTACCTGTGTTAAGCATCTTAAAAATTGCAGACGTTAATAACACTAAAATGGCTTTGAGCAATGAAGGTGCTATTCAGATCACTCTCGATAGCGGACTTGCTACTTACAAATACATTATCCCTGCACAGGCAGCTTAATGATTAATTCTTTTACACAAGCATCTAAGTATATCACTGCATACATGGGATCTAACAACGATCCCTATTTCAGTATGTCGGCGCCAAGTGCTGGTATGTTGAGATTTAATGGCGACACAAGGAATATGGAAGTGTATGACGGCAGTAGTTGGAGACCAATGACGGGAACTTCGGCTAGTGTAAGTATGAATCCAGATGCAGAGAAAGCCATAGAATGGGCGTTGAAAAGAATTGAACAAGAGAAACAATGGTACGAGCTCGCATCAAACAACGAAGCAGTTCGTATTGCATTAGACCAATTAGAACAGGCAAAAACAAAATTAGAACTTACAGCAATTTTAGCGAGAGATTATGAACAAACAACCAGTTGACTTAACACCATTACAAAAGGACTACGCAGTTTATCTTCCTGCGATCAGTTCTTTCTATAGTACCTATGTAGACAAACAACGAAAAGAAGAATTTATACCTAATGATCGAATTCCCAAAGGATTCGACCGTGGTATCGAAGGTATGAACTTTCTTAATCCAGAACAAGGATATTTTTATTATAAAAATGCTTTGTATTCAGCAGGTCATGCACAATTAGATATCGAAAAGAGTCTTGATCAAGAACTAATGATACAGGCTAGAGATCGTTCTAAAACAATGATCTTAGGAGATTCTGGTGGATACCAGATTGGTAAGGGTGTTATTAAATTCGACTGGCAAGACTTCGAAGGCCCTGCTGCCAACAAAGTCCGTGAAAAAATCTTAACTTGGTTAGATGTTACTGCAGACTGGTCTATGATGCTAGACGTGCCTACCTGGGCCTGTGATAAAAATCATACTGAAAAAACAGGTTTAAAAACCTTTGATGATTGTCTTGAGAAGACACAATTCAATAACAAATACTTTATTGAAAATAGAGTTGGTTCTGCTAATGGTGGTACTAAATTTTTAAATGTTTTACAGGGTTCTAATTGGGAAACTGCAGAAGCTTGGTATCAAGGTGTTAAAGAATTCAGCGACAAAGCAGTATGGGGTGACAAAGCCGCTGAAGGATGGGCTATGGGTGGTGCCAATATGTGCAAAATGCCAGTAACCTTAAAGCGTCTTATCACTATGAAGTTCGATGGTATGCTAGAAGGTAAAGATTGGATGCACTTCTTAGGTACTGCACAATTAGACTGGAGTTGTTACTTAACGTCTATTCAGAGACAAATTAGGAAACATATCAATGAAAACTTCACTATCTCCTTTGACTGTGCATCACCGTTCATCGCAACAGCTCACGGATTGGTATACACTAACGCCCAACATACCCCTAAACGCTGGAGTGTTATCATGGATAAAGCCCCGGATAATAAGAGTCTTTCCGGACGGCACGATATACCTTTTCCTTTCGAGTCCGAAGTTGGTCGCAGACTTACGATCGCTGATATCTGCCACTATGCACCAGGAATGTTAAACAAGATCGGTAAAGAAGGTAAAACTTCTTGGGATTCATTTGCCTATGCATTGATGATGAGTCATAATGTGTATTGTCATATTGTTGCGGTACAACGTGCAAATCACTTAATGGATATCGAGCTAAAAAATAAACCTAGAATGCCGTGGAGAACATATCGTGCTAAAGTCAAAGACAATGACTACAGCGACGAAATCAGTGATTGGGTTCCTAGAAACATTCTTTACTTTGACAGCTTTGTAGAAGAATTGTTTGCCTGTAAAGATAAAACCGCAGCATTCGAAATGATCGAAACTGCTACTACACTAGGATTCTTAAACGGAGTGGAAGGTGCTAGACTGCGAGGAGGTGTTAAGAGTACATTTAATCAACACTTCTACGAAGAAGGCGAAGAAGAAAAATCTGCTTACACAGATGAGAGAGAAGACGAAGAACTTGACAAATTGAAAGTGGAATAAATGCGATCACAATCAACAGCTAAAATTCATGCTCCTAAATGTGCGTTACCAAATTGTTGTAATCAAGTAGGATACCATCGACGAAGTAATAAATTAGATGGTAGTCCTGTTTGGAAATGGAAGACATTTTGCGAACCCCATAGAACTGCACTACGTTTCGAAGTTGACGAATGGATGCGATCTGTTGGTTGTGAAAATAAACACGGCTACCTAGGATGGTTCTGTAAAGACCCTCACACAGAAAGTTTAACTATTGACCATCACGACGGAGATAAGTTAAATTCTTCTAAAGAAAATCTAAAAATTTTATGTGCTAATTGTCATAACAAGAAAACTAAAATTTTTGGAGATCACAAAAAAAGGTATTCGTATACCAATCCAATGTTTAATAATTTTTTCGAGGAGGTATGATATGTATGAAAGTCGTATAAAAATGCTTACCGAAAGCCATCGTTTATTGGATAATCAAATATCCGAAATAGAGAAAAATGGCAATTTTGATAATCAAAAATTGTCTGAATTGAAGAAACAGAAGTTGCTTTTTAAAGACGAAATTGCTAGACTTACTAAATTGCAATGGGAACAGGATCACGAAACTGTTGACTACGATGACGAAAGATAAAAAACATAAACCCAGTCAATTTTCTCTTAACAGGGGACAGATTGAAAAACTTGCTAAAATGGCTGCTCACTTCAAAGAAGTTGAGTGGTTTACTTTAGAAGAAAGTAACAGCAGCGGAATTGGTCCTGCCGTTGTTGTCAAGTTTAACCTATTCAACGATAGCGATAAGGACATCGATACTACCGTTGATATCACTGATGTAAGCACTTGGTAATGAAAAGAAATTATGAATCTGGTGTTAAAGAGGATATTATATTCTTTGTTGGCACTGAAATTGAAAGAACTCCTGCCTTTGGAATGAAAACTTTGTTTGTTGTAGGTGTTCACGATCCGTATATTATTATGGAACTGGCTCGAAATAACAAATGTCAGCATATCTATTTCGGCGCTAATCAAAGTTTTAAAACTCAAGGTGTCAATGATTCCGAAACTTGGCGACCTTGGGAAGATATGATCTATGTCTGCCTAGATGCCGAAGATGGGTTTTGGTGTACCCTAGATTTTGATGTCAGCGAAACGGAAGGATTACTAGAGAGCGGTCTTACCGAAAAGCGTAGATTTATTCCGCAAATTAGTGTAAAATTACCTTATATTAATCAACTAGGCTATAACGCTACACTAAAGATCGACGATAAAGATTTTTCAGCAACCAATCCTGGGGTATGGTGCCATAACCTACAGGACCTTCTGGGAAGAGATCGCTTCACAGACTGGGACCAATATGGCAAGGATGAGATACTTAAATGAGTGGTTATGGACAGGCAATCGCTACTATTGGCTCAGCAAATAAACAGCGAAGAATAAGAAAGGCAAAGAAAGTGAAGCTAACACTGAAACAACGTATTCGCAATTGGATAAACAGCGATGATTATGAAGAAGACTCTCTACAGGTCGTAGAGGCAGACAGACTTTCTAGTGACGGTATGCGTCTACAGATCTATAGAGCCAGCGGTGGCTATGTTGTAGAAACTCGTAGTTACGATAGTCACAAAGATCGCAATCTTAATAGTATGCACGTTATCACTGAAGATCAAGATCTCGGCAAAGCATTAGGCCAAATCGTCATGATGGAGGCATTGAAGAGATGATTATCAAGCAAGACATTCGACCTAACAAAATGATTTGGGTTACCTTTCGCAAAGAAGGTATTCACAAATATCCCGCAGCCGCAACTGATCCAAACTTAGCAACAGGAGATGAATATGATGTTTCGTTTTTGGCTAATCCCCATCGCCATATTTTTCATTTTAGGGTTTATCTTAGTGTCACCCACAATGACAGAGATGTGGAATTTATACAATTCAAGCGATGGCTCGAAAAACTGTATTCTAGCAACGAAGGTGTATTGTCGCTAGACTATAAGAGTTGTGAGATGATGAGCGATGACTTATATGCTCAGATTCATGCAAAGTATCCAGACCGTGAGGTTTGGATTGAGGTCTCCGAAGACGGAGAAAATGGTTCATTTATCAAGTACTAAACTAAAAGGAAGAAGCTAAAATGGCTCGTAACTACAAGGACTATTCTTATTTCACTAACCGTCCTGATGTCGTTAAAGTGTGGGAGGATCTTGAAGCCTACCACGACTATTGCAGATTTGAACTCTGCGATTTTAATCCTGCAGATCTTTATCGCAAAGATTCTGCAAACTATCAGGCTTACTTAAATAGTAGGCGTCCACGCAGACCATATCAAGGCAATAAGCCTCGCTGGGACAACAACGGAGATCGCGGACAAAACCGCAGACCATATGGCCAGAATTTTTCTCGTTGATCTAGAAGCAGTAGAAACACGATACACAGGCGAGTGGAAAACCCACTTGCCTGCGTTACTACGAAAGAGAGGACACGATGTTCAAATTATTGCTGGCCCTACGGATATTCCTAGTGCCACTACTCCTGGCGCCTTTCTTAATTTTGGCGGCACTAATATCTATAAGTCTAGCCAAGTTGAACAGATGGGCCGTTTATTTTGTAACGGAGCCGTTCATGCCGGCGATCACTTTATTTTTACTGATGCTTGGCACCCGGGTATCATAAATCTAAAGTATATGAGTGAACTGTTACAGATTCCTGTAACCATTCATGCACTATGGCATGCCGGCAGCTATGATCCTCAAGACTTTTTAGGTAGACTTATCGGGAACAAGCCTTGGGTAAGAAATGCTGAAAAGAGTTTCTTTCACGCTATTGACCATAATTATTTTGCCACAGACTTTCACATTGAGATGTTTATGCGTAATCTTCTTAATGACGAAATGTTTGAAAATCCTTGGATTGAAGAACAGATACAAGAAGCTCTTAGAGGGGAATATTCTGGTATAATAAGATCAGGCTGGCCAATGGAGTATATGCAAGACACTCTATTAATGTACAAAAATATGCCTAAGCGTGATCTCATATTGTTTCCGCATCGAATGGCTCCGGAAAAACAACTGCCTATTTTTGAAGATCTGCGTCAACAACTTCCTCAATATGATTTTAAGGTGTGTCAAGAGTATCCGCTATCGAAAAACGAATATCATAATTTACTAGGCGAGGCTAAGTTAGTGTTTAGTGCTAACTTACAAGAAACACTAGGTATCAGTTGGTATGAAGGTGCATTAGTAGATGCTATTCCTATGGTTCCGGATCGTTTGAGCTACAGTGAAATGGCGTTAGATGATTTCAAATATCCTAGCGAATGGACGGAATCATTTGAATCTTATAAAACAAATAGACACTACATTGTGGCGCAGATTATTGAGTACATGGAAAATTACAGACAGTTTTTACCTAGCCTAAATAAACAAGCAGATGCGTTAACACAAAACTTCTTTAGTTGTAATAAACTGCTAGAGATGTTAAAATAAAATGTCATCCACGACTATAACTCGGAGAATTATAATTGACAAACAAATTTAAACCAGATCCTGTATTAAATGAAAATATAAACACAGAATTCGTAAAAGACGAATTTAAAGATCAGTATGTTCCACTTCCCCAAAAAGTTTATGTTAAAGCTGGGGAAATGATGAGTGACAAGGGCTACGAAGAAGCATATCTTGGCGATCATCTTCGCTTTAAAATGAAACGTGAAGGTAAACGTTTTTGGGCAGGCGATAACATCAGCGACTTCTTACACGAAGGCGATAAAGAGAAACTTATTGACGAAGCCGCAGAAGCATTTGAAACAGTTCTAGATAGATTGCTTATTGATCGAGAAACTGATCCTAACAGCAAAGGTACAGCAAGACGTCTTGCTAAAATGTACTTTAATGAAATAATGGCAGGAAGATATGAACCAGCACCAGACGCTACAGCGTTTCCAAATGATACAGAGGACCGTTACGAAGGTATGTTGGTTGTCCGTAGCGAGCTACGCAGTATGTGTAGTCATCATCACCAGCCCGTTAGTGGCGTGGCATATATCGGCATCATTGCCGCAGAAAAACTCATCGGCCTTTCTAAATACACTCGTATCGCACAGTGGTGTGCCCGGCGCGGCACGCTTCAAGAAGAGTTGGCGAACGACATTGCCCGAGAAATCATGCGAGCTACAGGTGCCAAGGATGTAGGTGTTTATATTCAAGCAGTACACGGATGCTGCGAGAATCGCGGTATTATGGCACATTCAAGTTTAACACAGACTACTGTGCTAAAAGGTGCTTTCAAAGATGACCAAAGTACAAAGAAGGAATTCTTTGATAATATCAAATTACAACAAGACTTTGCCCCTAGATAAGGAAAATTATGAATCAACAAACTGAACTAAAAAAAGGAACCTGTGGCTGTGGTCGTAGTCCTACAGGAGATTGTATCGGATGGCACAGTCTGTCAGAAGATATGTATCAACATCAAAAAAGACTCTGGCTAGAAGAACAGTTTCGTAAAGATCAAGAAGCAGAACAAAAATAAAAGACTATAATGAATAGTGCAGAATTAGCCAGTTCTTTTATACAAAGAGTTAGAAATCTTAAAACTTTTCAAGTTCAGAGATCTCTTGACGACCCTTTATCTTTCACTAGGGGGCCTGTTCCTTTTGACATAAAAGCCAATCAAGAATATGCTTGGTTCTCTGTATTAGCAGTAAGTCAACAGGAAGCAGAAGAAATGGTAGATCGCTGGTTAGAAGGCACACATGATTAAACCGTTATTAGATGAATTAATGGTACAACAACAGTTACCTTCTAACGATCGAACTGTTCGTGCTTGGCAGCATATGGTCGCTGTCATTATGCTAAATCAAACTGGAAGAAAGGCAGTGAAGTATGTACTGCCTATATTTCTCAATCGTTGGCCCACTCCTAATAAATTTTTGTTCTCTACTATCGACGAGGTCAAGGAAGTAATTTGGCCGTTAGGTATGTACAATGTACGTTTTCAAAGACTTAAAAGAATGACTGCTGATTTCTTGCTTTGGGATGGAAATGATGCTAAACTGTTGTATGGTATCGGCAAATACGGAAGCGATAGCTACGAAATCTTTTTTAAACAAAATTATTCTGTGCAACCTACAGACAAAGAACTAAAAAGATATCTCGAAGAGGAAATTTTTAATGTTGTTGAAGCTACTTGAACGATTAGGTCGTAAGCGTATTATTTTTGATCGCGTACACAATGAACCGTATCTCGAACGGTATTATCTCTTTTTAAAAGAGCGTAACCGTTTTCCATTTAATGTATTTTTACACAAGTTCTTAAAAGGAGATCCGGATGACGTTCACGATCATCCTTGGCCCTATGCTACATTGATTTTGAAAGGTGGTTATTATGAATGGGTTCCGCAGTTTGACGAACAGGGCAATAAATCTTGTGAAATACGTAAATGGAGAGGACCCGGCCATTTTCGTATATGTAGCCCTAACTCTTATCATCGTATTGAGCTTAAGCCTGGCGTAACAGCGTGGACGTTGTTTATGCCCGGTCCTCACAAACGTGATTGGGGATTCTTAGTTAATAACAAATGGATTCAACACGAACAATATTTAAAGGAAAGATATGAACAAGCTCATATTTCAACAACAAGAACTTAACGGTCTTGTTAGCAAGATATGTAGAGATATTGTGATCAGCAGCTGGCGTCCTGATTACATTGTAGGATTAACAAGAGGTGGGCTGATTCCTGCTGTAATGATCAGTCATTATCTCAATGTTCCGATGTATGCCCTAGGAGTAAGCCTACGAGACGGTCAGGGCGGAGAAAGTAATTTATGGATGGCCGAAGATGCTTTAGGTTATCCTAAAAAAGAAATATTCGTAAACGACGAAAACGATATAGGGGCTGTATTAGATGCAGCTGGTTCACTTTTAGAACAAGGTGAAAACTTTAAGAATATTCTTATTGTTGACGACATCAACGACACCGGTGCTACTTTTAATTGGATAATTAATGATTGGCCGAGTGGCTGTTTGCCTAACGATCCTGACTGGGAACACGTTTGGAACAATAATGTAAAATTTGCAGTATTAGTTGATAATCTAGCTAGTAAGTGCGAAGTTAAAATGGATTTTGTTGGAAAAGAAATCAACAAAGCAGAAAACGATGTTTGGGTTGATTTCCCTTGGGAAGATTGGTGGGCAAAATGAATGAAAAAATAATGAATGATCAAGCTGAGTCTATAGAGGATAGTCAAGCACCTTGGGATAATCTTGTAGACGAGGACTATCACGTAAAAGTATTTGCAGACAAATATCCGGTTACAGAAGGGCATCTGTTATTTGTACCTAAATATAACACAGTATCTGTACTAATGGATGCATTTGAAGATGCTGTGCGTGACGGTATACGTATGGTTGAAGAAGGACAGTGTGACGGTTTTAACATCGGTTTTAATTACGGAAAGTCAGCAGGACAAACCGTAGGTTGGCCCCACGTACATCTCATTCCGAGACGTAGTGGTGATATGGAAGACCCTACTGGAGGCGTGAGACACGTCATACCAGAACGGGGCAATTATAGGAAATGGAAATGAGAAAAGAAATTCTTGATGCGCTAAGAGCGCATTTTTCAGCACACGTTTTAAAACATAAAATGAATGTAGATATTATGTTAGGTAACCCTATGGCCATTCACGATCATACTGATTTAATGAGTGCTATTGAAAAAGAAATGGCTATCATTGCCGAATATATGGATAAACTTGAAGTGTTGGATAAACATTTCAATATCTGATTCTTTGAAAAACGCTCAATGAGAAAGTACATCATTGGTTTTATAGTGGCTAGTGTATTATGGGTGATTCTTCTCTCTAATGTAGAAATACCAGAATATAAGATATATGATTGTGGTATGGCAGAATGGCATCCAGATATCCCACCTAGGGTAAAAGAAGAATGTAGAAATCGAAGAAAAAATGAAACAGAAACTGAAAAGCGCCTTTATGAGAACGGCAGAAATCTTCTCAGCACTTAGTCATGCTCGTCGCTTACACGTTGGTGCTATTGTAGTCAAGGATGATAGAATTATCTCTATCGGCTACAACGGTATGCCGGCTGGTTGGGATAACAACTGCGAAGACAAAGTATATGATTCCGGCGCAGGTGGCTGGGTAAGTCCAGAAGAGTTTGAAGCTATGTATCCGTATACTGAATGGAACGAGGATGCGGAAGAAGAATACAGATATGGCTTAAAAACAAAATCAGAAGTACTACACGCAGAGTCAAACGCTATCGCAAAATTAGCTCGCAGTAACGAATCAGGACTTAACGCAGATTTATTTGTTACACATAGTCCGTGTTTAGATTGTGCTAAATTGATATATCAATCCGGTATTAAAAATGTATATTTTAAAGAAAATTACAGAGACGATACTGGAATAAATTTTTTAACCAAATCAGGAGTTAACGTTGAAAAGTTGGACATTGACAGTTGAAGAAGATCCCGAAACCGGAGATAGTATTTTAACATTTCCTCCCGACCTGTTAAAAGAAGCAGATTGGAAAGAAGGTGATACTCTAGAATGGCTCGATCTAGGTGATGGCTCTTGGCAACTACGAAAAAAGAGTGTATAATAAAATATGGAAAAAATTAAATTAGCAGAGCTGTTTTACAGCATACAGGGAGAAGGACGTTTTATGGGCGTTCCTTCAGTGTTTATGAGAACATTTGGTTGCAATTTTAAGTGTGCCGGGTTTGGCATGCCTAAAGGAGAATCAACTACTGAAGTTGATCCTATTGCTAACAATGTACATCTGTATAAAACTTATGAAGAGTTACCTCTAGTATCAACAGGCTGTGATAGCTATGCTTCGTGGCATCCAGCTTTTAAACATCTGAGTCCTTTTTATAGCCCGGACGAGATCGCAGAAAACATAATGAAGATTCTACCATACGGTAAATGGGAAGATGAACATTTAGTTATTACTGGAGGGGAGCCTTTGTTAAAATGGCAAAATATCTATCCGGAACTTTTAAATCATCCTAAGATGGAAGGTTTAAAAGAAATTACTTTTGAAACTAATGGTACTCAAAATCTTACACCCGAATTTAAAAAATATCTATTAGATTGGGGTATTGAAAAAAGAGGTTACACTAGATTAACGTTTTCTGTTAGTGCGAAATTAAGTTGCAGCGGCGAAGAAAGATCTGTAGCTATTCGACCTGATGTTGTATGCGAATATCAAGAAGTAGGCTACGCCTATCTAAAATTTGTAGTAGCCACAGAAGACGACGCCGAAGAAGCCTTAGAAACTGTAGACATTTATCGTGCAGAAGGCTTTACTGGTCCTGTATATTTGATGCCAGTGGGTGGAGTAGAAAGTGTTTATACATTAAATAATCGCCGTGTAGCGGAACTGGCAATGAAAAATGGTCTACGCTATTCAGATCGCTTGCAGGTGCCTTTGTTTAAAAATGAGTGGGGAACTTAATGAAACTGATCAAAAAACTATTAGGTATTGATAAGATCCAAGAGAGTTTAGTGCAGGCACAAAAAGCTCTAGAAGAAGCAGAAATTAGAAAACAACAAGCAGAAGAATCTGCCAAACTTGCTCAAGAACAAGAAGAGTTAGCCAAATTATCGCCAAAAGATCGTGCTACTCGAAAGAAAGAACCTTGGGTCGGAGTCATTAATACTCACGTAAACAAAGATAACATTCGTAACGGTTTTTTTGAGCTTGACTGGAATGAGTTCTTTGTGCTACAATTAAAGCAAGACGGTTATGGTGCAGACGGTGACAAGGACGAGGAAATTGTCGATCGTTGGTTCCGTGAACTTTGCGCCAACGTAGTTGTCGATGGTGATTTTGGTGGCCCTGTTAATACAGGTGTTATAGACATACAATCAGTAAAGAAGAAAAATCAATGACCTATATTTTAGTTGATACAGCAAATACATTTTTTCGTGCTCGCCACGTAATCAACGGCGATGCTGATATCAAGTTAGGTATGGCTTTTCATATTACCTTAAATTCAATACGAAAAGCGTGGCAACAGTTTAACGGAAGTCATGTTATCTTCTGTTTAGAAGGCAGATCGTGGCGCAAAGATTATTATGCTCCCTATAAGCGTAATCGTGCAGATGCTCGTGCTGCTCATAACGAAAGAGAACAAGAAGAAGAACGTGTATTTTGGGAAGCATTTGATACATTTAAAGAATTTGTAACAGAAAAGACCAACTGTACAGTTCTACAAAATTCTCAGCTAGAAGCGGACGATCTAATCGCAGGTTGGATACAGAGCCATCCGAATGATAACCATGTGATCATCAGTACTGACACAGACTTCGTACAACTGATCGCCTCCAATGTTAAACAGTATAACGGAGTAATGGAACACGTTATCACACACGAAGGAATCTTTGATGACAAAGGCAAGCCCGTCATTGACAAGAAAACTAAAGAAGCGAAAGCCGCTCCAAATCCAGAATGGCTACTCTTTGAAAAATGTATGCGTGGTGATACCAGTGATAATGTCTTCTCGGCATATCCAGGTGTGCGTACTAAAGGCACAAGCAAAAAAGTGGGTCTTACTGAAGCGTTCGAGGATCGTGGCACCAAAGGATATGCGTGGAATAATCTCATGCTACAGAGATGGACCGATCACGAAGGTAAAGAACATCGAGTCTTAGAAGATTATGAACGCAATCGCAGGTTGATCGATCTTAGCTATCAACCCGATGACATTAAAGAAATTATTGCAACCACGATTGCAGAAGCTACTAATTCCAATAAAAATATTAACCAGGTTGGTGTGAAGTTAATGAAATTTTGCGGTCTCTATGACCTTAAGAAAATTTCTGAACAGGCACAAAGTTATGCGGAGCCATTAAATGCTAGATACAATATTAAAGAAGATCACAGCTTGTCCGTTTGATTTGAGTTGTGAATCTCGAACAGACACTTGTTGGGAGGAACCAATGACAGACTTACACGCAAAGCCAATTATCGATAATAAGTTTTGGATAATAGAAAAAGATGGAGAAAAAGTTGCCACTTTGAGAAAAGATGAAGATAACAGATTTGTTATGAGTAATCAATTAGGTATTAAAATTTACGATAATAAAAAAAGTTTAACTGATCAATTTGGTAAAGATTTTTTTGTTGCTAAAATTGTTCAAGAATCTCGATGCGCTCAGCCTAACGAAATTCATGGTTATAGCTGTAGTACTACACCCCACAATGCTATGTTTGATATAAAAAGAAAACTTCCTTTGTTTACAAAAAGTGAAGATTCAAAAAGTTTATACTGTGCCGGTTACTATGTTATTCGATTCGACAAGGGATGGGTAAAAAGTTTTTGTCCTAAATTAATCACTCTTCAAAGATACGAATACCAAGGACCTTTTAAAACAGAAATTGAAATGAAACAGGTATTATCAAATGTCTCTAAATAATATTCCAGCCAATTTAGCGTCTGTTGAAAAATTACTACAACGGGTAAATTCAGCAGAAAAGTCTAATCAAAAAGAAATTAGAATAACCATACAAGAAGCTAGAGAATTAACTAACGAACTTGCACTAATAACAGCTAAATTGGGTAAAACTATTCAAGAAATACATCAAATTTTGTCTGAAGTACGCGAATCTACTACTAAGATAGACGTAAAATTTGACGGCGGGTCTTTCTAAAAGATATAAATATATACGTGCTTAATTATTAGGACACGTATAGAAAAATGAGTAGACCAAAACCTCGAGTAATACTCGAGTATGCAAACAAAGAAAATTTTAAGGTAGAACAAATTCTAGATAGTGAAGCTATCTGGGCGGTATTCTACAAAGGCAAACCTTTTAATCTGAAAAGTGGCAGTCTCGTTTCTAGTTATCCTGGACCGAAGTATAAAAAGGTAAGTTTTTCAAATCCCGGTCATGCATACAATTTAGCAAAGAAGTTGAATAGAATTTTTAAAACCGCAGACTTTTCAGTTTATAAACTTACCGACGGCGAAGAACTGAAATAATATGGATCGAAAGGATACCTATACACAGGTATTTTTAAAAGCAGGCGGTGAATCATACGACGATTCGACCGTAAAAAAATTTAGATCGATATGGTGGCAGAACAATCGAGAAAAGAACAGCGGCGGATTAAGAATCACAGAAAACTGTATCGATTTTATAGAAAATCAAGCTAAAATAAAAACCTACAAAATCGACTTTCCTAAAGATTTAATCATAGGACCCCAAGTCCTAATTTGGTTAGATCAATTTATAGAATCTCCTTTTTATTTAGAAAAAAAATTTATCAAAGTTCTAACAGAAAAAGCAGCATTTGAACTATACCTGTTTTCAGGCGATGTTAAAAAGATGGGCAGTTCAAAAGCTCTTGCCAAACGATTCAACCAAGAATTAACTCCACAATAATTAGATATTATAAATATTTCACGATGTTAGATCTAAACCCATTAGACGTTTTGAATCAAAGATTTTTAAAATTTATCCCTCCTCATTTTGCTAAAATGAGATTATCCAAAATTGATTTTCAAATCAACGAAATCAAAGATTGGATAGATGTAAAATGTAAGAATCGATATTCAATTTCAAAATTACCACAGATTGACGAAAATGGTAAGTTGAATATAAGTGTGTTTGTTGGGTTCGAAGATCACAAAGAATTAACATTTTTTATGCTCGGATGCCCATTTATAAGGAGAAACCAATGACCGAAGAAATTAAAGAACAACAACCGGCCCCTGAAACTGCACAGCAGCAGGCTAACGGACAGCAGGTTACAGATCTAAATCTAAATGATCTTGCTGCTTTGAAAAGTATTATCGACGTTGCTTCATCGAGAGGTGCCTTTAAGGCAGCTGAGATGGAACCGGTTGGTAAAATCTATAACAAACTATCAACATTTTTAGATTCAGTTACTAAAAAGGATTAAAAATGAAAACCACAAAACACGTTGGTAAAATTAAAAACACAGGCAATAAATGCCTAGTTGTTTTTAGAACATTACCCGGAGAATCAAATATGGCATTGGTAGTAGAAACAGCTACGCTGCCAGATTCTTATCATAATGCACTTATTGATTTAGTCGATGGTGATCAATCTCAAGATGCATTTGAATTCGGAGAAATGTTATTTGTCAGACCGTTTCCGGACGGACGTCCTATGTTACGAGGATTGCAGGCCGATGGACGTCTTAAAAAGGTTGCAACGGATAACGTTGTTATGACACCTACGCCAAACAGCGAGATCAGTTTAGCTCAACTAAATGTACTAATATCTGAACAGAAAAATTGCACTATAGACGAGCTTTGCACATTTGTTAAAGGTGGTCCAAATGACCCGGGATTAGTTGATTCTAGAAAAATCAATAAAGAAACTCCGGTCAAGGAAACTACTCAAAAAGCTCAAGCAGCTGACAATCAAGTTTTAACAGATGCTGATATTGCTAGATCCTATCGTAGTCAAGCCGATGCTATGTATAAAGAGGCGGCTCGTCTTAGGAAACAGGCAGACGAATTAGATCCGCCTAAAAAGAAAACAACTAAGACTGTAGATGCCGAAGAGACTGTTTAAACCACCTAGTCATCTTGTAAAAGAATGGCCAGAGGTATTCGAAGATTTATATATGAATACGATGCCTGTGGCCTATCTTGAAGTCATAAGATTAGAATTCAAGAACGGAAGAATCTGGGAAATCGATATTAAAGAGCAGTTGTCTGAATCGCATAGTCAATTGGTCGCAGATAAACTAGTAGATACCTTTCAAGAATATCAAGAAGAAATTTCTAAAATTGATTTTAAAATCGATGTTGAAAAACTGAAAAAAGATGTTGAAAAAGAAACTAAGAAATTTTTCTAGTATTACCGTAGTGAATAACTTGTAAATCAGGATGGGTGAATGAGCGCCAAGGGTCAACAACAATTGACCCTTTTTCTATTTTACAATACAAATTTTGATCTTCTTTGTTATAAGTCACTCTCTTATTATGTGCCAGCAGAACAACTCCATAACAGCCCTTTATATTATCACCGGTTAGAGGATCAATGTAAGTAGGTTTATAACCTAACTCTTCACAGTAATGTCCTATTAATAGACTATAACTTCCGTCACAGTACGGAACATTAGGTTTATAAGATTTACCGTGAATAAAAATTTCTAAGGAGTGTTCTTTTGCCAACTCGACTAAAAAAGTTGCTAAGTTTTTAGATTGTACTTCTCTAGCATTCATTATAGAATCAAATAAGTCATACCCAAGATTTAAATTTGTCGCTAGATATCTTAAGGCAATATTATCTCTAGGATGACAAGAACCACCGTCTCCCATACCGGCTTTCATGTATTGAGGTCCCATAATTCTCATGTTGCTTTTAGCTAGTGCATCTGTAACAACATCTACATCAATATTACCTTGCTTCATAGCAACATCTTGTATCATATTAACAAGACCTATTTTAGCAGAAATAAAAGTGTTATAAAAAACCTTTATACACTCACACTCATCCCAAGTACCAATTACATATCTAGGATTATTTTCCATTATAGTTTTATAAAAATCTACTAGTTGCTTGGCATCTCCAGTTTCTTTGCCGTCCTCTGTTCCTATCATGACCATTTCAGGATTTACCATATCCCAGGCGACACTTCCCATCGCAATTAGATAAGGGTTGTAAATAAATCTTGTATTAGTAACGTACGAAATAAGATTTTTTCTAACAGTTCCGGGCAACACTGTGCTTATCAGTACTAGTAATTGATTATTGTTCATATGATAATTTGCTTCGCGGAGTACATCCTTTACTATATCATATTGAAAATCTTTTGGTTCTAAATGAGCAGTTGGTGCTCGACCGTCATAGTTACTATCGTGGGGAGTCGGTACAGCGATAAAAACTATATCTCGGTCTTTGACACAGTCCTGAATCGATAAAGCAATCTTTATATGCTGGCTTTCAACCTTTATTAAGTCATAGCCAATTACATCGTGACCTTTTTTTGCTATCTCTTCGGCACAGGGCAAACCTAATTTGCCTATTCCAATAAATCCAATCTTCATTTCTATCCTTATAACATAATTTGTTTAATTTCTGTAAGATTATCTAAAGGTGTTATTTTTCCAATTAAATATGTAGGAGGTCTACTTAAAAATGGGCAAACATAAACTGTTAGATGAGGTAGGGCTTTTTTAAGAAATTGACTGCTTGTTGATCTACCGTGATGTGTGCATACTGGATAATGAAACCCTGCATATACAACATTCTTAATATCATTATCAGTGAGATACTTTATCAATTCATTTAGATCAACGATCTCGGCATCGGGTACCAGCGACAACAACTCGTGTCTGTCTGCAATAAAATTTGACAATATAATCTTAAACCCAGATTCCTTTAATCCAATTAATCTTTCATTTAAATACTCAATAAATTTATTATTGATCTCAAATTCGGAATAATAGTCGTGAGAATATTTTGGGTTTGCGATATCCATAACTACTATTGCAGATTGATTACTGTTGATCATACACACTACTTATCATGGAAATAGAAATTAAATTACGCGATCTGAAAGTTAGGTTTCCGACTTTGAAAAATAAATTTATTGAAGAATTTGCAGAAAAATTTCATACTGTAAAAAACTGGCAGGGCCGTCCGGCAGCTTGGCCTCATTATCCAAATAATCCAAATCTTGATCTAATAAAACTACACTGGAACAAAATAATCGAATCATATTATCAATTATTAAACCTAGTCAACATAAAAGATGAAATTTATCCTCCAAAAGAATTTGATCAGACTAATTTTTATTTGAATAAATTACATAGAGTTTTTACAACAGCATTAGAAAAAAAGATTGTATTCGATCAAAAAATTACAGCATCTGAAAAAATTCTACAGTTGATTAATCAGATAAATGATAGTTGTCATATAATAGAATCTGAAGTAACAAACCCTACTTTAAAAAACTATTTTCCAAATAAAATACACGCATACGAAATTTATTCGATACCTCAGGACAAAACTAATTTAATTGATTGTAGAAAATATTTAGATTTAGTATCTCAAGATGCTGATATTTTTGCAGTTAAGCATATAACCGGAAAAGATTTTATGACAGCATATTTTAATGAAGACACTGCTGATTCATGGGATGTGAACAATGCTTGGGTGACTTATCCTAGTTTCTTATTTGACCTCAACGGCGATATAAGAAATTTTTGGCAGTCTGAGAATTTTAAAAACTGGCTCGATCTACATAACTATCAGGGCTCTATAGGATATATTCCTATAGCTAAACTAGACGAAGATGTAAAAATTAATTTAAGAAAGATGTTGAGCGAATCTTCAACCGAATTTCAATTACAACTGTTCAACTAATGCTTTTCCAAAATTTCTTCTTCTTCTGTAGTAGATATTTTCTAAAAACGTTTTCTTAGTCATTTGCCTGTTCTCAGGAAAATCAAACCTATAATCTGTATTCTTAAATAATTCAGTATCGTTATTTAGATAGTCTAATACGTTCAACCGAAATTGTTTAGTAAAAGGATATTGATTTATCTTATCAAACGTAACGATATATGATTTTTGGAACTCGATTAAGTCTTCTATCATATCATCATCAATATCTAACTGCTGTAAATATTCGGCAATATCAGAAAATATCTGATCATATAGCTGTTCTGTATTAACTTTTAAGATAGTTCTATGAATTAAATTCCATCCGTGTATTTCTATACCACCGATTTTAGGATGATCTATTTTTCCTTCTGTCATCCATTTGTTATAATAAAATTTTATAATTTCTTGTTCCTGTGAGAACCATTCTTTATTTTGTAAAAAAATAAGAAAATTGTCATAAAAATCTTTGTAGGAAATATTCTTTGATTTATACAGTATACGACTAATAAAATTAGTATATCCGTTAATATGAAATGTATTCAGGAACCACGAAAATATTTGTGCGTCTAACATTTCTAAAAAAGACATATGTTTAGTAGAAACTACAACGTCAACGCCTTCTTTTATTATGTCTTCTTCGTAACTACCCGACATATAGTCGTACACTGTCTGAGACTTTAATTCATATAATTTTTTTTGTAATAAATTCATTTCAGCATTGACAAAAAGTTGAGCCTGAAAAATATTGATACCTGTGTGTGCTCCCGAATCAAATAGCTGCCAAAAATTTTCTTTCCAAGAACTTAAAGTTTCGCCGGGCAGGCCGAGAATTAATTCAGTATATGTAGGAACTGTTTTTAATTCACATAATCTTAATATTTCTTTAATTCTGTGCTGTTCTAAATTTTTTCTTTTAATGTTTTCCAACACATCAAGATTCATACTCTGTACACTGACAGTTAACCCTTGATTAAATTTTTCTGACGAGATTAATTTTTTTACTATATTAATCACTTCATCTTTTTGATTTTTAGCCCAGGTCACACTAAATGTGTAAGGGTATCCATATGTATCTTGTACTTCTAATAACTTATCTGCTATTTGATTATCTCTTTCTACAAAAATTCCGAAGTTAGCATCTGTTACAGTTACAAAACCACACTTGTTCTTTCCGATCCATTCAAGTTCTTGAAAAACTCTTTCAAGTTCAAACTTTTTAACTTTACTATAAGTCAAAGATCCCCAGTCGCAAAAAGTACAGGCATAAGGACACCCCCTATTAGTTTCTAATGTGGCATTCCATTCTACTGTAGGATTGTCTGCTATAATCTTATCAAAGACTCCTTCTATATACGGGCTAGGAATTTCATTTAAATCATCTATTCTTAACGGTACACCTGTATCAATTAATTGTCCATTATCGTTAATAAGCAGCCCTGGGATCGAAACTTTGTCTTCTAATTCTATTATTTTTTCTAATAACGCCTTGAATGATTTTTCTCCTTCGTTTTTTATAACATAATCCATAAACGGATAATTTACGAATATGTTCTTGTCCTCTATTGGAATCTCAGGACCGCCAAAAATTAAAATAATATTAGGATTTATTTTTTTTAATAGTTTTGCTAATTCAAAACTATAATTCTTGTTCCACACATAAACGCTAAATGCAACAATAAAATCATTTTTAAGAAGTTCTGCTACCTTCTCAACAGGATCTCTTTTAAAAATAATTTCGTTAATTTGATAATTATTTTTTATTTCATTAAATTTATTTGCATAGGCCCAGATAACACCTACAGTATAAGGAAGATAGTAAGCATTTACTTCTATCGGACCTTGTCTAAAATTAGGCTGAACCAAACTAATAAATTTCATAAAAAACTTTCTAATTGCTCTCGAATAATTTTAATTGTTGTTTGTTTTAAAAATAATTTTTGATTGTGATCGCATTTTTCTAAGGTCAGCGAATCAATTACAAAATTTCTAGAAGCATTTTCTATAATTATACGTAACTTGTCTTTGATGTTTTCACAAGAATCGTATTCTTCATTAAATTTATTATCAAAAGTTTCATAACCTAATTTTTTAAGATAATTTAGAGTAAATGTATTTCCAAAAATTAAAAATGGATGTCCCATTAGTATCGGTTTATAAGTTTTTTCTGACACACATAAAATATTCGACCCGGCATGAGTTTCACTGACTAAACTATAATGTGTGTCAGTATAAAAATTTATAGGTGATGCTTGATTACTCTTATAGTTGTCGCCATAAATTTCCTGTCTTTTTATCACAGTTCGTTGAAAGCTTTCGTATTCGCTACTGTCATAATTATAAAGTTCATCAAATTCTTTTTTAGATAATATAGTATCTCTTGAATCTTCCCATAAATTACTTACCAATGCATCTTCAACGAGATTGTTCTTACATAGATAAAAAAATAAAGACTGTTTATTAGGTCTCATTACGTTATTAAGATTTAAAAATTTTTTCTTATTATTATTTTTTTTATAAAGTTCAAAACTTTCTAAAAAATTTTCTCCACTAAAACGCAAATGGCGACTTTTATGAATTAATTCAAAAATCCCTAATCCGATCATATTGATATCAGATAAAAAATCTATTTTTTTATTTTCGTGATTTTCGTTAACACGTATGTCACCGGAAATATAATGAACTTTATGAGGTAATATATTTTTACTTTTTAAAAATTCAATTAGATTTAACCAAGGTCGACGATAATAAAAATATGTGTTAGGTTCGGGTGCTTGATATAACAATAAAAAAACTTTGTCGTTGTCCTTGATATTATTCCAAATTTCCGAAGGTAATTTATTAAGGTCGGTATAGGATGTAGGTGAATTTAAGTTAAACAGATAATAACTATCATCAATTAAACTCGGAGTTGTTGATTTTGAATATTGTATTCCGCAGGTATCTAATAACCATTCTAATGTCCATTCATTAGATCTATCGCTGCGTGAGAAGGTAATTTCTTTTTCATTGAACACACTATAATCAAATCTTGAATCAGGATATAATAAATTAATCATAAAAACAATTTTCAAAAATCTTATTTGCTAAGTCATCATGAGATTCTCTAGGAAGATGTCCGAATCCGCAGTGTGACATTTCCTTTGTTTTATCTAGATAACAATCTTCTAATAAAAATTTATCTTCTAATTTTTTCCACACATCATTTACATAAAAACTTATTTGATCAATAGAATATGCATTCTGTTTAGGATTTATTCCGTTCCTAACCGGCTGCAATTTTAAATTAATAGGCAAACTATCTAATGCCGATAATGTCTTAGTATAGTTCCATATCATATATTGGTCGTTAAAAATATTATTCACACACCAGTTTCGAATATCGTTGGTAGGCCAATGCCATTCTAAAAATAATCTTGTTTTTATATTACCAGTATTATCAAATACAAAAGTTCTGTCGGGTTTAGTTAATCCTAAAATTACTAAATCAGTTGATGCAATTTTTCCAGAATGATAATCTCTAGAAATATTAAACAAATGTTCGTCTATACCTGTCCCGCCCTTTGATCTGTTTTCAAATTTTTTTTGAAGCTTTTCTGATAACTGTCCTCCCCAGGCCGCTCGATGATATAAATCAATATTCTGTTTGACTATGTCTTTAACAATATGTTTTCCATGATAAGAGTTATTCCATTCGACTATTGATTTAAACTGTTTTTTCCATTCATTACATTTTTCAAATGTCATATCAAACACTTCATGGTCAATGATTTCTTGACCTTCTGTCCAACTACATCCATAAAATAAAATACGGTCAAATGAATCTTTTTTTATTTTTTGCATTTTTTATTTCACAAAAATCTTATCTATCTGACTTTTCTGGCCGCAGGTCATTGCACAATAGGCTAATTTTCCTTCTTGTACTGTTTTCTTTTTCCAGCTTTCTGTATAGACATTGTCAAGATGTCCACCGTTTATAATTTCTTTCAATGATCGTTTGTTTAGATCAAATAGATCTTTACCTTCTTGATTGATTGCGTATCTTAGTTGAGTGTCCTCATACAAGTCGATCGTACTATCTACTCTTGTACCTACATAACAACACGGAAACACAACTCCATGACAGCTAACGTATATTTCTGTTTGTTTTTCTAATAAATTAGAACAATTACTTTTGCAATTTATTTCGTGATCATTGTATTCTAAAACATAATTACTCCAGTCCGGTATTTCCTCATGAGAAAATTTTTCTAATTTGTCTTTTACACCAGGATGGATTTTAGTTTTTTTAATTTCTTCAAGATATCCTATATCTATTTTTTGTGGTATATTTTTTTGAATTGGTTTGAATTCGTTAGTGTTTATCAATGACTCATCTGTAGGTGGTTGCAAAGTATAAACTAAGTCTCCATTTTTATCATATACTCCTCTGTCTTTATAACCGCCTTTACTATCTTCGAAACCTAAAGCTCTCTTCACTAAAAAATTTTTAAAGTTTAGTGATTTAGCTAAATTTCTTGCTTCTTCAATTTGATGCTCGTTGTGCTTAAAGGTTAAGTAATCCCAATATGCTTGAGCGCCTGTTGCAGTGTATGCCTTGACGTTTTCCATTAACACTGACCACTTGACATTCCTTCTGTACAAATGATTCGTATCTTCAAGACCGTCTATGCTGAAAGTAACTCTACCATTATTTTTCAGTAAATTACCTAATTCTTCCCAAAATTCTGGTTTTCTCAATCCGCCATTGGAATGAAATATTAACATTGTTTCTGGACTAGAAGATCTTATGTATTTTACAATCTCTATTAGATCTTTAGCCATCATCGGATCTCCGTGTGTTCCGCAAAATAATATTCTCTTTAAATCTCGCAAAACATCGACAGGAAAATATTTCATAAACTTTTCTAAAGTTATCTGATCTAATTTTAGATCGGGTCTTACTATATCTGTTGAATCGACAAATCTAGGACAAAAGGGGCAAGCGGCATTACAATAATTTGTAAGCTCTAGATGCATCAAAGACACTCTATTATTTTTCCATTGATATGTCATATCCGTTTTCCTTAACAATCTTATAAAATTCGTTGAAAGTTTCTTTAAAATTTTGTTTTCTATATTCATCGTGCCACGCCGTTGTTCTTAAAAATTCGTTCCAATATTTTATATCGCAATCAGAATTGTTCATAAATTCTAATACGCTATTTACAAAATAATATCCAGAAAGAGAAGGATTCACTGATTGTAAAATCTTTTCAGTGATAATCTTTTTGATGTCAGTGGGAATATTTACAATGCACAAATGAGTTGGACCATGGACTAAGTTGAGATATAAATTTTTTGTGTAATTGTCAAAAAATTTCATAATCTCGTCAATATAGAAAACATTTAAAGTGCTCACTGTACAACAAATCGAACAATGAAATCTATCGTCTTTTTTAGAAATTTCTAAAACTTTTAAAAAGTTTTGTAAAACCGTGTTCCAATCTGCAGGATATCTAATGTATGTCAATTGATTATCGATTCCATCTATACTAAAATCAATATACACTTTTTTAAATTTGTTGAGGACTTCAAATTTTTTATCGTCCCATAAAGTTCCGTTCGTGTTGTAATGAACTGTGATATTTTTTGCAAATCCTTTATCAATGGCAAATTCCATTATTTCCCATTGTTTCTTAACTAAGAATGGTTCACCGCCATAAAAATCAATGTGATCTACATTGTGTAAATTGTTTTGAAACTCTTTCCAAAATAAACTGTCGTCATCAAATGAATGATTATGTTCTAGTATAAAAGTTTTATATTTCTCATCAGATCCTTTAAAATATCCTGCAGCTTTCCATTCGTCATTCCAAAAGCTACTGTTAAACGGACCGCAAGTTCTACATTTAATATTGCAGGTAGTACCCATACTAATATCGAATAGCCGAGGTCCGTCTTGGTCAGTTTCTAACAAATGATTATATGTTTTATTATCACGTAACCTTTTACTGATTTTTCCGGCCGCTTCTTCTTTCCAACAATATTGACAAGCTGGATTTTTAATTCCGTTTTTTAAATCATCTCTGATTTTTTTAGAATCTTCGCTATTAACTATGTCTTGAAAAGAGTCTGTTCGGACATTAAATTTTTTTCCTTGTTTCTTAAAATGACCTTTCTGCATACAACAATGACTGCAACTACCGTCATTGTTAATTCGTAGACCATATAAAGCATTTACACATTTAGTCATAATATTTTTTTAATTCAGGAAAAAAATTTAAGATACTTTGATCTCTACGATCATCTGATTTTTTAGTGTATTCTACAAATTGTTTCCATAGCATATCAGTTGAATCTTCTTGCAGATTAGATATTAATTGTTCAAACTTTTTAGGATATAAACTAAACCATTTAGAAGTTTTAATTTTTTCTATTGCTGCTTCCTTTATTTCTTTAGGCAATACTTTAGGTTGTAAGTATTCGGGACCTATCAATAATTGCGTATATACGTTAGAAATTAATACCCAATCTTTGGTCGACATTTCATCGAAAAATTCAGTAGCAAAAAAAGCGTTATAGGCCATGAATGTACAATTTACAGTTATTTCTTTATTGTTACCCATAAACTGACATATCTTGGTAAGATTATTATCGACTGTATCTGTTTTAAATCCAGATCTAATGTATTCTCCCATATAACCTAGACCGTCGATTGATACGCTAAAGGTAACCTTTTTAAATTTTTTCCACAGATCAAAAATTTCGTACTTTCCATACTTAACAACACTGCCATTGCTTTGATAATAAATTTCAGCATCGATTTGATTTTCAATGCACCATTCTAGAAATTCATAATGCTGTTGTTGAACTAATGGCTCACCGCCAGCAAAATAGATATATTTTATTGATTTTAAATACTGAAAATTAACCTGACAAAAATTTTTAATATTATCAATACTTACAAAATTGTCAGTTGGTTTAATTCTCCAGCCTAGTAAATCGGCATCCTCGTACCACTTGGTGCTGTATAAAGGACCGCACATTCTACATTTATAATTGCAGACATTGCTAAATCGTATATCAAAATACAAAACATTTATTTCTGATAGCGATCCGTCTTCTTTGGTGTTGTCAACTACATCTTTCAATCGTGGTTCAAAATATCTATAATTACTGTGTTTTCTATGAGAATGGCTTCCGTACTTTTCTAATTTATAACAATACTCGCATACTGATGACGGTATATCATTTAACATATTCTGTCTCAGTTTATTCATCGATTCCGAATTATAAATTTCTTCGAACGAACCATCAGTAACCATTGGAAAAGGTTTTTTGTCATTCGCAACACAGCAAGGTAATAATTTACCTTTTGGATTAATATATAAATGCATCCAGGGTAAGATGCAAAAATAGGGCTTATCTTGATAATTCATACAATTGCTTACAGTTATTTAAAAATTCTATGTACTCCGGGAATGTGTTGTTGAAATTTAAATTACTTCTCTTATCGTATTCTGTGAAGAATTTATAAAAATCAATTCGACCATTTTTGATTAACTCTTCTGTGATTTTTTGACCGCCTTCGTAAAAATAATCTCTTACCCTTTTTAATTTTTCATATTCGTGTTCGCTGAACTTATTAAAATTATGCACATCGGGTATGTGTTCTCTTATGAATTTTAAATCGTCGTCAATGAACTTTCCAAACTCTTTTGGTAAAATGTTTATCATCCAGTGTGGAGGTTCTTTCAGATATGGTGTGTCAAAATGTATTCTATTTTGTCCTTTATTAAATTTTTTCCTTAATTCTAATATTTTTTCTAATAGAGGACGAAAATATGCTACAGATAAAACATTATATGTAATCATAAAAGATACTTGAAAATTAGGATTAGTATTCAAATATGTTTCTAAATTCTTTTCCCAAAGTTCGACATCTAAACCCCGACGCATATATTCTGCTTGCGAACCCCAGGCGTCAATTGAAGTATATAAAAAGAACGATTTGACTTTATTTGTAGTCAGCAAATTATTCATAGTTTCACTCATTCTTTTAATCTTTTCGTTGCTGACTCCGAGATTGCTGTTCATATTAAGTTCTAAGTCTGGACAAGGATCCTTATCTATCATATCTAACAATTTCCAGGTATTAGAATTCATTAGAGGTTCTCCTCCAGTGATTCGAAATACTCTTAAATCATTTTTAAGATTTGGCCACCATTCCCAGAAAGCATTGACATACGGGTTGGGTTCGTCATCAGAATAGACTTTCATTTGATCTAGAAATTCAATTCCGTATTGATTGTAACTTATATCATAATTTCCGTGTTTTTTAATCTCGTCGATCCATAAACTGCTAGCTTGAGGACAACAGTACCCGCATTTAAAATTGAAACCGTTACCAAAACTAACTTCTAAAAACATAGGATTAACATTAGTATCCCACGGAATAGACTTAATATACTCTGTTTCTTTTTGTGCATCTAGCCATCTACTAGCACTGTGAAACATTCGATCACTGTAATGTTCTCCTGGCAAATCTTCTATGTTCCAGCAGTAATAACATTCTTCAGGCCTGCCGCCTTCAAGCATAGTTTTGCGCTGTTCTTTTTTCCATTGAGTGTTATGTAACGCACTTACATCAATTTTAATCTCTTCGAGAGGAATCTTTCTAGGTCTAGGATGATAACAACTATGATTGTCTCCCATATGAAGATATAGAGTTTCGTTCCTCCATTTCATTAAACAGAATCCCGGTCCCACTGAATTTAGTGTATCTCTGGTTTTTCTAACCCTATCCATATAACTATTAGACACTGTTAATTCCTTTGCATTCGTTATAAAATTTTTCTAATTCTGGAAATGTTTCTAAAAAATCTGTATTTCTACGTTCATCGTGTTGACTAAAGAACATATAAAAATTTTCCATTGCTAAATTTTTATTAAATCCTGTATCCGACTTTATCCAGTCAATTAATCTTTGGACTTTGCTGATTTCAAAATCACTGAATCCTTTAAATTCATTCCATCTAGTTTCCGGATTATTTTTCATAAACTCTATTGTACGTTCTAACTCTGTAACCAATTCAGGAATCAATTTAGGATTTAAAAAATCAGGATCTATAAGTTGGGGGACATCGAACCACACTAATTGACGATTAGTGTTGTATTGTTTTCTTAAACTTAAAATATTTTCAATATAATTATAAAAACCTGTATAGCTCAAAGCATTAAAAGTAATTATAAATGTAAGACTGTGCTTATCTGCATTTTGTAAATAATCGCATACATTTTTATAAAGTAGATCAAAATTCATTCCATTACGTATGTATTCGGCCTGTTTTCCCCAACTGTCTAAACTACAGAATAACATAAAATGATCAATGGCATCGGCATCAGTAATTTCTTTAAGACTACTCATAAATTTCGACCACTGGTTACCCGGAGGGCAACAGTTACTGGTAATACTTAGATGTAAATCTTTTTTAGGATTATTTTTTACGTAATCAAACATTCTAAAAGTATTTTTATCCATCAAAGGCTCGCCGCCGGTCATTCGAAATGTTT
>Ga0315906_10001525_pt1 | contig 34198 bp, 29 predicted proteins | sample LakEriMetagenome_4_FD_203526 | JGI IMG/M metagenome (GOLD analysis project Ga0315906, IMG submission 203526) | Freshwater fungal communities from buoy surface, Lake Erie, Ohio, United States - Buoy 2 MA122 | ecosystem: Environmental > Aquatic > Freshwater > Lake > Lake biofilm | place: USA... | reverse complement strand
CAAGGAAGGTTGGGTCGGACTAGAGTTCCTTTTAGATAGTGGTGGACGCGAAAAAAAAAGTTTTCTTTTTTGTAACCCTCTCATTGTTCTTCTCGTAAACGAGTTCGAAAACAGTTATATTATCAAGTAGGTTTGGTTTAATTTGGTTAAGGTTATTTAGTAAAAAGCCCCGTAATTGGGGCTTTTTACTTGACATGAATCGAGTCTTTACAAAGTTCTTTATTGTCCGCTGTAGTTAATAATACGAGCTGTGCAGCCTTCTAGCTCTCTGCCTGCTTTGTCTCGTATGGGAAAGAGCAGGCCGTTCTGTTGTTCCTGTTTTATTGTAGGAGGGGATGCGTACGTACTTCTTGAAAGGTTTTGTAAGCGTATGGATTGCATTAATAACTCTCCGAACAAACAAGCGGAAATAAGTATTTATCGCTGAAAAACATCATCAGGATGCCGCGGTCGCAAGGACTCCTCCCAACGCATTCCTTCCAGGGTCATATCCTCGTCTCCAACCAGTGACATTGGACTCAGGATGCCAGCAGGCATATTCTCGAAGGAGATTTTGACAACTTTATTATTTTCAATGCTGATACGAATGTCTGAACATTCTACCCGGTTATGCATCCGGGGAGGTTTTTCACTTGTTTCTTCAGGGAAATAGATGGTCTGACCATTGCCGCTTACATGAACCGAATTCAATATGTTTTCCCGAAACCAACCGGTCATTTGACGTCCTTTAATCTGATTGTAGCGGTCTGGCCAGGCCTGAGATGTTATAAATGCATCAGTATGTAGGTAAAGCCTGTCGATGATGCCTCCGAAGGTTCGAATGCGAATCGTATCGGCACTGAGTTGATTGCGATCAGACCACAGCAAGGGTTCACCAAAGAACCATATTAAAGAGTCGCGCTGCACAAAGGCCATACTGTCTGCCCTCCCTTGCAAATCACGCTTAAAGAATTTTACATTGCGGTAGGCGAGAATTCTTTGCATACCAGCGGAGTCTGGCAGGGCTCGAAGGGTGTCGGCGTGCAGAAATAGGCTGTCTTTTCCGAAATCCTGAATCATGAGGGCGTTGCCGGTAACATAGGAATGTTGGTCTTCTTCCTTCGTCCAACCATAGTTCCCAAAAATGGACAGGCGATTGAGGGTGTCGAGAACGTCTACATTGCCAATGGCCTCCCCTATTCCATCAATACCATTATATAAAATACTGTCGCCTTTGAGACGGGTATTTTTACTGTGGATTTCGGCGTTTTTCCCGAATCGACAGGTTTCTGTGGCGGAATCATACCAACCATTTTCGCAGTATATACGACTTCCTGCGCTGAATATGTTTGTGGGCCCGAAAAAAAATGAACGTCCGCTAAAGTTATTGTATTTGAGCGTGTCTGAAACTACCCGATATTCAGGGTTCTTTAATTCCACATTTCCGCGAAAACTGAACATGCCGGAATGGGTGTCATAACTTCCTTTATTACTGGTAAGCACATTTTGATTCGCCCTGCTGACAATTTTTCCACCGCCGAAATAATTGGCAATCCCTTTTCCAATGTCGTAACGCAGCCGTTTGGTGGTTAGTGTCATATCATGATCGCTGAGGCGAACATTGCCCTCGATAATGGCGATCTTATCTTTTGAAGTGAGTTCAAGTCGGTCGCCAAAAATTTGGAGACTATCTGCCTGGTTTATTCGTATGTTATTGTAGGCGCGGAAATCTTCATTTGGAAAAAGCCATACGCTGTCGCAACTGAGGGTAATGTTTTCGTATTGCAAACGTACATTACCGATAAGCCGTTGCGCATTGGTGAGTTCTTTTTTAAACTCCAATCGGTCGGAATGGATGATTTTAACGAGTTTTTGTGCGTTTAATTCGGTGCTGGTTAAACTCAGCGCGGCATATAGGAAAGCGAATCGGAGGAGACTACTCATTAATTTCATGGAATATGCTCCGATTAAAATTCTGAATCGTTCGAATAAATCCTTCGACTATGCAGGTATGTTTCGCCTTACGTTCGAATTGAACGAGGGCAATTATCGTGAAGGCGGGACGGGGTGAAGCTGCGACGGTATCATTTGTTTGAAGCCCTCGCGGCAAGTCTAGCCGCATAACTGCTTTCATAGACTAATTGGAAAAGTATTTCAAGGCTTCTTCCTCTGTTTCACATATCGAGAGCATGCTATTCAATCTGATAATATCCAGCAACTCTTTCACTTTAGAAGGAACCCGAACAAATATTACATTGCCCTTTAAAGAGTTCACCAGGCGCACAAGCTTAATGATTTCACCAATTCCGGTGCTGTTAATGAAAAGTATCCCTGAAAAATCGGCAACAAAGCGAAGATTTTCCGCGGGGTTGCTCTGCTTTACCATTTCAAGAAGTAAACTTGAAGCACCATTTTCTGTCCAATGGCCCTTAAAGAGGAGAAGTGTGTAGGACTCTTTTTTCTGAATTTCGAACGTTAAAAGTCCTTTGGGCTCAATCGGTGAGGTTTCTTTTTCGGGCATAGAAGTTCAATGAGTGATGAACGATATCGATGTCAAAGATCTCTTCGAGTGTGGCCTTGATATTTTGAATTCGCGGGTCGCAGAATTCTATAACGTCGTTGGAATCAGTAAAGATAATGTGATCGTGCTGCTGGTTGGCATAGCTCTTCTCAAATTGAGCGAGATTTTTGCCGAACTGATGTTTGCGCACGAGATTGCATGCGAGAAGCAGCTCGATGGTATTGTACAGGGTGGCTCGGGAAACGCGATATTTCTTGTTCTTCATAGATACATACAGCGTTTCAATGTCGAAGTGACCTTCGTAATCATAGATTTCCTGCAGTATAGCAAAACGCTCGGGAGTCTTCCGATGTCCGTTCTTTTCGAGATAGGTCGAAAAGACATTCTTAACTTTATCCTGTATTTGGGGGGAGGACATAACGTGCTTGCCTCAAAGATACGAAAAACGTGGAAAACGAGTCACCGGCCTTACGCTTCCCCCAGATTCTCTATACGTTCTACGGTAAGCACACCGCTAACATTTCGCAGTTTATCTAAAAGGTGTTGTAAGTGGTTGGTGTCTTGTACTAAAACGACTACCTGGCCTTCAAAAACTCCATCGGTACTGGAGAAGCTGATGGCCTTCATGTTAACATTCATATCGCTGGAGATGATGTTGGTAATCTTATTTACCAATCCCACATCATCAATCCCGGTAAAACGAAGGCCTACCTCGAATTGCATGAATTCCTTACTTGCCCAACGAGCCTTAATTGCGCGGTAGGCGAAATGGCTAAGTAAGTGCTCGGCATTTGGGCAGCTGGTGCGATGTATTTTAATCCCATCGCTTACGGTAACAAAGCCAAACACTTCATCGCCGGGGATAGGATTGCAACACTGCGCCAGGGTATAATTCATTTTTTGGCGATCATCGCCAATCAGGAGAATGTCTTTGCTGCCTTTGAATGTTGCGGTTTCGCTGCCGGTATCGTCCTGTTTTTGCTCCAGCTCAGGCAAAAGAGATTTGAACTTCAGTTTGCCGTGTTCTACGCTAAACCCTTTAAGTTTTTTAAGATCTATTCTACCAATGGCGATTTGGTAATACAACTCAGTAGCTGAGTCCATTTCGAATTTTCGCTCCAATTCGGTAATGTTATTACTGATGAAGTCGGCGCCAATTGCCTTGAATTTCCTCGCCAGCATTTCCTTGCCCATACCGGCAACTTCCTTTTTTTCTTCTTTCAGCGATTGTCGAATCTTTTGTTTGGCGCTGGCAGTAATAACAAATTTGAGCCAATCTTCTTTGGGCTTCTGCTTTTTGGAGTTCAGAATCTCGACCTGATCTCCGCTTTTGAGTTCGTGGCTTAGCGGTACAAGGCGGTGATTTACCTTGGCACCAATGCAGGTGTCGCCCAGATGGGAATGGATATGATACGCAAAGTCGAGAGCAGTTGCCCCTTTGGGCATAGTTTTGAGGTCGCCGTTAGGGGTGAACACATAGATATCTTCAGAGAAAAGATTCAGTTTGAAGTTGTCTATGAACTCTATCGCATTCTCACTATCACTTTCTAGAATTTCCCGAATTTGAGACAACCATAAATCGAGATTGTTTTCTCTGTTTTTAGGGCTTTCTTCCTCTCCGCCATCCTTATACTTCCAGTGGGCAGCGTATCCTTTTTCTGCAATCTCATCCATTCGTTTCGATCGTATCTGTACTTCCACCCATTTGCCTGTAGGACTCATAACAGTGGTGTGCAGCGATTCGTATCCGTTGGACTTTGGGAATGTAATCCAATCGCGAAGACGATCCGGATTGGGCTGATAAAAGTCGGTTACAATGGAGTATACCCGCCATGCTTCGCTTTTTTCCTTTTCCCTGGGCACATCGATAATAATTCGAATGGCAAAGACATCATATATCTCTTCGAAAATTACCCCTTTGTGATGAATCTTGTTGTAAATGGAGAAGATGCTTTTGGTACGTCCTTTAATTTCGAAAGGGCATCCAAGAGATGTAATCTCACGCTCTATTGGTAAGCTGAACTTGCGGATAAATCTTGTTCGAACGGCCTGTGTTTTCTGGAGTTTGGAATTGATTTCTTCGTAAGCCTCCGGTTCCTTGAATTTCAGGCTTAAATCCTCCAATTCCGTTTTAATGTTGTACAGTCCGAGTCGGTGGGCCAAAGGAGCGTACATGAATAGGGTTTCAGAGGCTATTTTGAGCTGCTTGTCGCGCGCCATGGATCCCAAAGTGCGCATGTTATGCAAGCGGTCTGCCAACTTTATTAATATCACCCTGACATCATCAGAGAGGGTAAGCAACATTTTACGGAAGTTTTCCGCCTGATCGGAGGAGGAATGATCGAAAACCCCTGAAATCTTTGTTAATCCATCGATAATCGAGCGCTCCTTTTTTCCGAAAAGGCGTTCGATATCTTCCAGCGTAATATCGGTATCTTCTACTGTATCATGAAGCAGGGCGCAGATAATGGCGGTGGTGTCTAGCCCAATTTCTTCGGCTACGATACGCGCAACAGCAATGGGATGGTAGATGTATGGTTCTCCTGATTTTCTGCGCATATTCTTATGCGCATCTAAGGCTACGTCGAAAGCTTTCCGCAATTTACGGCGGTCTTCCGCGGAACGAGACCTGGCAGCGGCGCGGAGCAGGCCACGGTAACGACGCAGAATCTCCTTCCGCTCCTTTTCAAAGTCTGTTAAATCAGTTTGCACCGAGGATTCCGTTTTTCTATTCGCTGTTAAATCTGGCTTCCACAAAGGTAAGATGTGTTGCCGATAAAAGGAAGGGCTATCGTCGGATGCTTTCCGGGTTCACCCAGAAGAGCTTAAGTATAGGCCGGCAGTACTTCGTTGCGCAATTCTCCGAAGCCGATGCTGTAATCTTTGTTGCGAGCAATGGCACGGAAAGAAACGGTGTCTAGATCTAAAATAAATTTTCGTTCAGTTCCATCCGGCATGGCTACGGGTTTGGTGCCTTTCCATGCTATTTCGAGCATGGATCCGAAGGAACCTTCTTCCGGGCCGCTGATGGTGCCACTGGCCATAAGGTCTCCGCAACGTATGCTACAGCCGTTTATCGTGTGGTGTGCCAGTTGCTGGCAAATGTTCCAGTAGAGGTATTTCGTATTGGAATGACATACGGTGTGCTCCTGGCTGTCTTTCGGGTGAACCCGGACCTCCAAATCGATATCGAAATTCCACGCTTCAGGGCATTTCAAGTAAGCGAGCACCTCGGGTTCCTGCACAGGGCCTTGTTGCCGGAAGGCTTCAAGAGCATCAAGGGTTACTACCCAGGGAGACATGGAAGAAGCAAAGTTTTTGCCTAGAAAGGGGCCCAATGGAACGTACTCCCATTTCTGAATGTCTCGCGCCGACCAATCGTTAAACATTACCATGCCGAAGATGTAGTCAGGCGCTTCTGCCGTGCTGATTGATTGTCCGAGGGGTTTACCACTGTAGGTGATGAAGGCCATTTCCAGCTCGAAGTCCAGTTGCCGCGTAGGGCCAAAAAGAGGGCCACTAGCACCATCTGGCATTGTTTGTCCTTTCGGTCTGATAATCGGCGTTCCGGAAACAACAATGGAACCAGCGCGTCCGTGGTAACCCACTGGGAGATGCAACCAGTTTGGCAACAATGCATTGGCAGGATCGCGGAACATCATGCCCACATTGGTAGCGTGTTCCCGGCTTGAATAAAAATCGGTATAATCGCCCACTTTTATTGGTAAATGCAGCGTCGCCTGATTCATAGGGACAAGTGCCTGGCCAACATGGTGTTCATGGCTTCGCAATTCGGGATTGTCTGAGCGGAGCAATTCACTTAGGCGGTTGCGAAGGTATCGGGTGGCCATTTTTCCATAGCTCATGAGAGAATTAAGAGAGTCAGTATCGAAATCACTTAATTCAAAAGGTTGATTTTTTAAATAACCCAGTACATGCAGGGTTTTCAGGTCGAGGATATAATCTCCGATGGCCACACCCACCCGGGGTTTTAGGTTGTCGCTGCTGAATATCCCAAAGGGCAGGTTCTGTATTGGGAAATCGCTGCCGGGTTTAACATCCACCCAGGACCGAAGCGCAGGATCATTTGCTTTTATCATTAGAGGCCATTTCGGACAAAAATAGGATATTGCACTTCGTAATGCCACGACAAATGCTATGAAGGAGGATAAGAGCCGCAGCAGAAGCGATGCTGCAGATCGTTTGCCGTGGGCGTTTGGGTTGCTGTGCCTCCTTGTTTTTGTAATTCATTTCGGCATGACGGTACTTTACACAGCACCATCCGTAGTTGTTCCCGGATATTTTAGAGCCCTTTCTGAAGCTTACATGGAACCGGCTTTTTACCAGGGGTGGTCATTGTTTGCTCCCGATGTGCAACAAGGATACACCCGGTTGGAGTACCGCAATCCTCCTGGCGAAGGCGAATGGATTGCTACAGAGAATGTCGGCAAATGGACACATTCCAAGCTGCGCGAGATATCCTTTAAGGTAAACCATTATTTGGAATATGAGCTGAATGCTAACCTTACCTATGATTCTCAGGGCAACCCTAAGACATCCCTTGTTGAGGCCTCAGGGTATTATAAAATGGCAGCGTATTTGTGTCGGGCGCATGCTCAGATGTTACGGGGTAATCAAATGGCTGACAGCATTGAAATGCGTTTGATTCGAACGAGAATAGCTCCTCCTGGCGGGGGATGTATATCTTCTCAAGATACTATACTATTCCCATCGTTTTCGACTTTAATTGGCATTCATGAAAACGTGGGCGATTAATGTGTTGCGGGTAAACCTTAAGCCGGACAGTTTGCTTCTGTTCCGCACTCTGTTGTACTTATGGTTTATGCTTTATCTTTTATGGAACATGCCGGTGAGCGAAGCTATCTGGGGCCGAAATTCACTCGTGATGCCGGTAGTTGCCAGTCCTGAGCCTATAAATAACATCTTTTATTTCCTGAGCTACAATGGTGTTTTGGCCTGGATGGTACTATGGGTTCACGGACTTAGCTTATTGCTGGCAATTGCAGGCGTCGCGGGCATTATTCCGAGAATACTGGTATATCTCACGGCCGGAATGATGTATTTCGGCGGATATCTTTCTTTCAATAGTGGTTATGTGCTTATGTGGCTCATGTCTTTTTATATGATTGCCGCCAATCCCCGATCGAATAAGCCTTTGGCAATCGTAGCGAATAATTTCGTCCTCGCTGCCGGTATAGCTCAGTTGCTGCTTGTTTATGGTATGGCAGCGGCATATAAAATGATTGGGCACTCCTGGTTAGATGGCAGCGCCATGCACTACACGCTGGCTTTGCCGCATTTTGATCGTCTCGGAATAGGGGAGTGGTTGTGCGAGCATTCCTGGCTGAGCGCTGGTATGAATTATACAGCCCTGGCATATCAAACTTTCTTTCCAATTATGGTTTGGATACGGCGAATAAGAAAGTACTGGCTGATGGCCGGAATAGGATTTCATGGTTTTATTATGCTAGCAATGGGCCTTTGGGACTTCGGACTGGCAATGATTTTTTGCTACGCACTTTTACTGCCGAACCACCAGGCAGCATGGTTGTTGAAAAAGCTGAAGATTCGTTCTTATGGCTATAACGGACGATTAGAGAAGACCGGCTATTAGTTTTTCTGTAGTATACCCTTCGGCTTCTGCTTTGTAATTTCGTACGATGCGATGGCGTAATACGGGAAGAGCAACAGCCTGCACATCTTCGATGTCGGGACTGTATTTTCCCTTGAGCGCAGCATGACATTTCGCTCCGATAACGAGATACTGCGAAGCCCTTGGTCCGGCACCCCAAGAAAGGAAATTATTGACATCTGAAGTGGCCATTGCAGCGCCCGGGCGGGTTTTCGAAGCAAGTTTCACCGCATATTCATATACATTTTCGGGCACGGGTATTTTGCGAATCAACTGCTGGTAATAGAGTATTTCTTCACCGCTTACCACATGTTTAACAGCAGGAATATCGCCTCCCGTGGTTCTTTTCACAACATTGAGTTCTTCTTCGAAGCTGGGATAATCGACCCATATATTGAACATAAAACGGTCGAGCTGAGCCTCCGGCAAGGGATATGTTCCTTCCTGCTCAATAGGGTTTTGGGTAGCCAGTACGAAAAAAGGTTTAGGCAGGGGATAACGCTGACCGGCTGCTGTTACAGATCGCTCCTGCATGGCTTCCAGCAGAGCACTTTGCGTTTTTGGGGGAGTACGATTAATCTCGTCTGCCAGGATGATATTGGCAAACAAAGGCCCCTTTACAAACTTAAACTGCCTGCTTTCGTCGAGTATTTCCGAACCGATAATGTCAGAGGGCATTAAGTCCGGAGTAAACTGAATGCGGTTAAAGGACAAGCTAAGCGACTCGGCGATAGTATTTACCAAAAGGGTCTTAGCGAGACCTGGAACCCCTACCAGCAGGCAGTGTCCGTTGCTGAAAATACCAATAAGAGCTGTTCTAATAACGTCTTCCTGACCGACAATTACCTTGCCGATTTCCGCCATTAGCTGGTCGTGCTTTTTCTTTAGGTTATCGAGGGCTTCCTTATCGGAGCTGAATTGAATCGTAGACATGTTCTTCAGAGGGTTCTTTTCGTTTCGAAGGTAGGAAATTATTGGAGAAGCCACTGAAAACCGAAGTCACACCCTAGGAAGGACTCATCGATACGAATGTATGTTCGTTCGATGGCTTCCTGTATCCATTCAGACGTAATTCTTTGTTCTTCAGATTGTTCTGACAGGTTTTTAAGAAGCATGTAGTCGTCTTTCAAATTCGCCTTATGAGCATCTATCCTGTTATCAAGCCTGATTATACGCCATACAGTAGTGCCCTCGGGAGTTTGGTATTCGGAAGGACGTGAAACTTCTCCCGGGTCAAGTTCGTCCAAAATGAAGAATACATCTGGCTCAAGATCGTTTACGCGATGTTTACTGCTTAGGGTGTAGGGATTAATAACTTTCCCACCCTGATTAGCGGACTCTTTTTCTCCCGAAAAACGGATGGCAGCTTTTTCGAAGCTAATTGAATCTCTCGCAAGAAGCGTAATTACCGAATCCATTTTTACTCTGGCCCGTTGCACATCATCCTGCTTTATGGTAGGGCGCATTAAGATGTGACAGCTTTTGAAAAACTCTCCCCGTTTTTCTTCAACGTACACGAAATGATATCCGAACTTGGTTTGGAATACTTGGGAAAAACCACCTTCTTCGGTATTGTATACAGCTGCCTCGTATTCCGGAACGAAATTGCCCCTGCGCACAAAGTCGTAGCATCCTCCTTTGAATTTGGATCCCGGATCCTGCGAGTGAAGCAGGGCCTGAGCGGCCATATTGGTTTTCCCTGAAATAATATCTTGGCGGAGTGAATCTAAAAACCGCATAGTACGGTCTTTTTCTTTTTGCTGCACTTCCGGATAGATTACAATCTGGGAATATTGTACTTCGGCATCGATTAGCGGCAGGCTGTCTTTAGGCATGGAAGAAAAAAACTCTCTTACATCTTTCGGGGTTATGTTAACCGATGAAGCCACTTGAGAGCGCATCATTTTGATGAGTTCTTGTTCCTTTACTGGCTCGAAAAACTCCTGCTTGAATTCGCTTACCGGTTTGCCGTAAAATTTTTCGAATTCTGATATACTTCCCAATTGCTCGATATAAAAATTCATTCGGCGGTCGACCTCCGCCTGCACCTGTTCGTCGCTTACTTCCAAGCTGTCGAGCATTGCCTGATTGAGATAGAGTTTTTGCAGTAAGAGCTCTTCCAAAAGGGAGCAATACGGGTTAGGGCCAGGATCTATACCCTGTTGCTTCATTTCGGCCAATTGCGTCTCCATTTCGGAAAGTAGGATAGGCTCGTTGCCGACAACGGCTACTACCTTGTCGATGAGGTCGTAGGAGCTTAGGTCTTGAGCCGCTATTCCGACGGGCCAAAGCATTGCCAGTGATAAAAATGTATTAAGGCGCGTAAATTTCAACATCCTTTTTTCTGAAAGCATCGTTAAACAAATCGTTTCTCATCTTCGTGAGCAGCTCAGTTTTTCTCCGGTTTAAGATAATATTTCTGATATTGTCTTTTTCGAAGCTCAGGGGAGAAACGCTATCCTTGAGTTTATATTCTTTTACTATGAGGAAATATAACCTACCCTCCTTTTCGAATTCAATTTTCCGGTACTTCTTGAGGAAGGCTTCCGTGTTGTATACTTCAAGCGGAATATCTGTAAGAAGGTCGTTGAAATAGAGCCAAAGGGTGTCGTTTGTAAAGCAGGCAGCGTTTAATTGTTGGCAAAGATTTTCGACCCCGTCGTTGCGGCCGGGTTCATCCGAAGAAAATATTTTACGGAATTTCTTTACGTCTTTTTCAGGGATGCCCCCATCCAATACGGCAAAAGATACTCGAACGATGTAATCTTTCAACTGAAAATTATCTGTATTTTCTTCATAGTAGGAGGCGATTTCTGCGTCGCTTACAGCGGTGTCGAGCTTTTGTCGAATCAGCTCATTTTCGTAGGCGTAGATGAGCAAGGATTTCCTGTAATTTTCGATTTGGCTGCTAAAATCTTTTTGATCTTCCGAAAGGTTCCGTTCGGCATGGCTTAGAACAACCTGTTCCCGAACCCAACTATTAATGAAAGTTTCTGCCAGACGTATGCTGTCGTTTTCGGAAGCATCGTCGGGGATAGCCATTCTTAGCTCGTCAAGGGTAAGTTCCTTTTCGAAAGCTTTGGCAGCCACTGGAGTCTTTGGTTCTTCCCGCTGAAGACAGGAGGCCAGAAAAAGGATTCCGGCGAGAATGAGCGTTCTCAGCGAATAGAATATAAAACGTCCTTGTTTATTTGGAATCGATACTTTTTCCGCAATGCGCTTTCCCATTCTTTTTCAAGATAGTCCTGATAATCTGCCGTTATGGCGCCTTTAGCCTCGCTGATTTTTTTTGGTAGCGGCGCAACGATTTCATTGAAATCAATGATGTAATACTGGCCATCAAATTCCACCGATTCAGAAGGGCCGTTTTTCCATTCGATTTTCGTTAGTAACTCCTTTTCTTCCCTGCTGAAGAGGCCCTCTTCAAGCTGAACGTTTAAGGCAGATTTTTTATTAAGAGCCGAAACGATATCTGCGCCCGTTTTTTTCTTAGCAAGCTTCTTTACTTTGGCGGCTACTTTTTGGCTGGAACAGCGGAAAATCTCCACGCGAGCCCGCTCCGGCCATAAGTAGTTGTTTTTATTCTGCTCGTAAAACAATTCGAGTCCGGTGGTGTCATTCACTGCTTTCGACCATACCTTTTGATCTGTAAGTTCAAATAGGAGAATGCCGTCGCGGTACTCGTTCATTAGAAGCCGGAAAGCATTATGCTTGCCTTCTAGTCGGCTGTCTTCGTAAGTGAGTATTCGGTCTTCCGCCCACTCTTCGAATCGATTCGCTACCACTTCGGCTGGCTTTAGTTTGCGGTTTTGTTTTCGCTGGCCGAGGTAATTGGCGAATTCGGAAGCCAAGTATACTTTTCCGTCAATTTCCATGAGTACAGAGTTCGCCAATTTAGAATTTATGGTTAGGAATCCTTCATATATGCCGGTATCGGCAACAGCAGTAAGTTTTTTTAATACTTCCGGGTAGCTTTTATAGGCGTATTCTTTTTTAAGTTTCTCTATGAAGGAGTCCCGGGTAATATCGGCTCTGGTATCGCGAGAAACTTTGCCTTTAAGGTCGGCCTGGATTTCTTCGAACGGAGGAATGTCTTTAGACTCCAGTTTTTTGACGATATGCCAGCCATACTGGGTAAGAAACGGTTCGGCGAGCTCTCCGGTTTTTAATGCGAAGGCAACCTTTTCGAACTCTTCAACCATTTTTCCAGTGCCAAACCAAGGTAGTTCGCCTCCTTTTCTGGAGGTAGTTTTGTCGTCTGAATATTTAAGTGCGAGGTCAGTAAATGTCGCGCCGTCCAAAAGCTGATTGTAAACTTCTCTTGCCCGGGTTTCGGCTTGTCTTACTTCCTCTTCGTTCCGGATGTCAGCGACGCGCAGCATTATATGGGCAACTTTCACTTCGCCCATCGCATTGCGACGGTCAGTTACTTTTACGAGGTGGTACCCAAAGCGGGTTCTAATGGGCGAGGAAATCTCACCAACGTTCAAGGAATACGCCGCTTCTTCGAAAGGGTAAACCATCTGAAAAACGCTGAAATATCCAAGATCCCCGCCGTTATCGGCCACAGAAGGGTCTTCTGAGCCTGATTTGGATCTGGCTACGGCTTCGAAATCTTCTTTGCCGTCCACGATTCGTTTCCTTAAGGTAATTATTTTATTCCATGCCTTTAGGGTGTCTTCTGGGGCGGCATTGGGATCGACTGTTACAAGAATGTGACTGGCCCTTATTTCGGTTTTCTTTCTCTCGTACGCTTCTTTAACTAAACCATCGAGCATTTCTGAATCGGTTAGGTAGGGACGAGCTAGTTGTTTGCGGTAGCCATCCAATTCTTTTATGAAGGCTTGGTTTGTGTCCATGCCCATTTCTTTTGCTTCGCGCACTTTTAACTTAAAATCGATAAACAATTCCATGTATTCATCGAGTGATTCGCGGCTAACGGCGCTATCTCGGTTGTTTTTCCTGAAAATGGCCTCGAAATCCTCCACGGTTATATTTTCGTTTTCCACAGTAAGAACGATGCTATTCTGTGCCTGGAGGGAGTTAATAGCCAAAACGGACAGCAGCAAAAGGACGATACGGATGCTTGATTTCATACCTGTGTTTTCAGATTGAGGGCAAATTTACCAATGTAAGGTCATTTAACCCAATGTTTTGGTTTTTACGGGTGAACCCGGAGGCGTTAACGCGAACGATAGTTCGGTGCTTCACGGGTAATGGTGATGGTATGGGGGTGACTTTCTTTCATCCCTGCCGGTGTAATCTTCACGAAGTTAGCCTTTCTAAGGGCCTCTAAATTGGCAGCTCCGCAATATCCCATTCCCGCTCTTAGGCCACCAATTAATTGGTAAATAACATCTTCGGCGCTTCCTTTAAATGGAACCCTTCCCGATATCCCTTCGGGCACTAGTTTGCCAAGATCATCTTCAGCCTCCTGAAAATATCGGTCTTTGGATCCTTGCTGCATGGCTTCAAGAGATCCCATGCCGCGGTAGGTTTTGAATTTTCGGCCTTCGAAAACGCTTGTTTCCCCGGGAGACTCCTCCGTGCCCGCGAGCATAGAGCCAATCATAACCGTATGGGCTCCTCCCGCCAACGCTTTAACTACGTCGCCGCTGAATCGAATGCCGCCATCGGCGATGATAGGGATATTGTTGCCCTCTAAGGCATCGGCGACATCCATTACGGCACGCAATTGTGGAACGCCTATGCCGGCAATAACTCGGGTAGTACATATAGATCCCGGGCCTATACCTACTTTTACAGCGTCAGCGCCGCTATCCGCCAAAAAACGGGCAGCATCGGCAGTGGCGATATTACCAGCAACAAGATCTACCCTCGGAAAGGCTTTCTTTAACATTCTTAACGATTCGGCAACTCCTTTGGAGTGTCCGTGAGCAGTATCGATAACAAGGGCATCGGCACCGGCATTTACAAGAGCTTCCGCGCGTTGTATCAGATCAGTGGTTACCCCGGTTGCTGCGGCTACACGAAGTTTGCCATCTGCGTCCTTACAAGAGTTTGGGTATTTCTTTAGATTAAGAATGTCTTTGAAGGTGATAAGGCCGCATAACAGACCGTTTTTGTCTACAACGGGAAGTTCCTCAAGTTTATATTGCTGAAGTTTTGCTTCCGCTTCTTCAAGATTATTTTCATTTATGGTAGTTAGAAGGTCTTCGCCAGTCATTATTTCAGCAACAGGCCTAGTCATTACTTTTTCGAATCGCAGGTCTCGATTAGTAACGATGCCGACCAAACGTCCGCGATCGTCAACTATGGGAATTCCTCCGATATTGTGTTGCGACATCATTTTTAATGCTTCGCCAACAACGGAAGTAATCCGCAGAGTAAAGGGATTTTGATTTACACCTGTTGCGGATTGCTTAACTTTTCTTACCTCAGCCGCCTGATCTGCAATGGACATGTTTTTGTGAATCACGCCAATTCCTCCGGCACGAGCTAAGGCAATCGCCATAGCCGATTCGGTAACGGTATCCATGGCAGCGCTAATAATTGGGGTGTTAATTTCGATGTTTCGCGAGAAGCGAGAGCGAATCGAAACTTCCCGAGGAAGAATTTCGGAATAGGCAGGAAGAAGCAGCACATCATCGTAGGTGAGTCCCTCGCCAAGAATCCTTTCGCTGTCGTATGTCATGGAATTACAGGATAATGGAGCGGATGCTCCTGAAGTTCGCACAAAGGTACTGATTTGAAAGCGAGCTATATGAAATGCGAAGCTTAATTCTCCCCGCCAATCAGCAAGTACATAGCGCCCCGCCTTTCGTGAAACGTGCCGCTACCATCAAATAAGGAAATGTAGTACTGATACATTCCTTCCTGGCTTTGATTGCCTCCCACATTGCCATCCCATCCTTCTAAAATATCTTCCGTATAGAATATTCGGTCTCCCCATCGATTATAGATGGCAAAGCGGTAGGTGTCGAACTCGGCAAAAACAATTACGGGCTTAAAAATATTGTTAACGCCATGGTATACCATGGCGTTGGGAACCCAGATTTTGGGCTCTTGAAGCAGGCAAATTTCATTGGATCTGCTCGTTTCTGATATACCAAGAAAATTAGGGTTTTCGAATGCTTCTATGGTGTAACAAAAATAACCCGGTGTTAGCATGAGATTTTGCACATCGTCCTCGAAATACAAGGTAGATGCATCGGTAGTTCCGATAAGCTCGTTGTACGTGTAATTTTCGATGGTTCGGTAAATTCGGTATCCGGCAACATTTCCATCCCAATCGAGATAGTTATTCCAGGTTATTGTGTTGCGCAATTCCTCAGGATTGGCGACACCGGAGGCGAGAATGGTTTTACCAACATTACTGACCCCGGCACTGTCGCCACAGGCATCCTGAATCAAAATCCGATATTGAAAAGACTGCCAATCTGTATCGGCCGTATTGTCGTTGAATGTAAGGACGCTTACATTACTTGCCAATTGGCTGTAAACCTCCTTCCAGGGCTCGCTTAGTCTGTCTTTTCGCTGGAGAACATAGTTGAATTGCGCCGGTACGCTTTGCATAAAGACGCGAACATCTACGCTGCCTTCGGGTTCAACCGTAGCGGTGCTGAGATAAACGTAAGAAGGAATGTCCGCGGCAATTATATTTAAGGTAAAGAGGTTGGAAATGGCCGAAAAGTTTTCTCCGTTAGCGTGTGCCTTAACGAAAAATTTGTAGTTGTTTCCTGAAATAATCCCCGGGAAAGTGTAGGAGGTCGCATTGCCGTTAACTGTACTTAGTAATTGTGGCGCGTTGCCATTGATTTTAGCATAAACCTCATAGAAAGAAACGCCATTATCCCAGCCATTATAAGGAGTCCAAGACAGATTGGCAGTGGGTTGGCAAGGAAACCAGCCGACGGTTAAAAACATGGAATTATCGCAGAGGGAGTTGGTAGGGCTGGTATTCGGGCTAGGCGGAGTTCCCGTGAAGCAGGTGTCGAAAGCGGCAATGGCATAACTTTCACCACCACCCACGTTTGCGTTGCTTAGTAGATTTTCATAAAAGGTAGTAGATGCTCCCCAAACGGTATCAAGAATTAGAGTAAACCCGGATACGCATTGGTAAATTATGTAACCATCCGTGTCGCCGGCTTGCGGTTGCTGCCATGAGATTGTGGCATTACCGCTGAGGCTATCGACCGATACAGATTCAATAAGCGGTGTATCGGGAGCAGTGGTATCGTTGAAGTTATTGCCGTCGATATTGGAAACGAATTCACAGCCGTTCTCGGCATCAAGACGAATGCGGAAATTTAGCCAGGCGCCGCAGGTACTAACTTCGTGATAATATAGATTAGGCCCTTGTGCCGGAACGGCGGCTATTTGTGTCCAAATTCCGGCAGGAAATTCCAGATAGACCTCGAAATTCCAGGAATTGTTCATGCTGAGCAGCGGGTCATTCCAGGTAAGTACGGCAAAACCATCCGGATTACTGAAGCCCGCCTGCAAAAAAAGGCTACAGCTTATTTCTGATGCTACCGAGAGCTGGGGAGAACCATCGAAGGAGGCGGTATACATCTGATAGCATTGCGTTTCGGTATTTGCGCCGACCCCCACCGCTGTGAAGGATGTTTGATTGAAGTTGCCGATGGAGGCAATGATATAGAAGTCTATACCATTATCGGTTGTAAAAATTTGATATTCTGTAAATTCTCCCTGCGGATCCGCCGGTTGTGTCCAATTGAGAGTGGCATTGCCTGTAGCGTCTACCGTGATGCAAGTTATTTCGGGAGCATCCAAAGCTTGGCTAAATCCGGAGAAGGAAGCCAAAACAATTATGAAAAATGTAATAATTTGAAGAAGGCGGATCATCCCATTAATTTCTATCCCGGTCAAAGATATGCCACTTATTCATAACGATCAATATACTGCTATAGTATGGAACGCCCTTAGCAGATGAAAGGTTGCATGATTCTCACCATTGAAAGCGGTCCTCGCCCATACAATCGGTCAAGGCGGCTTTGTATTCCTCAAGAAGTCGTTTAATAATGACTGAGGCGGGCAGGATTTCTTGGATTTGAGAAGCGACCTGTCCTATTTCAAGTTCTCCCTCGGTAATATCTCCCTCGAACATGCCTTTTTTTGCTCGGCCACGGCCCAGTAATTCCCGTAGCTCATCTTTGCCGGCGCCGCGTTCATAAGCGAGCATTATTTGATTTACGAAGGGATTCTTAAGGAGACGGACCGGAGTTAGTTCTTTGAATGTCAGTAAGGTGTCTCCTTCTTTTGCGTTAACGACCTTTTCCTTGAAGTTTTGGTGCGCACTACTCTCTTTGCTGGCCACGAAAAGGCTCCCTATTTGAACGGCTTCTGCCCCCAGCACCATGGCAGCCAGCATGGCTTTTCCGCTGCCTATACCTCCTGCGGCAATTACAGGAATGGAAACGGAGCGAACAACTTCCGGAATGAGGCAAAAGGAGGTTGTTTCTTCCCTTCCGTTGTGTCCACCTGCCTCAAAGCCTTCTGCCACGACGGCATCGCAGCCTGCCGCCTCGGCTTTTTCTGCAAATCGGGAGCTTGAAACCACATGTACTACCGTACATCCTCTATTTTTGAGCATGGGTGTGTATTTTGCGGGGTTCCCGGCGGAAGTAAAAACTATGTTTACACCTTCCTCATGGATAATATTTAAGTGCTCTTCTATTTGAGGGTAGAGTAGGGGGAGATTAATGGCAAATGGACGGTTGCAGGCGGATTTGCACTTGCGAATATGTTGGCGAAGTACTTCGGGATACATGGACCCGGACCCTATAATGCCAAGGCCGCCGGCCTCGCTGACAGCGGCAGCCAGTTCCCAGCCGGAACACCAAACCATGCCGGCCTGAATAATGGGAAAGTTAATACCAAATAAGCTACAGATCCTGTTATTTGCGAGGGATTCCGACATCATGAACTTGTGTAGTTAATCATATTCTGCGCACAATTGCGCTCAAAATATACAGCGCGTTTGTTAATGAGGTGATATCCTTGTATTTTAGCGAATTGAATCCCGAAGTTAGAATAAGCTGAAACCAATGAGGAAAGTGCTCCTTTTACTTTTTACGGCGACAGCGGCCTTGTCTGCCGTAGCCCAGTATAACTGGGAATACGGCTTGCTAATTGGCGGCTCAAATTATCTTGGGGATATTGGAGGAAAGGAACTGACTCGCAGGGATTTTGTTTGGGACATGCACTTAAACCAGACCCGTTTGGCTTTGGGCTTGTATGGACGTTATCGCTTCAGTCGGAAACTTAGTGCTACGGCAAACTTCACGCACATACGGATTCAGGACAGAGATAATCTGAGCACCAACCCGGCACGTCGGGCCAGAAATCTTAACTTTCGAAACAGGTTGTGGGAGTTAGGAGCCCGAGCTGAGCTGACAGTTTATTACGACAATGACGTCTCTGGCAGGGGATATTATAATCCCGACTTCAAGTTATATGTCTTCGGTGGTTTGTCGGCATATTATCACAATCCCCAAGGTCAGATTTTAGATCCGGATCCCGGGTATGGAATTGCGGCAGATGATACCTGGTATAAATTAAGAAAATTTAAAACGGAAGGGCAGGAAAAGCCTTATTCTAATTTTGGATTGGCTATCCCCGCCGGCATAGGACTATTTTTTACCTGGGAAAAGGAATGGAGAATTGGTTGGGAGCTCAGTTGGAGAACCATTTTTACCGATTACCTCGATGATATTAGCACGGTATATGCTGACCCTGCTAACATGCCCAGTGATGAAGCGCGCGCTTTTTCCAGCCAGTCGAGTCAGATTATTATCAATGAGATTAATGACCCTGCTTCGGGCTCACTAAACGATCATCGTTACAGGGAGGGCTTTAATACAAAAAGAGGCGATCCGTCACATAACGATAGCTATTTGACAACTCAGTTAAGCATTGCTAAGGTAATTCGGGGAAGAAGTAACTTTTACCGAAAAAAATATTCTTGGTTTAAATCAAGGTCTGGTAGGAAGTCGCGGGCTAAGTTCTAAAATTAGGTAGGTAGTACCATTGTTTTGTGCGCTCGAAGTTTCGAGATTGTCCAAAAATTCAGGACAACCTTGTTTCTAGATGATTTTTTAAGAGGTCTAAATACTTAGCGTTTCCAGTATTGGCTGAGCTTGGAAAGAGGCTTACGCAATAGTGTTAACCAACCCGGCCGAAGGCCATTAATCTCCCACGCCTGGCGGTCTTCGAGATTAGCATTAACTCGATTTCTAAGACTTACATTGCTCTGTCCGCCAACGCGCATTTTTATAATTACGCGTGGTAAATAAGATAGTTTTATCCGATAGCGATGGATGAAGCGCAACATCAATTCGTAGTCGGCCGCCGAGCGAAGTTGCAGGTTATACTGGCCATAGGTAGTATAACATTCCTTTTTGACAAAAAAAGTTGGATGTGGGGGCATCCATCCTTTAAGAAAATGACCAGGTAAATAAGGGCCGGCCTTCCAACGTCGTATAACCCGGCTTAAATCGTTTCGGTCCACATATTCCAGATCAGCATAAACACCGTCAGCGCCGCTTTCTTTGAACCGCTGTACCACATCTGAAATTACCTGATTATCGACATAAACATCGTCTGAATTCAATATTCCGATTATATCTCCTGAGGCGAGGGCGACACCCTTGTTCATGGCGTCGTAAATCCCTTTATCCGGTTCAGAAAGAATATGGTGAATTCTTTCGGCATAGTTGCTTACGATTTCGATAGTAGAGTCTCGCGAGGCTCCATCCACAATAATGTACTCGAGATCCCTGTAGTTCTGTGAAAGCACCGATTTAATGGTGTCTTCAATTGTTTCCGCGCTGTTAAAGCAAATGGTGATAACTGATACTTTCACGGAGCTAAAATACGCCTCTCTCCCACTTTTATGGCAGGATTTCCTCGGTAGACTGCATATGGACTTAGATCGGCCGATGCCATCGAAAACGCAGTGAGTACGCTGTGGCTGCCCATAGTAACACCAGGCCCTACCATAGATCCTGCTCCTAGCCATGCGCCGTCTTCCAGCGTAATGTCTCCTACCATAAGGTCAAAGGTGGTTTTGGTGTAGTTATGGTTGCCGCATAGCAGCATTGAACGCTGACTTAGGCAGCAATGTGCACCAATTTTAACCTGACCTAAATTGTCTATCCAACAATGCTCTCCTATCCAGGAGTAATCTCCTATTTCGAGTTTCCAAGGATATTTTATTTGAACCGATGGCTTAATAACCACCTTTTTGCCGATTCGCGCGCCAAAAAGACGGAGTACTATTCGTTTTTGAAGGCTGCCCAGACAAAGAGAATGTCTGAAAAAAACGGCGCTCACCACTATCCAAAGGAATCGCTTGAATGGATGTCCCGGTTTGTACCAGCTATTGGAAAATTGGCTTAAATCGGTAATTCCCTGGCTCATGAAATAAACAAGTCCAAATTTTTTTTAAACGTTTCGTCGTTTTGTGCAATGCTTAATCCATATCTGCGAGCTCCTTCTGACATATTTTGGTAGTCGTTGTCGTTGAGGAGCAGGCAGTGATTCAGGATTTGATTGAAGAGTATCCGATCGAGTTTAAGGTCCCAGCCCGCTTTTCTGCGCTCAAGATTTTTCCAGGGGGTGCGATCAGAAATAATTACCGGCGTGCCCGTTAACAAGGATTCGACAATGGCATGGCCGTAGTTCTCCCCAAGCGTAGGGAGATAAAAAAAGTCATAACGGCTAATGGTTTCTGATACCATATAATGGGGTAGCGGTCCCTGAAAGATCACGTCTACATGAGGAAGGGCAGCGGCAATTTCTTTGCAGGTATTTAGATATTCCGGGTCTGCTGTCGCGCCGTAGATATGATATTCAATGCGGCCTTTATGCAGGGTGTCTTGCAGGAAGCGCAGCGACTCATGAATGTTCTTTTCTGGACTGATGCGCGCTACGCTTACTAGCCGTAATACACCAGATTTTTTGGCCTCCTTTTTTATTAGAGGAGTTTCATCCGAAACAAGGTTGGGAGCAACACGTACTTTAGCTTTATTTCCAAAGGTGGCCAGAATTTCCTTTTTCTCGTGTTCTGAGGTTGCATGCCATATTACCCCATTGTAAAGGCCAAACAAACGAGCCAGGAATAAAAATAATTTCTTCTTGTGACTTTTTATCGATAAGGCTCCCTGCTTTAACATGCCTCTCGGCGCGAGTATTATCCGGCCCTGATTTCGCTGTTTATTCGCTGCCAGTAACGGGAGCAGGGTAAACTGATATGAAAACAGGCTGTTGAGGTAAATGAAATCGTAACGATCTGCCTTTAGTATTTTTCGGTACGTTTTGATCCGGCGTCGCACAGGATCCAGGTAAATGATTCTGGTATTTTCGTTTTTTCGTACCCATACCCCTGCTTTGATGTCTTGATAAGGCTCGTCATTGTCGTAATCGTTGTTACGAGTAATTACCGAAAATTGATGAGGCAATTTTTTAACCAAATTTGCTACCGAACGGATGGGTCCACCGGCCCGGTAGCCCGGTTCGTACCAGTCACTGAATATAAGTATTTTTTTTGGTTTAATCAATTTGTGTTTTTTCAAGCCAATTAGAAAGGACTACCAGCGGCCAAATTCTCGACCATCCATATTGATCTTTCCCTTTAAGAAAGCTATGCCAGATCCTACGAATTTGAGCGCCTTCGAATTCAGGCCGAAGAGCTAGTCTTTCAAGTCTTGAATTGCAAAGTTCGAATAATTCATGCTTCATCCAAAATTCCCAAGGCAATGTAAATCCCATTTTGGGTCTATTAATCACTTCGGTGGGCAGCAACCCCCGCATCGATTCTGTTAGAAGCTTTTTCGGAGAATGCGGGTATTTAATGGAGTCGGGAATGCCGTAAACGAATTCTACCAGGCGGTGGTCTAAAAAAGGAACCCGGACTTCTAAGGCGTGCGCCATGCTCATCTGGTCAGTATCTCGGAGCAGGACATTCTGCAAATAACTGCGTATTTCAGCATGACTCACCCGGCTTAGGAAGGGCAAATCGAATCCCGGACTTCCAAAACTCACCTCTTCGGCGAGTATTCTCGCTACCCGGTTCTCCGGAAGTGATGTTTGGCGGAGCAGTGTTCGTATATCGTAATCCAGATAGCAAGCCCGTGAGAGTGGATACGAATACTCCAAATCGAGATAATCCTGTCGCAGCAGCTCGGTAATTTTTTGCGAATTAACGCCGGGTTTCATAGTGCGTAATACCGAAGCACCAAGGACGCGCAGAGGCTTGGGGAAGCTCAACACCCATTTTTGATCTAGCAGCTTTACTGAGCGCTTAAAAACAGGGTATCCTGCAAATAATTCATCTCCGCCCAGCCCGCTTAAGGCCATCGTTATTCCGGCATTGCGTGTAATTTTCGAAACCAGCCAGGTATTGGGGCCATCTCCACTTGGATGATCCATGGCCTCCAAGGCTTCTGGAAGCAAGTCTACAAAAGAAGAAGCACTTAGCCTTATATCGTGGTGTTCGCTGCCAAATTTTTCGGCAATCATTGCCGCGAAAGTCGACTCGGAATAGTCGCACTCATTAAAGCTAATAGTAAAGGTATTTACTTTATGGCCTGCCACCCTGCTCATGAGGGCAACAATGGTGCTGCTGTCGATACCTCCCGAAAGAAAGGCACCGAAAGGGACATCTGCCCGCATTCGAAGCTTTACGCTATCGAGCAATAATTCGCCGATGTGCTGCCGAATTTCTTCCGGGTTCATTAGTGAAGCCTCGCGGCTGTAAGACGCCAGTGGGTTCCAATATTGGACTTCCTGTACTTCATCATCGCGGAGCATGAGGAAGTTCCCCGGTTGTAGCATGCTTACTCCCTTCACCATAGTGTAAGGAGCATGTACGGTCTGATAGCGAAGGTAGTCTACCAGCGAGTCCGTGTCCATTTCTCGTGGGATAAGGCCGGTAGCGAGGATTGCCCGAATCTCTGAGGCGAAAATGATGCTGCTTCCCCGATAGGCGTAATATAGGGGCTTTATGCCCATGCGGTCGCGGGCCAGGAAGAGACATTGCTTTTTATCATCCCACAAGGCAATGGCAAACATACCGTTGAATCGCTGCAGGCAGGCGCTTCCCCATTTGCTCCAGGCGGCTATTATGACCTCTGTATCTGTGTCAGTCCGGAATGGGTAATCGCGAAGTTCTTCGCGAAGCTCCAGATAGTTATATATCTCTCCATTAAATACCACGCTTATGCCATTGGCTTCATCGTGCATGGGTTGCCTCCCTCGGTCGCTGAGGTCAATAATGGCCAGGCGGCGATGACCCAAGACTATATTTTCTCCCTGAAATTCTCCTTCGGCATCCGGCCCGCGATGAGCAAGGGCGCGATTCATTTTTCGCACCATTTCGAGAGGCTGATGAAGGTTTTCCAGCCCGTATATGCCGCTAATTCCGCACATTTTCCGTACTGCCCCAGGTTGTTAGAATGTTAGTTAGACCCAATTCCAGACTGCAGAGGTCTTTTTTAAGTACCGATTTCATTTTTTCGATGTCGGGCTTCCTGCGAGTCATATCACCTTCTTTAAGCGGCGGTAAATGAGTAATGGCAGAGTTGGACCCGCACACCGATTTTACTGCCTCAGCCAGTTGCAGAATGCTCACCTCATGGTCTGACCCGATATTCACTACATCATTAACAAAAAGGGATTCTTCGAAAATACGAACTGTAGCGTCAATATTGTCTTCGATGTACAGGAATGTGCGGGATTGACGGCCATTTCCGTATATGGTAATTTCACTCTTGCTGATAGCGGCCCGAAGAAAGCGGGAAACAACGAAGTCGTCGCTTTGGCCAGGCCCGTACGTGTTGAAAAAGCGGAAAATCGTGAATTCCAGCCCGTATTCTTGCTGGTAGGCGCGGAGATAAGCTTCTCCGGCATTTTTAACAATAGCATAGGGAAGGCGGGAGTTTAGCGGCGTAGTATGCTCGTGCTGGGGGATCTCTACGGGTTCACCATAGACTTCTGAAGAGCTGGCAAAATATATGCGTTTAACCCCTGTATTTTTACTTAGATTTAATATGTTTCGTATTCCATTAATGTCGTCGAGAACCTGAACCGGGTTATTCAGTGTTCGCTGCACTCCAACAAGAGCAGCATAGTGAAAAACGTAGTCGAAGCCCCCGCTGCAGAATACGCCGGAAATGTCTTCGAAATGGTTTACATCTCCCTTAACAAATCGAATGTTACTGTTTTTTCGGGGGATATTGTTGGCATTGCCGGTAACGAGGTTATCGACAATAACTACGTAGTTTTCGCTGTTTTCCGATAGCCGACGGGCCAGCGCCCCGGCAATGAATCCGGCTCCTCCGGTTATTAAGATTCTGGCCATGGGTTAAAAGTAGGATAATTCCTCAAGGGTATCCACCCACTGCTGCGGAGTATGGGTAAGGGCGATTTCAGCGCTTTTTGCCCCCATTTCTTGAAGAACGCATTCACTCGTGCTCATAAGCCTCGTAAGGCAGGCGCTAAGTTCCTTTCGGTTGCCTGCGGGAAACGAGTAGCCATTGATGCCTTCGCGGAGAAACATACTAGCGGCTCCCACTTCTTGGCTGAGGAGCATAGGAAGGCCGCAAGCGCCCATTTCCTGTACCACCACGCCCCATGGTTCGTACCTGCTGGGTAATACAAATATGCCAGAGCGACGTATGATTTCTCCAAATTCTGTGGGCTGAACAAATCCCAAATGCTCGATAGCGGTATGTTGGGTGCGATGTTCCCAAAGTTCGCCGCTTCCGGCACAAATTAATCGCCATTCGGGAAATTGGTTTTCGTGCAAAGCAATAAAGCACTCCCATAGATCGCGTATTCCCTTGTGCTCGACATATCTGCCTACATAGAGCAGCGTCTTTGGATAGTTTCGGTTTTTCTCTGTGGAAAATGACTCTCTCCATTGGGAGAACAATGAGGTATCTGCGCAGTAAAAGCCGGTTTTTAGATGGGGCTCCAAAAAGCCTAGTTTCTGCGCATAAACATATTGGGGATCGCCGGGAACCCACGCCCTATTAAAAAAAGGACGGATGGTAAATCCTGCGGCAAACGTCATAATCTTTTGTTTCATGCTCCCCCGCCACTGGTTGTCAAGAAGTAATACCACGGGAAGCATACGCACAAACTTTTTGCACACTGTCAAATAGCCTTTGTCGACCCATCCAGAGCATAAAACAATATCCGGATTAATCTGATTGGCCAATGCCAGTAGGCCCTTTGTGTTCATCGATTCTCGCTTGTAAAGTTTCACTGATGAACCCGGGCGAAATTCGAAGGGGGCTTCGTTGTTTATCGGCCAGCGCACTACATGCACTTCCCAGCCCTTGCCGGCCAATTCATGCATGCAAGCGAGAACATAACCGGCAAGTTCGGTGTATAGAAACAGGGCAGTTTTTTGAGCTGACTTCATCAGGCAGGAAATGCTGGACTGGTTATGGCAGGGGCCTCCTCGGAAGTTTTCCTGGTAGCCTCTTGTTCCTGCTGTAGCTCTTTATTTGATTTCCAGTTGTAGTAATACAACCATAGAAAGAAAGGAAATCCATTCATGAAGTAATGTCCCTGGCGAAGCAAATACAAGGCAATGATAAGACAGAGTGCGCTGGAAAGCACCCAATGTTCATCGTCGGCCGATTTGCCTTTGTGAACGAAGAAGCGAAAAAATAAACCCAACATTATAACCAGCCCATACAAACCTGTTTCAGACATGAGACGCAGGAACATGGAATTTGCATCGGCTTTATTGAAGTCAATTTGAATTACATCGTCCATACGCGTTAGCGAATACTTGTCGAAGGCTATTTGGTGTGAACCCAGACCGGTTCCGAAGAGCGGGTTTCGAATAAAGTTTTCCCAGGCTATGTGGTAATTATTGTACAAAACGAAACTGGAACCATGTACGTCGTAAGTATTAACGTTGCCGTCGCTGGCGAAAATTTCTACAGTGCTGTCCCAACGGGAGCGGAACTCTTCCACATTGTTATAGGAGAAGTAATAGGTAGCATAGATAATAGGGCCAAAGATGTAGGCATACCGGATAAGGCCAAAATTGAGCAGCAGCAGAACTACTGCCAGGATAATACCTAGAATACCTACTGAAGAGAAGGTGCATATGTAGGCGAAAACAATGATAATACTCGCTGTTCTGTTTAGGAACATGTATTTTTTTCGAATAAGGTTCTGAAGAGAAACGAAAAATGCCGGAGCTACGACCGCAGCGAAATAAGAAGGCTCTGAGAAAATGGAATTGAGTCGTAATCCAAAAAGTCCGCCCTTTACATCCTGCCACTTATTGAGCCCATACCAGGCTAGATTATATCCGAATTCGAAGTTTATCTGGAATGAAAATAGTTGAAAGAGTCCTATGAGGCTGCATACCAGGCATCCTACCATGTAAGCTTTAAAGAGCACTTTAACATCGAAATTGTAGAGCTTCATTATGTAATCGTAAAAGACAACGGAGGCAAAGAACCCTAAAAAGACCTTGATAAAGAGAGGCCAGGAGTTTAGATCCATATTGATGTAAATCCAACCTGAAACCAGCAGCGGAATAAATAGAATAAGTGGAGTGGATGGAATGCCATACGAGGCAAAAAAAATCGGGAAGAGCAGGAGATATACAAAATAAGAGAGATAGCCTTCGAATGGTTCACGGAAAAAGTAAACCGAATAAACGAAGATGGTAATCATTACCAGAAAACTAACCAGCCCTCTTCCCATTAATTTGTTTTGGCCTCCTCGCCGCTCAAAACCTTACTGAATTTGCTTTTCCGACTGATAAATCGGCGTTCGAACCATTGATAGGAGATGTAAGATACGAAAATTGTGAGAGCGATGCTGCAACCATACACGACAACAACTTGCGCTATACTGAGATCGGATTGCCAGAAAAGGATGTTTTTTGCTATGTTCAATACCAATACAATCATGATCATATGGTACATGTAGATGCCGTATGAAATTCTGCCCAAATGGTCCAGCCATTTATTGTTCAGTCGCAAAAGCGAAATCGGGTTTGCAGCAACGTTTAGGATAATAACCAGAAATGCGGCGGAGTGAAACAAATGCACGCCATCTTGCCACTGGTAAGGAAAGAAAAACACAAATAGAGGAACAGCGGCGATAGCGGCGATTTGGATTATAGGATGAAAGAGCCAACGCAGCAGCGCCTGCTTTTTATGATAAAGAAGCCATGCGCCAAGAGCGCCTGCCGTCATACACTCAATCTTGCTCAAAGCCAGGAACGTTTTCAATGCATTCCATACGTAAGAAGATTCGGGTTCTACCTGAGCGGCTACAAGTGCTTTCAGCACGAGCCATATCGCACTTACTGTGAGGATGGCTCCGAGGGGCCGACGAAAACATTTCATCAGGATTGGCCAGATGAGGTAAAATTGCTCTTCCACCCCGATGGACCATGATTGGCCTATGCCAGGTACCGACGTGCCTAAGGGCGACAATGCCAGGGCAAGATTAGGCAAAATAATAAGGTATAAAAGGAAGTTAAGCCAATAATGATTTTCGAGCCATTCGCTTTGTGCCGGAACGTAGAATAAATCGGTGAAGGGAAGCAATAAAAAACCGACAGCGAAGATCAGGTAATAAAGCGGCCAAATCCGGAAAATGCGACGTAAGTAAAACGAGCGAACGGAGATTCCGCCGCTTTGCTCACGTTCAACAAAGAGGAGGTAGGTAATTAGAAATCCGCTTAGCACAAAAAAGAAGATGACGCCCAGCGGACCCGCCTCGGCAAAGATGGGGTGCCACCAGGAGTACCGATCGTCTGAGGCAATTACAGCTGCAGCATTTGCGGCACTGTGAGGCAACTCGCGCCAGCCGCTGGAAAAGCCGAGCATTTTTCGCATTAGTTCTACGTGGGTTATTACCACTGCGAAAGCTGCGAAAAAGCGCAGCGCATTAAGACCGGGAAAGTAAACACGCTGTTGCATTAAGAACAAAGGTCGAAAAATGTCTTTACGTCTGGTTTCGTGCAGGGAAAAAAGGTCTAAGGAAATTACTCAGCTCTTGCCGGCGATGGATTGGAAAGCAGAAATTGTTTGGGAAATAACCTGTTCCCAGGTAAAATTATCGCGAATCTTTTGGATGGAAGCTTGCCGTTGCAACAGAATATCCGGCTGGCTCATGTTTAGGTATAATTCAAGTGCCTTCTTAAGTTCTAAGGTTGATGCCGGTGGAATTAGAATTCCGTTTTCCCGGTCAACCTGTTTGGACACCGCCCCGACATCGGTAGCGATAATGGCAAGTCCCCGGGCCATGGCTTCCATAATCACATTTGGCATACCTTCGGAATGCGACGGGATTACCATTATTTGGCATCTGTCCAGAATATTGCGCATTTTATCTGAATTGTCTATGCGGCCATGGTATATAACATGTTCCGATTTTAGCTTTCGAGATGGAGGCACGGGTCCGATAAAATGAAAGTTGAACTCTCGTTGCGGCAGCAATTCCTTCAGAACTATGTTAAGTTCTTCAATTCCTTTTCTGCGTTCGTATCGACCGGCAAATGCGAAGTTCAGTATTCCGGACTCGGCCTGCAGTTCGTTCGGATTTCGAAGCCAGATAGAAGCGATGCCAGTAGGTATTTCCACGAGTCGTTCCGGGGCCACCCCAAGGGAACGAATAATAGCGCTAATCTTTCCGCCGTATGAAAAAACGAAGTCTGCATGTAGGTTGCAGAATCGGACCGGACCGCGCAAAAGGTAATATTGAAGCCGGCTTTTGAAATCGGGAGCCGGCTGGAACATTTCGTATCCGTGAAATTTTACGCAAACCGGCGGGAATTCACGGCCTTTCTTCTTCAGGTTTAGCAGATGCCAGGCACAAAATCCCTTGGCGTATATTAGGTCGAATTCAGGCCATTTTTTCTCCAGTGCCCGGTAAATTTGAACGCTGTATTGGTAGCTCTCTTTGATGTAATGCCCGGGCATGGCTCCATATTTTGGAAACCGCAACCCGGTGCAGGAAAAATTTGAGGAGTCATCGATGCCAAGTGCTTGCCTAACCTCGGTTTCTGAAGGAATTTCTCCACCGCCGTTGATGCAATGTACGAGGTGAACCTTTATGCCGTTCTTTACCAGAAATGCGCAGAGATAATGAGAGTGGCGCTGCATTCCGCCAAGTACGAACGGACTTATGCCATCGGTTAGCAGGGCTATATTCATCGGGCTGTTCGCATACATTCGCCTCGAAAAGCCTCAATAACATACTGCACTTCTTCCGGCGGCATCGGAACATACAAAGGCAGAATTATACTACGATCTTCTAAATCTTCTGAAAAAGGAAGATGTAGATTGAGATGTTTGTAAGCGGTTGCTCGATGACTATTCATCACTCCCCTTCTTGTTGAAATTCCGCGATCGAGAAGTCGTTGCATAAGTTCGTTTCGCTCTACAGGAAACCCGGGCTCCAAATAAATGCTGTAGCTCTGATAGTTGGTGGTTCCGGATTCGGGTTCAACAGGGAGGCGCAAATGCGGTATTTCGGCAAAAGCTTCGGTGTATTTTTGGGCAATTCTTCGTCTTTCCTCGATTAGCCAGTCTAGTCGTTTTAGTTGCTCTATGCCCACTGCGGCCTGTATATCGGTCATGCGATAATTGTATCCTACTTCCACATGGTCTTCAATGATGACGGTTTTAGCTTCGTGACGCACGCGGTCGTTAACGCTCATTCCATGTTGTCGAAGAAGCCTTGCGCGATCAGCGAGGTCTTTTCTGGATGTGGTAATCATGCCTCCGTCGCCGGTGGTAATTACTTTTCTGGGATGAAACGAGAATACTACCAGGTCGCTGTGGGAACCTATTTTCTTGTCCTTATAGGATGAACCCGCCGCGCAGGCAGCATCTTCGATAAGAAACAGGCCATGATTATCGCAGATTTGGCGAAACCGATCTATGTCGGCTGGCATTCCAATTTGATGTACGACAAGGATGGCCTTGGTTTTAGGAGTGATGCGTTTTTCGGCATCATCGGGGTCCAGGTTATAATCGCTCCGTACTTCGGCGAAAATGGGGTTAGCTCCGGCATGTACGATGGAGTTCGCTGTAGCGATGTACGAAAGGGAAGGGCAGATCACCTCATCCCCTGAACCAATATGGCAAAGAAGCATGGCTAAATGCAGTCCGGTGGTGCAATTGGACACGGCAACGGCATATTGTGCGCCGGTGTATCTGGCGAAGTTGTCTTCGAATTCCTTTACTTTCGGTCCCTGGGTTACCCAGTGGGTAAGAACAACATCGTGAGCGGCCTTCGCTTCTTCTTCTCCCAAAAAGGGTTTGGCAACGGGGATATTCATGATTTATTTCTGCCAGTTAAGCAAGGTTATTTCGGTATTAAGTTCCCGCGTCTTCATCAGTTCGCGGTAGTAAGCGATGGTCTCCTTCAGGCCCTGTTCGAATGGCATTATCGGGCGCTCTCCCAAAATGGACTTCATAAATGAATTGTCTACCCAAAGGCGCGGAACATCTGCAGGTCGGGCCTCAAGGTAGTCGATGTTTTTTCCCTCGGGCATAAGTGTAATAACTTTTTCGAGCAGATGTTTCATGCTGATTTCCTCTCCCGTTCCTATGTTAATGGTAAGGCCGGTTAGTCCTTGCCGCTCCGCAAGGTCGCTCAACAAGGTCGCTGTGTCTTTTACGAAGAAGAAATCGCGGGTAACGCTGCCGTCGCCGAAAATAACCGGATTTTCTCCATAGAGAATGCGTACAATGGAGCGGGGAAGGATCTCGCCGCAATCACCTTCGTAATGCGCCCTAGGCCCGTAATTATTAAATATTCTTAATACTGTGCTGTCCAGTCCGTAGCATTCATTGTACGAATGGGTATAATGCTCGCCGGCGAGCTTGCTGCTGCCGTACACCGTAAGCGGTATAGTAGGATCTGTTTCGCGTATCGGAAAGTGTACGGTTTTGCCATAGACCTCGGAGGTGCTGATATAGAAGAACTTACGAACACCCAGCTTGTGGGACGCTTCCAGCACATTCAGACTTCCTTCGGCGTTTACCCGATGGTTTTCCAGGGGGCTGTGTAGGGAGTGGCGTACCCCAAGGCAGGCGAGGTGATAGACAAGGTCACAATCTTCAACGGCGCGCTCGCAGGCGGAAGGATCTAAAATATCACCTTCCAGAAATCGAAATCCCTCATAGCTGATGGCTTCGCTGAGGTTTGCGAGTTTTCCGTTACGAAGATTATCAAGGCCTTTTACTTCATGTCCTCTCCGGAGCAGTTCATCGCAGAGGTGGGATCCTATAAAGCCGGCGGCTCCTGTAACCAGTATTCTCATTTCCCGAATCAGTAATTATTTAAGGCGTCGATTACATAACTTACTTCTTCATCGCTGAGTTCAGCGTACATCGGCAGGCTGACGCAATGAGAAGAAAGATATTCGGCATTTGGAAAATCACCTTCGCGGTAACCTAAGTGGGAATAGGCGTTCTGCAAATGACAAGGTACAGGATAATGCAAGCCTGGGTATATATTTTTTTCGTTGAGATACTTGGTGAAGTCGGAGCGATCTTTCACTGTAGCGACCATCAAGTGAAATACCGATTCGCTAAAATCGGGCTGCGCCTGCAATCGGATATCTGCATTGATCATTTCATTAAAATAACGCTGGGCAATTGACTTTCGGCGAATATTCCACTCGTTTAGGTAGCGCAATTTTACTGAGAGGGAAGCGGCTTCGAGGCCTCCCATGCGCATATTAAAGCCAAGTTCATCGTGATAATATCGCACCTTGCTCCCGTGGTTGCGAAGGCTGTGTAAATGTTCGAGATAGGCCTCATTATTGGTGGTTATGCCCCCACCTTCGCCACAGGCGCCCAGGTTTTTGCCAGGATAGAAACTAAAACAACCCATTTCGCCTAAACTACCCACCTTTTTGCCTTTGTATCTCGCACCATGTGCTTGGGCGGCATCTTCCAGTAAGAAGAGCCCATGGCTGGCAGCAATGGTCGCAACGGCATCCACATCGAAGGGCTGCCCGTAGAGATGAACCCCTACAATTGCCTTGGTGCGTCGGGTGATTTTCGATGCTATGGTCTCCACATCTATTTCCCAAGTGTTCGGATCGCAATCGGCGAAAACAGGTGTTGCCCCTGAGTAACTGACTCCCCAGGCGGTAGCAATAAACGTATTTGCGGGAATAATAACTTCATCGCCCGGGCCTATTCCTAAGGCAAGCATGGCTAAATGAAGAGCTGAGGTTCCATTATTGCAAGCAACAGCATATTTAGTGTCGCAAAAAGCAGCAAATTCATTTTCGAACGTTTCTACGAAAGGACCTCCCGAGAAGGCAGTTTTTTCGTAGACTTCTTCGAATCGGGCAAACACTTCTGCTTTGATTTGATCGTGTTGGCCTTTGAGGTCGAGAAATCCAATTCGATGCATGGTTTGGGTAGTTTCCATGGTTTTTAAGGTTGTATGGTCCGTAATAATACCCGGGCGGGATTTCCAACAACGGTAGCTCCGGGAGGCACGTTTTTGGTGACAACGGCACCGGCACCAATCAGGGCACCTTCACCAATGGTTACTCCACAAAGTATGGTTGCGCCCGAACCTATGGAAGACCGGCGGCAAACCTGTGTTTTTTCAAGTGTCCAGTCGGCTTCGGATTTAAGGCTTCCATCGGGATTAGCTGCGCGGGGGTCGCGGTCGTTGATGAACATTACCCCATGGCCGATAAATACTTCGTCTTCGATATCTACCCCTTCGCAAATAAAGGTATGGCTTGAAATTTTGCAGTTTTTTCCAATACGGGCTCCTTTCTGAATTTCCACAAAGGCCCCCACTTTGGAACCGTCTCCAATTTCGCAGCCATAAGCGTTTACGAAATTGAAAATGCGGACGTCTTTGCCCACTTTTACGTTTACGAGCGCCCGGCGTTCACTCTGTTCGTTGAGGAGTTCCATACTTAAAGAGGCATTTCTTTTCCGTTTTCGCGAATACTTCGCTGGGCCGCATCTAAAATTTCTACTACCGTAAGTCCTAGCTCAGCGCTGGAAATGGGCTTGCTATTGTTGCTGAGGGAGGCGATAAAATCTTTGGCCATAGCTCCCAGTGCTTCATGTCCCGATAGTTTCGGAACATGAATATCGCCAACCCTGTAATCGGCCACGATGCGATTCATTTCCTCATCATTTTTAACATCGAACCCGGTATCATACACCTTTACTTTTTCGGTTGGTTCCATGTCGTTGAAGACCGCCATTTTCTTGTCGCCTCCGATTAGCATCATTCTCACTTTTACCGGAGAAATCCATGAACAATTGAAGTGAGCAATGGTATGATCTTCGAATTTCAGAGTTAGGTAAGCAATGTTTTCTATGTTGTTGAAAGTGTGCGAAATACCCGTTGCCTGAACAGAAATAGGCTTTTTCCCAATAAGGTAATTGCATATGGAAATATCGTGCGGGGCCAGATCCCAAAGTACATTAACGTCATGCTGAAATAGACCCAGGTTTATCCGCGTACTGTCAATGTAGTAAATGTTTCCTAGTGCTCCGCTATCCACGAGCTTTTTGAGATACATTACTGCTCCGGTATAGAGAAAGGTATGATCTACCATGAGAGTAAGTCCTTTTTGGCGCGCCAACTCAACCAACTCTTTTGCGCTTGCGGCATCTCCGGTAAGTGGCTTTTCCACTAAAACGTGTTTGCCGGCCTGGAGCGCTTTTTTGCTTAGGGCGTAGTGACTATCAACCGGCGTTGCAATTACCACGGCCTGTATATCGGCATGGTTCAGAGCATCGTCGATTGATGCGCTTACCGGTATGTTGGGATAGAGCTTTAGGCAGTTTTTCCGCCGAACTTCGTCCGATTCAATTACCATTGCTACACGGCAATTCTCCAGTAAATTGAAGTTTCTAACGAGGTTCTTGCCCCAATAGCCGTAGCCGACTATGGCGATGTTAATCATGTTACTTTGGACAGGTACACAAATATAGCAATTCGTCTAAACGACGAAACTTAAGTGAATATCAAGTTCCTGGATTTGTCTTTTCTCCCCCTTTATGCTCACTAAACCA